>WNFI01674547.1_pt1 | contig 11874 bp, 11 predicted proteins | sample 5400471 | NCBI WGS metagenome assembly WNFI01 (sample SAMN13153348, study PRJNA577476) | soil metagenome | isolation source: 100 cm saprolite on Douglas fir-dominated hillslope | place: USA:California | collected 2013-09-17 | reverse complement strand
CGGTGGCATGGCCGCGATATGCGATCGCCGCCGGGCTGGTAATCGCGCTGCTGGTGAGTTGGTTGGTGCGCCGGGAGACGGACTATGCACTCGTTGCGGTTAAGCCCCTGCATGCCACTTTGCCTGCGCCGCCCGCGCTACCGGTGGTTCGGCCACCGCGGCCTAAGGTGCAGGCGGCGCGAGTTCGGCCGCATCCGCGACGTCAGGCTCCCCAGTTTAAGTCAGAACCGCTGGTCGTGAAGATGATTACCGATGATCCGCAGGTGGTGATTTACTGGCTCGTTGATCGGAATGGAGGCTAAATGAAAATCGCGAAGGTTATGATCGCGTCACTGGTGGTCTTGCTCCCATTGATGGCGCAGAAGGAAAAGACGGAGGAGAGCAAGCGCGCTGAGGTCCTGCCCTCCGATTGGCCGGTGAAGATGTTTCAGGTGAAGTATGCGGATGTGAACCGTCTCGCCAATCTGTTCAGGGCGTTCGGGGCGACCGTCCAACCCGATAGCGACTTAAAGGCACTATCGGTTCGCGCTCCCAAGGAGGTTCTCGCGGCGATCGAGGAATCCCTTCAGCGTTTGGACGTGGCGCAGCCGCCGGCCAAAAACGTAGAAATCAACGCCTACCTCCTGACAGCTTCTCAGCAGGGCATAACGGGAAATATTCCGCCCGATCTCGATCCTGTGGTCAAGCAGCTCAAGACAATTTTTAATTACAACAATTTCCGCTTGCTGGGCACGCTTGCGCTACGGGGGAGGGACGGCTCTGGAGGCACGGTCAACGGAGTACTGCCCGCTATTTCGACGGATTCCACGCGGCCGACGGTATATCTCTTCGAGACGAGATCTGCCACGATTGTTTCCGACTCAAAGGAGCGCTCGGTTCGCATCGATCAGCTTGAACTGCACCTTAATTTTGGTCTCAAGGAAGGCAACTGGGATGCACGCATCCACACCAGCATCGACGTTCACGAGGGCCAAAAAGTCGTCGTCGGCAAAGCCAACATCGATAACGCGGATAACGCTCTCATTCTGGTTTTGACTGCGAAAGTAATCGAGTAAGACTCATTTTGGAATGCCGGCGCCACGCTATAATGCGCTCTCCGGCATTCCCGATGTCCCGATACCTGGCGTTTGATCTTGGCGCGGAGAGCGGCCGCGCGATTCTCGGTACCCTCGAATCTGATCGGCTCACGCTGGAAGAGCTGCACCGGTTTTCCAACACGCCGGTGCGCGTTCATGCGGCACTCCACTGGGACACGTTGCGGCTCTGGCATGAAATGCAGCAGGGCCTCGCGGTCGCGGGCAGGGAAAGGCGCCTTAAGCTCGATGGCATCGGCGTAGACACCTGGGGCGTAGATTTCGCACTGTTGGGTGCGGATGGGGGGCTGGTCGAGAATCCGCGCCACTATCGCGACGCGCGCACCAACGGCATGCTGGAAGCCGTGTTCAAGGTTGTGCCCCGCGAGGAAGTCTTCGCGCAGACCGGCATCCAGCTGATGCAGATCAATACGCTCTACCAGCTCTACGCCATGCGACTGGCGCAATCGCCGGCTCTGGCGAGCGCGCGGACGCTGCTGATGACGCCGGATCTGTTCAACTACTGGCTGACCGGCGTCGCGAAATCCGAAGCGACGATTGCCAGCACGTCGCAATGCTACGATCCACGGCTGGGAGGCTGGGCCACCGGGCTTCTCGACCGGCTTGGTCTGCCCAAAGCAATTCTGCCCGAAATTGTGTGTGCCGGGACGCGGCTGGGGTCGCTCTTGCCGGAGGTGGCGGAAGCCGCGGGTCTCGGCGCCACGTCGGTGTTCGCCACGGGCTGCCACGATACGGCCTCGGCGGTTGCGGCGGTTCCGGCGGCGGGCGATACGTGGTGCTACGTCAGTTCCGGGACGTGGTCGCTTATGGGAGTGGAATTGGACGCGCCGGTGATCGACGAACGGTCACTCGCTTTGAACCTGACGAATGAGATGGGCGCCGGCGGGAAGACGCGGCTGCTGAAAAATATCGCCGGCCTTTGGTTGTTGCAGGAATGCAGGCGCGCCTGGGCGCTCAGTGGTTGTGATTACAGTTACGAAACGCTGGCCACGATGGCCGCTTCCGCGCCGCCGTTCGCCGCGATAATTGATCCCGATGCGTTTCTCGAGCCGGGCGATATGCCGGAGAAAATTTGCCTGCACTGCGAGTCTACGGGACAGAAGCCACCCGAATCCCCGGCGTCCGTGGCACGGACCATTTTTGAGAGCCTCGCCTTACGGTACCGGCAGGTGCTCGAAAGCCTGGAGATGCTGCTTGGCAGGAAACTAGAGATCATTCATGTCGTCGGAGGCGGCTCTCGCAATCGCCTGTTGAATCAGTTCGCGGCCGACGCTACCGGCCGCGCGGTGATCGCCGGACCAGCCGAGGCCACGGCTATGGGAAATATTTTGATTCAGGCTATGGGCGCAGGCGAGCTTTCCGGGCTGAGCGAAGTGCGCAGAATCGTCCGCAACTCGACTGAACTCGAAACATTCAAGCCGGGCGCGACGCGTGAGTGGGATCGAGCCTATGAAAGGTTCCGCGATGTTGCCGGGCGCTAAGCGGGACAGGCTCGCGCCTGTGGCAATACTGAGCAACCTTACTTGCCCGTATATCCGCCGTCCACCATCAAGTGCGTGCCAGTAATGAAACTGGCTTCGTCGGAAGCCAGGAACAGCGCGGCATTCGCCACCTCGATCGGTTCGCCGAGACGATTGAGCATGTGCTGCGGAGCCACGCGGTCACGCCACTGCTCGAAGGTGAGGCCCAAGCGCTCGATCTCGCGGTAGGACGCGCTGGTGAGAATGCAGCCGGGACAGATGCTGTTAACGCGAATTTTATACGGAGCGAAATCCAGCGCCATGCACTTCGTCATGGTGAGCACGGCGCCTTTGCTGGCGTTATAGGTCGCGAAATCGGGTTGCGCGATGATGCCGCTCATCGACGCCATGTTGACGATAGACCCGCCGCCCCGGGCGCGCATGTGCGGGATGGCGTACTTGGAAACCAGCGCGGTGCCGATCACGTTCACACCTAGCACCTTCAGCCAGTCCGCGACTTCAGCTTGCTCGATGTTTTTTTGCGTAAAGTCGGCGGCGTTATTGATCAAGATATCGATCCCGCCAAAACTCTGGACGGCCGCCGCAGAGATGCTGCGCGCACCGGCCTCCTGCGAGATATCCGCGACAGCCAGGGTCGCCTGGGCGCCGAGGTCGCGGATTTTCTTCAGAGTCGACTGGCCGGCGCGTTCGCTGATGTCGTTGAGCACCAGCTTCGCGCCTTCCTCGGCAAAGCGAACCGCTATGGCCTCGCTGCTGCCAGCGCCTATACCGGTGACGATTGCAACTTTGTCGGCAAGTCGCATGCGGCGCGGATACGGAATTACTTGGAAACCGGAACGGGGGTGAGATCACGGCTGGTCACGACTTTGTCGATCATGCCGTACTCCACACCTTGATCCGGACTCATAATGTAGTCGCGATCCACGTCGCGTGAGATCCGCTCGACCGGTTGGCCCGTGAACTCGGCCAGGATGGTGTTCAATGTTTCGCGCATCCGCAAGATTTCCTTGGCGTAGATATCGATATCGGCCGCCTGGCCCGCCAAACCGTGCATGGACGGCTGATGGATCATGATCCGCGAATTGGGCAGACTGAAGCGCTTGCCTTTGCTGCCAGCCGCCAGCAGGACCGCGGCCATGGACGCCGCCTGGCCGACGCAGAACGTCACGATATCGGGACGCACGAAGCGCATTGTGTCCAGAATCGCCAGCCCCGCGGTGATTGAGCCGCCGGGCGAATTGATGTAAATCGAAATGTCCCTCTCGGGGTCTTCGGCTTCCAGGAACAACAATTGCGCGATGATCAGGTTCGAAACCGCGTCATCAATCGGCGTACCTAGAAATATGATGTTCTCTTTCAGCAGGCGCGAATAAATATCGTATGCACGCTCGCCCCTGGAGGTCTGCTCAACAACCATGGGGACTAGAACGGACTGACCCATCGGATTTCTCTCCTCAGCTTTCTTCAACAGGTTTAATTCGATTTCTTGACCGGGGCACGCTTCGTCCGGCGCTGCTTGTCGATCATTCGCCGCTTCTGCTCGAGCGCTCTCGCCAAGTCCGCAATCGTATTGCGCCCCAAATAATCCATGATACGCGATCGCAGGGCTTTCCACGAATCGTGCAGCGGACACGGCATGTCATCCGTACACTCGGCGAGACCGCTGGCGCACTTCTCGTATTCTGAAAGACCGTCGAGCGCCTCAACAATATCCAGCAAGCGGACTTCGTCCGCTGGAATGCGCAGTGAAAATCCTCCGGTCGGTCCCTTGTTGGATCGAAGCATCCCCTTGCGCGCGAGTTGCTGCAGAATCTTGGCGAGGAAGTGGGCGGGAATCTCCTCCTCGGCCGCAATCTGCTTCACCATCGCGTATCGCCCGTCGGGAACTTGCGCCAGGTGCACGAAAGCACGGATCGCGTATTCAGCGGAGCGGGAATAGAGCATGAGCGGGCACCTAGAGCTTCATTCTACCCCGCGGCTTCCCGGGAGTCCCTGATTTTCCCTGATACGTCTGGCGAGTACGCCGATGGAAGCAGCAAGGTCAGTGCCTCGGGGATCAGGTTGATAGACGCCGGAAGGCGGCCCGCGTACTCGCCGTCCACTTGAATGTAGACGCGCCGGCCGACAGGATCGGAAACTCGCACGCTGCGCCCCGTCAAGAACGTAACGCCGCGCATGCCAGCCAGGCGGCCCGCTACCATGCCCAACACGTATTTCAGATAGGGCAGGGAATGGCGGCCGCGGAAGAGGACTATCTCGAAGTGATCCCGGAGCAAGCTCGCGTTTCTTGCGATTTCGAAATCGCCGCCATAGTTACGGACGCGGCTGACAAGTGCGAACGAGCACACAGCGCGCGCACCACCGTCAACTTCTATTTCGAACTCGGGAAACCGGCGGACCGCTTGCGCAAAACCACTAATCCAGTAGGCGCCCTTGCCCAGGCGTCTTTTCAACGCCGCGCTCAGACGGTAAACAATGTGCGCGTCAAAGCCTACGCCTGCCATGGATAGGAAATGGCGGGGTCCGGAACCACCGTCGAGGCGACCGAGCGAAATTCGCCGGGCCACGCAATGCGGGATGAGCCGCGCAGCCTGCTCGATGTCACGTCCGAGCCCGAGCTCCGTGGCAAGGACATTGGCGGTGCCGCCGGGGAGTATGCCAAGCGGGACTGGGGAGTTGACCATTCCATCAACGACCTCGTTGATGGTGCCATCGCCACCGGCGACGACAATGCATGTTGCCCCCTGTGCGAGGGCGGTGCAAGCGATCTGGCCGGCGGTGCCGGGCGCGGTTGTGGGTATCGGTGAAACGATGTGTCCGGCCTCCGCGAGAATGGCGGCCGCGCGAGTCACTTTCTGATGACGCTTTCCGCGAAGACCTCCCGCAGCCGGGTTGTAGATTAGAGTTGTGAGATGAGGGCTGATGGGTGAGCTCGCGGCGCGCCAGTCTGAAGACGGCACAACGTCGTTACTCGGATCATTATAATGGAATCGGATGAAGGCCAAACTCGTTGACGAAGTGGAAGATCTGAGAAATACGCTCCGCCGTCACGAACACTTGTATTACGTGCTCGATCAGCCGGAGGTCAGCGATGCCGAATACGACGCGCTGATGAACCGGCTGCGCGACCTTGAGACGCAGCATCCCGAGCTGATGACGCCAGACTCGCCCACGCAGCGAGTTGGCGGCAAGCCGCGCGAGGGGTTCGTCAAAGTGCATCACAGCGCTGCCATGTTGAGCTTGGATAATGCGCTGAACGAGGACGAACTGCGCGCCTTCGACGCACGTGTTCGCGATTTGTTGGGTGATGAACCATACCGATATGTAGCTGAGCTGAAGCTGGACGGGCTTTCCATGGCAGGGAGCTATCGGAAAAACGGCTTTGTGCAAGCGGTCACGCGTGGGGATGGGCTCGTCGGCGAGGACGTAACCGAGAATGCGCGCACGATCCGGTCGCTGCCTCTGCGCACGAACTCGAAGCTCGATCATTTCGAGGTGCGCGGCGAGACGGTCATGCTTAGGCGCGCGTTCGAAAGACTCAATCAGGAGCGGGACGAGCGCGGCCTTTCGCGTTTCGCCAATCCACGCAATGCCGCGGCGGGATCACTGCGCGTACTGGATCCTTCGATTACGGCTTCGCGCCGACTGGAATTTTACACCTACTTTCTGCTGGTAGATGGACGGCCGTACTGCCCGAGCCATTGGGAATCGCTCGATGCGCTGCACAAAATGGGTTTCAAGGTGAATGCCAGGCGCAAACTCTGCGCGAGTTTGGATGAGCTGCTGGCATTCTGTAAAGAATGGGAATCAAAGCGCGACGATTTGCCTTATGAGATCGACGGCGTCGTAGTCAAAGTGGATTCCATTGACCAGCAAATCCGGCTCGGATACACGGCCAAGGCTCCGCGCTGGGCCATCGCCTTCAAATACGCCGCGCGGCAGGCGGTCACCACGGTTGAGAATATCGATGTGCAAGTCGGCCGGACCGGTGCGTTGACACCCGTCGCGCGGCTCACGCCGGTCGAAGTGGGAGGCGTCACCGTCTCGCGCGCGACGCTGCACAACGAAGACGAGATTTCGCGGCTTGGTTTGCAAATTGGCGATGCGGTGGTGATTGAGCGTTCGGGTGATGTGATTCCGAAAGTGGTTCGCGTCCATACACAAGGCTCGCGCCGGCGGCCGTTTCAAATTCCAAAGCACTGCCCGGTATGTGGCGGCAAGGTGGTGCGCGAAGAGGGAGAAGCCGCCAGCCGCTGCATCAATACGAACTGCCCGGCCCGGCTGAAAGAGTCCATCCTCCATTTCGCATCTCGCGGGGTCATGAATATCGACGGAATGGGCGACGCGCTGGTTGAGCAGCTGGTGGACCGCGGGATTGTAACGAGCGTCGCCGATCTTTACGATCTGACCGTAGACAGGGTAGCGGACCTGGATCGTATGGGCACGAAGTCCGCCGCCAACGTGGTCCGTAACATCGAGAGATCCAAACAAAATCCGCTGCCGCGCGTGATCAACGCACTGGGTATCCGCTTCGTGGGCGAGCGTACCGCCATGTTTTTGGCCGAAGAGTTTGGCGACCTGGACAAAATTGCCGCCGCGCAAATCGACGAACTGCAGAAAGCCGAAGAGGTCGGGCCGAAAGTGGCCGAGAGCATCTACCAGTTCTTCCGCGAACCGCGCAATCAGGATCTGGTGGAACGGCTGAGATCGGCTGGACTGCAATTCGAATACAGAGTTAGGCGACGGCCTGGCGGTCCGCTAGCGGGGCTCACTTTTGTCCTGACCGGCGCGCTGGCCGGGATCAGTCGCGAGGAGGCGCGGCAGCGCATAGAAGCGGCTGGCGGAAAGGTCGGCGCGGCAGTAAGCAAGAAAACCAGTTTCCTGGTCGCCGGCGAAGAGCCGGGCTCGAAGCTGGACAAGGCGCGCGAACTGGGCGTGGAAGTGATCGACGAGAAGCGGCTGATCGATCTGCTCGATCGTCGCATTTCGTGACACATGTCTAGCAGGCGCGCGAAATCGAGCGCGCGAGTTCCGTGTGAAATCACACGCCCGCTTGCAACCCATTGGCTCCTTGGGCCGTCCCAAGCACATGCGACTCGTACTGACGTGGCTGCTATTATCGACCTCGGCGTTCGCGCAGTTCGCCTTTGGAGTAAAGGGCGGTGCGCCTTTAACTGACTTTTTCCACGCGGTCGATAACCCACAGGCCACATTCCGGTCGAGCGCGACGCCGTTCATTCTTGGACCGACCATCGAGCTGCATTTTCCAGCGGGCTTCGGCGTGGAGTTCGACGCGCTGTACCGCAGGTTTCATTACGACACAGCTTCCAACCTGGTGGACGTAATCGCGAACGGCACTGCCGCAAACGCATGGGAGTTTCCGATCCTGCTGAAGTACAAGGTTCCCGGCGTGATTCTTCGGCCGTTTCTTGACGCCGGGTTCGCTTTCGATCACTGGAGCGGGGTGAAGCAGCTTGTACAGGACACACGTTGGGGATCGGCCAATCTCGGCACTTTGGCTGACGTGCTGCAGGCGAGCCAGAATCAAGCTGAGGTCCTTATCGGAATCACGTTTTAGTGCGTAGCCGCGGCGATGCGGAGCTTCTCCACGTCGGCCGCTTCGCCGAATCTGATCCCTTGCAGCGCAGGATCGATACTGCGCAGCAAGCCTGTAAGTACACCGCCCGGTCCGACCTCGAAAAATCGGTCAACGCCTTGCGCGGCCAGATAGCGGATGGACTCCTCCCAGCGAACCGTGTTGGGAATTTGCTGGATCAAACCCTGGCGCGCCTCTGCTCCCGTGCGGACCTCCTGCGCCTGCCAGTTGTTGACCAGGGGCCAGTCGAGATCGTCAAATGTAGCGGCTTCGAGCTCCGGCGCCATATGGTCCTGAGCGGGTTTCATCAGAGAGCAATGGAACGGCGCGCTAACTGCCAGCGGTACCACACGGCGCGCGCCCGCCGTTTTCGCGAGTTCCATCGCCCGGTTTACCGCGCCCGCATGTCCGGCAATCACCACCTGGTCGGCTGCGTTCAAATTCGCCGCGCTGACAACCTCGCCCTGCGCTGCATTCCGAAGGATGTCGTCGAGCTGGCCGGCAGGAAGCTTCAGCAGGGCGGCCATGGCTCCTTGTCCAGGCGGCACGGCTGCCTGCATGAAGCCGCCGCGCTTTCGAACCAGGCGTAACGCATCGGTAAACTTCAGGGATCCGGCGGCGACCAGTGCGGAGTATTCTCCCAGGCTGTGACCCGCGACGTAATCAGGGCGTACTCCCAGCTCGCGCAGCACTGTGAACGCCGCAATAGACACCGTAAGCAGAGCGGGCTGCGTGTTTTCTGTAAGTTTCAAATCCTGTTCGCTACCCTCGATGCACAGCCGCGAAATGGCGAACTCCAGGGCCTGATCTGCGGTCTCCAAGACTAACCGTGCCGCTGGATACGATTCCGCGAGCGTCTTCCCCATACCGACGAATTGTGAGCCCTGCCCTGGAAACAGCAATGCCGTTTTGCTCATTGGATGAGATTGTATGATGTACTGATGAGTTCCGCTACGTCGACCCCCGATACCGCTACGGCCGCCTCGGACGCCCAGCAGATTATGGACCTGGAGCGCGCGTTTCTCCTGCAGAACTACGCGCGTTATCCGCTGGTGCTCGACCGTGGCGAAGGCTGCTACGTCTATGACGTGGATGGCAAGCGATATCTTGATTTCATCGCTGGAATTGGCGTCAATGCCCTAGGCCACGCGCACCCGCGAATAGTCGAGGTGATTCGTGAGCAGGCCGGCCTGCTCATTCACTCCTCGAATCTTTACTACCACCGCTTTCAGGGAGCCCTGGCGAAGAAGCTGGCGGAGGTAAGCGGGCTACAGCGTTCGTTTTTCGCCAACAGCGGCACTGAGGCCATGGAAGGCGCGCTCAAGATGGTGCGGGCCCATGGCACGAAGATTAACGCTGAGAAATTCGAGATCTTGTCGCTCGAAAATTCGTTTCACGGCAGAACTCTGGGCGCGCTCTCCATTACGGGGCAGCCGAAATACCGGCGCGATTTCGAGCCGCTGTTGCCCGGCGTCAGGTTTCTTCCGTATAACGACGTCGCGGCACTGGAGCACGCTTTTAGCGAGCGCACCGCGGGGATCGTCATCGAGTGGATTCAAGGGGAAGGCGGCATCTTTCCCATTTCCAAGGAGTATGGAAGGAAGGCTCGTGAGCTGGCCGATCGCTACAACGCGCTGCTGGTATTCGACGAGATTCAGTGTGGCGTGGGGCGGCCGGGCACGTGGTTCGGCTACCAGCTTGCGTCGCCCGTCGTGCTGCCCGACGTCATGGTGGCAGCGAAGCCGCTTGCGTGCGGACTGCCGCTGGGTGTGATTGTGGCCAACGAGAAAGCCGCGGCAGCCATCGGGGCCGGGATGCATGGGTCCACATTTGGAGGCAGCGCGCTGGCATGCCGGGTCGCGCTGGAGTTCTTCGACATTCTAGAAGGCCTGCTGCCAACAATACGGCGTGTGGGCGACTACTTCCGGGATCGTTTAGTGGAGCTCTCGCGCAAGCACGCTTTCCTCCGGGAGGTGCGCGGCCAAGGCCTCATGGTCGGCGTGGATATGACTGTGCCGGGCAAGCAGATGGTGCTCGATGCCCAGGCACAAGGCCTGCTGATCAACTGCACGCACGACACCGTGCTGCGATTCCTGCCGCCGTACACCGTAACGGAGAAGGAAGTCGACGCCGCCGTCAAAATATTGGACGGCATCTTCGCCGCGCAGCCCTCACAGTAAGTCTTCCCGCTTGTTTTGTTCGAGAAGTTTTACCAGTTCACCCACCTGTTGCGCGCGGTGGCGACCGGCGATCAACAGGGCATCCGGCGTGTCGACCACAATCAGATCGTTGGCTCCGAGCAGCGCGACCAGCTTGTTTCCGGCGTCAATGTAATTGCCACTGCTGCCCGCTGAAACGATGAGCGACCGTGCCACGTTACCGTCGCGATCTTTCGGCAACAACTCATAGACGGCGTTCCAGCTACCCACATCGTTCCATCCGATGTCGTCACAGGCCAACCCGACAACATCTTTGGTGTGCTCGAGAACCGCATAATCGATTGAGATATTCTCGCAGAGGGGAAAAGCATGGCGGAGCGCCGCCGAAAATCTCCGGTCAGAGAATCGGGGCAGGGAAGCCAGGATCGTCGCGGTTTTAGGAAGGTGGCGCCGCAGGGCGTCCAGCAGCACGTCGGCGCGCCAGAAGAACATACCGGCGTTCCAGTAGAACCGCTTCGCCGCGACGTATGTCGCCGCAGTTCGCGCGTTCGGTTTTTCATGAAACTTCAACACGTGCGCGGGATCGAGGGAGCCGGGCCGGGTGCCGCGCGGAAATTCAACATAACCGTAACCGGTTTCAGCCCAACGCGGCGCAATCCCCAGCACTACCATCTTGCCCTGGCCCGCTGCGTGAAACGCCGCCTGCGCAAATTGCACGTAGCGCCGCGGTTTAGCGATCACGTGGTCCGACGGGAACACGCCCATCACGGCGTCGCGATCGATTGAGTGCAGGATCTGCGCCGCAAGTCCGATGGCGGGCGCGGTGTTTCGCTGCGCCGGTTCGGCCAGAATCTGCCGCCGTGGAATCTCCGGCAGTTGGCGCGCGATCTCGTCGCGCAGATGTTCGTTGGTGAGGACCCAGAGGCGTTCAGGAGAAATGAGTGGTGTCAGCCGGTCGACCGTGGACTGGATCAGGGAACGCTCTCCCACGATCGACAGCACCTGCTTGGCGTGACGGCGCCGGCTACGCGGCCAGAAGCGTGTGCCGCGGCCTCCGGCCAGGATCAGGCCGTATCGATTCTGCATGGCTAGGCTACTGGACAGGGTAGCCGTGAATCAGCCTGAAGGTTCGGCGCCAGCGGGTCTTGGTGAAGAAGTGCTCCAGCAGGTCGACGAGATGGTCGATCCCGATCGCAGGATTCGACAGCGCTTCAGTGGAGGCGTCGTAGGACCAGTAAATGATCAGCGGTTTGCCGATGATATTTTCCCGCGGCACAAAACCCCAGTATCGGCTGTTGAGCGAGGAGTCGCGATTATCGCCCATGGCAAAATAATGTCCGGCCGGAACCACGACCTCTTTGTTCTGGACATTGTTCATGAGCATTTCCTGGGCTGGAGCGTAGAGATTCACGTTCGGCTCGCCAGGAAAGTTATCGCGATACGAATCAATATATTCGGTCTTGTTGTACTTGTAAGGCTCCTCGAGCGGATGCCCGTTTAAGAAAACGCGCTTGTTCACCATCCGTATGTGATCGCCGGGAACA
>WNFI01653845.1_pt1 | contig 11874 bp, 9 predicted proteins | sample 5400471 | NCBI WGS metagenome assembly WNFI01 (sample SAMN13153348, study PRJNA577476) | soil metagenome | isolation source: 100 cm saprolite on Douglas fir-dominated hillslope | place: USA:California | collected 2013-09-17 | reverse complement strand
AGATCGTAATATGTGGCTTCTTTGGGGTCGCCGGCCCAAAAATCGAGGTTCGGCTCATTCCAGACTTCGAAATACCAGTTCGCGACCTCGTCTTCGCCATAGCGCTCCACTAGGTGCCGCGCGAAGGCTTCGATGAGCTGTTCCCATTTGTTCCAGTCTTTTGGCGGCGCGACGTTCGGCTTGTACCAAAACGGGTGCAACGCGTTCGGATCGGAAGAGAGCTTCTTCGGCATAAAGCTTAATTCCACGAAGGGGCGTACTTTATTTTCCAGCAATCCATCGTAAATCTGATCGACATAAGAGAAGTTGTAGACGGGCTTACCCGCAGCGTCCTCATCGTAAAGTCCGACTTCGTCATGAAAAATGGCGTGGAAGCGCACGTATTCGAATCCGGTGATCCGCTTGGTCTCGCGCAGATCGTGCCGGTAACTTTCGCGAAGGGACAAGATGGCGCGTCCCGAACCAAACATTTTTTCCCAGAAGTGAGGGAAGGGATGCGCGGGCGCGTTGGCGTCGATCTCGATGGTTTCTGACGGGGAAGCGATTTGCGCTCGAAGCGCGGTCGTCGACAGAACCGCTGCGGCAAAGAGTAACGCTACGCGGAAGGCGTTTCTGCGAACAGGCAGGCGGTGCATTGCAAGTCTCCTGAAGAAATGAGGAGGCGCGCTAGGGGCGCAGAATTTCGCGCCCCTAGCCACTTCAGAGCTCAACTAGAAGCTGAAACGAGCTCCCAGCGTAACGACGCGGGCAGCAAGAGCCCCTTGAATCGTGCCGAAGTTTGAGGCTTGCACATTGTTCGAGATTCGGGTCGGGTCGAGGTTCAAATTGTTGAATAAGTTGTAGGCATCAACCCGCAACTCAACCCTGGCGCTTTCGCCGAGGACCGGCGCTTTAGGCAGGCCAAAGGCCTTCGCCAGCGTCAAGTCCACGCCCTTATATCCGGGGAGGTTGAACGAATTGCGATGGACACCGGGGGACGGGGGAAGCGTGGTGCCGAAGAAAGCAGGGTATGGAGGTGTCGGGGAAAAATACGCCGTCCCGCCCGGTGTAGCTGGGTTTGTCCCCTTGGGAAAGTTCGAATTAGCCTCAGTCTTGAATGCATCATTGCTGGTGCTGCCGCCCGCACCGCCCAGGTAGGCAGCAGGGAACAGGGACCCGTAACCGCATTGTCCGCAATAGGTATTTCCGTTGACGACGTTTATCATTGGAGTCCAGGGGAATCCAGAGTGAAGATTGAAGATGCCGCTGAGCGACCAGCCACCGGCGATCTTTTCCAGCCAAGCGTTGCTGCCATGGAAGAAGACCGGCTGCCACAAGCCAAAAAGCTTAAACGCCTTGCCTACGTTGTAATCGCAGCGCCCATAATTCAGGTCGAGGTTGTACGGGTAGGGCTGCTCCGAATACGGTGCGGAACTCGTGTCCATGCACTTGGACCAAGTAAATTGAGAATCGGCCATAAACTGGTGCGAGAATTGATGCTTTAGTTCAGCGAGCATGGCGTTGTAGTTAGCTCGGCCGGAAACGCCCCAGAGATCACCGCCGCCAATCTGGGGGTTGAAGGCGAAACCCTTGGTTGCCGGGACGGCAAGCGGGTTCTCATGGAAGAAAGTGTTACGCGACAAACTTCCCTGATATCCCAACGAAGCTACGAATTGGTGACCCAGATCGTACTGGGCATCCACCGAATAGTGATGGACAAGCATGGTGGGCAGGTCAGTGGGGAAGATGCTGAGGAAAGCCTGGCCTGTTGTCGGCAGCCCATTCGAGCCAAATGTTGAAATCGCGTTCGTGTTCGCCGGATAGCCGTTAAGGTTGCGCGGATCCGACGAGAGGGCATACACAATGCCGCAGTTCTGATTCTGAAGTGCCGGGTTTGAGCAAGTCGAGGGGTTGATAAAGTTGAACACCGGGGACACCGCCAGCCCTGGATTTCCAACAATGTTGGCAGAAATCGCGATTTCCTCCCCGCTGTAACCGATACCGTAGCCGCCGCGAATCACCAAACGGCTCTGGAACCCGTGGCCCAATAGCGAAGCCGGGCTCCAGGCAAAGCCGACCTGGGGTCCAAAGTTGTTCTTTTGGGAGTTCCAGGAATTGCCCCTCCGGACAACCAAGCCGGTCAGGTAGTTCGCCCCCGCGCCAGGGGTGGCCACAAACATGTTGCCCTCTTTGGAGGAGAGTGGACCAAAGTAGGACCAGCGCAGGCCCAGGTTGAGGGTCAGATTGCTACGGAGTTTGAAGTCATCCTGGACAAACAAACCCCAGATATCTTGGCGCTGGTCTTGGCGAACCGTCGTCGGAAATCCGTTAGCAGGATTGAATTGCCTCCCGTTACCCCCTTCGCTCTGCGGCGCATCGTTAAGGAAGTCCCACAGATTAAAGAAGTTGTATATCGGGACGCCACAACCGGCACAGTCTTGCAGGTAAAAGAGGCGCGTGACTTCACCGCCAAACTTAATGGTGTGGCGTCCGTAAATCTTGGTAGCCACATCCTTGAAGGTGTAAGTCCACTGGTTCAGAATGCTGCCGACGTTCGGCCCAAAAGAATTAATGTTAGTGCTGCCGGTTGTCCCGATACTATCTGTGGGAAATCCGACAGGAGCCTGTGGGTTGGAGCCGATTTCGTTCCAGCGCCAGCTGGCGGCATTGGCACGGACTTCGTTGAGCAACGTAGACGAGAAGGTGTGATCCCAGATTGCCGAGAACGCTTCGTTAGTCTGCGAATGGTGAAATATGTCGTAGGCACGGTTGCCGTTGAAGTTATCTCTTGACAGGGGAACGTAGTAGAGGGAAAAGCCGATGCGGTCCTTTTGGGTCACATTCGCATCCAACCGGCCATTGTACTGGTCAGCCGTAAAGTGCGTCAGGTTGATCGTGTTGTAGTTCGCGATGTCGGCTACGTTACCCAGTGGGCTGCCAGCGGTTCCGCAGCCCGTGCCGGCCCCTCCACAGCCGGGGTTCTGGGGACTAGTCCATCCTAGATCCTGCGTGCCCAAGCCTGTCGTCAGTGGCGTGGCGTTGGGATTGAGGGTTCCGACTACACCATTTCCGGGGAAGGAGAGATACTTCGCGGCGATACTTCCCGCAGGCGCTAGGGCGTCGAAAGCCGGCGTGTCGAACCAACCATTGCCTTGGTTAGGTGAGAAGGGTTCGCGAACAGTCTCGTAGTTGAAGAAGAAGAAGATTTTATTCTTCCAGATCGGGCCACCGACGCTGCCGCCGAACTGTTCGAACTTATTGTTGTCTCGCGTCACGCCAAGACCCGCGCCGTTGAACCGCTGATAGGCGTTTAGGTTCGGTTGGTGGGTCGTAAGAAAGAGACTGCCGTGGAAGTCGTTCGTGCCGCTCTTGGAAATAATCTGAATCTGGGCGCCGCTGAAGCGTCCATCCTCGGCATCGTAGCTATTGGAGACGACTTTTACACTATCAACGGAATCTTCAGACGGCGTGACGATCGTTGAACCGCCCCACACGGCACTGGTGGTGCTGATGCCGTCGATCGAAATACCGTTGTTCTCAGTCTGCTGCCCATTGGCAATGACCTGCGCACCGTTTTCGGTCTTGAAGATACCGTCCGCACCACCGGAAGCTCCCCCCCCGGTCTGGGTGCCGGGAAGGTTAAAGCCGCCACCGGCTTGTCCCTGCGACCCATCAGCGAATGAGCCAGGGGCCAACTGCGCGAGCTTCAGAACATCTCGACCAAAGGACGGCAAATGCTGAATTTGGTTCGCAGAAACAACTCCGTTGAGTGAGGCGGTCTCCGTATCGATGAGTGGAGTCGAATCGCCGCTTACGGTGATGCTTTGGGTGACCTCCCCAACGTCAAGCTGGATATTCAAGGCATTCGCTTGTTCCGGGATGAAGCCTACATTCTCCAGTACCTTCTTCTTGAAACCTGTCTTCTCCACGGTGACCGAATAGGTGCTGGGAGGAAGGGCGTTGAAGTTGTAAATTCCGTTGGCGTCGGTCGTAGCGGTCAGCGTCTGGTTCGTTCCCAGATTTTTCAACGTGACAGTCGCTCCGGAGACACTGGCCCCGTCGGGATCGGTTACCACCCCTTGAATCGAAGCTCGATATTGCGCGTAAGTGGAGACGGCGCAAAGAGAGAGAAAAACAGCAAGAAGAGTCTTCAAGCGCATGGCATCACCTCAGATCGATCTTTGCAAATATTGGAAAAATAAATTCAGTAAATCGATTTACCCCACCCCTGCCGAGCATGAAACACCCGGCCGAGCAGCCGTGTCAAGTGGAATGTAGGAACGATCGTAATGCGCCGTACTAGAACCGGCCCATGATAAATCGATTTTTCTTGTGTTCATGGGTTTGAATTTGACCGGTTGCGCTTCAAGTTTTGCAAAAAAATGTTGCATTGACGCTTGCCCGCGCCTCGCCCTTGTGCCAGACTACGCGCACCTTACACTCCATGCCCCGGTCGAAAACGGTTGCGTCTTCTCGGCTGCGCGGAAATTTTTCCGCGCCGTCCGTCAGCCAGAAATCTCTGGCAGAGCACCTCGGGCTCTCGCCTGCTACGGTGTCCCTCGTCATTAATCGCTCTCCCGCTGCAAAATCGATTCCTCATCGCACCCAGGAGCGCATCCGGCAAGCCGCCCGCGAACTAAACTACCGGCCCAATTTTGTGGCGCGCTCGCTTCGAGCTCAACGCAGCTTCACCATCGGCGTAGTGGTGCCGGAAATCAGCGAGGGCTATGCGGCGCTGGTGATGTCTGGAATCGAAGACTATCTTCTGCAAGAAGGATATTTTTATTTTGTCGTGAGCCACAGGCACCGCAGCGATTTGGTGGACGAATATCCGCGTCTACTGCAGGAGCGCGCGGTCGAAGGGCTGATCGCCGTCGATACGGCATGCCAGGGAGGAGTGCCGATCCCGGTTGTCGCGGTTTCGGGTCACCGCGAACTGCCTGGCGTCACCAACATCGTATTGAATCACGATAACGCAGCGCGGCTGGCTCTCGAGCATTTGGCCAAGCTTGGTCATCAGAAAATTGCGTTTATCAAAGGGCAGGCGTTCAGCTCGGACACCGAAATTCGTTGGGACTCCGTGCGCCGAACGGCAGACGCCTTGCATCTCTCGGTGAACACCCGGTTGGTAGGGCAACTCGAAGGTGAGTCTTCTTCTCCGCAACTGGGCTATGAAGTAACACGAAAGCTGCTGGCCACCGGCGCTCCTTTCACCGCACTCTTTGCGTTCAACGATATTTCGGCAATAGGCGCGATCCATGCGCTGCGCGAAGCGGGCCGCCGGGTGCCGGAAGATGTTTCCGTCGTCGGATTTGACGACATTCAGAGCGCGGCGTTTCAGAATCCGGCCCTCACCACGGTGCGGCAGCCCCTGCGCGAAATGGGTGTAATTGCAGCGGAGACGCTGCTGCGACGCATCAATGCGCCGGCGAAATCGCCCTACCCAAAATCCATCGTTGTCGAACCCGATGTGCTGCGCAGTGGCCGAATTCTGCATCGCATCGCGCGAATTTCCCGCTGCTGTGTTCGTCAACCCACACGCTGGTGGCGGGCGCGCTCGAAGATGTTTGTCTCCCATCAAGCGGATCTTCGCCGAGCGCTCATTCCCCGCCGACTTCATCTTTACCGAGAGCACGGAAGCGCTGGAGTCATACGCGCGCAGCGCAATCCAGGCGGGTCGACGCGTGCTGCTCGCAATGGGCGGTGACGGGACGCTGCAGGCGCTGGTGAATGCCGCGCACCGCCGCGAGGTCGTGCTCGGGATTTTGCCCACCGGCGGCGGGAACGACTTCGCTGCCGCGCTGGGGCTGCCGAAGAATCCCATCGCTGCCGCAGTGGCCATTCTGTCGGCCAAACCGCGCCGGGTGGATGTGCTCTGCGCGTGTACCGCGGACGGAAGCCGGCGTTTGTACGTCGGCGGCGGTGGAGTGGGGCTCGATGCGGATGCCGCAAGCTACTCCGGCGCATACGCGCATCTCCCCGGGCGATTGCGTTATATCGCCGCGGCGTTGCGTGCCCTTCGCGAATTCAAGCCTTTGCGGATTAGAGCGGAATTCCCACGCAGCGAGCGGCCCCCAATGGAGGCGCCGGTGCTGCTCGCGGGCGTGCTCAACACGCCGAGCTATGGAGCGGGGCTGCGTCTCGCGCCGGACGCGCGAATTGACGACGGGTTACTCACCACTTTGTTTGTGCGGAACTTAAGCGCGCTGCAGGTGCTTGCTGCGGTCCCCCGGCTACTTACTCGGGGCGATCTTCCGGATTCGTATGTAACTCGTTTCAGCGCCTCGCGCGTGCTCCTAACCACCGATCGCGAGTGCCTCTTTCACGGGGACGGCGAAATCTTGGGACCGGCGCCCGTCGAAATCGAAGTGCTGCCAAAAGCATTGCAGATGCTCGCGCCGGTCATATCCTAAATTTGCCGCGGCAACTTGTTCGATACTTCGTTCGCTACTGTTTTGGCAAAGCGAAGGCAACGTAGACGCCCCCAGAAGGCGATTTCGCATCCTTTCCGCCTCCAGCCGCAATAACCACATATTGCCGCCCGTTTACCTCGTACGTAGCCGGAGTGGCATTGCCTGCAAACGGAAGAGTCGTTTCCCACAGCAGCTCGCCGGTGGATTTTTCGAACGCGCGGAATTTTTTGTCGAAACTGGTGGCGCCGATAAAGAGCAACCCGCCCGCGGTTACGATTGGCCCGCCATAGTTTTCCGTCCCTGTATTTTTCAACCCTTGAGCCGCAAGCTCCGGATATTCGCCGAGATGAATCCGCCAAGCGTACTCGCCAGTGCTCAGATTAATCGCGTTGAGCGTGCCCCAAGGCGGAGCAATGGCGGGATAGCCTTCGGGGTCCAAAAATCTGCGATATCCCAAGAATCGGTATTTCATTCCCAGGAATTCGGGTCCGACACTGCCGAGCTCCTTGCTCTCGCCGTTAGTCAGGAAATCGACGAGCTCGATCAATGGTTCTCCGGACAGATTCGGAAACCCCGGCATTCTGCCCTTTCCAGATTTGATCGTCGCGGTGATTTGATCGGGCGTTAGCCGTCCCGCGATGCCGATCAGCGACGGAATGGCGGGCGGGGCGCCGGCCATCTTGTCGCCGTGACAGACGCTGCACTGACTCATATAAGTCGCCTTCGGGCCGCTGGAGTCGGTGTTTTCCGCGAGCGCGGCCATCCACGCCATTTCATTGGAATTGACGTAAATCATCGCCGTTTCCGGATCGACGGCCGGACCTCCCCACTCTGCGCCGCCATCGAACCCCGGAAAAATAACCGTATCCTTTCCCAGGCTGAAAGGAACAAATTGCCCCTCGCTGCGGGATTTTCGAAATTGCTCGACGGCCCATTGATGAACTTCGGGCGTGCGGTTGCTCAACATCTCTTCCGTGAGAAGTTGACGCGCGTAGGGTGCAGGCTGGGTCGGAAGAGGCTGCTCGGAAGCCGCAACTTCGCCAGGAATCGTACTTGCTGGATATTTGTGATACTCGATGGGAAAGAGTGGTTTGCCGATCGCGCGCTCGAACAAATACACGAAACCTTGCTTGGTGGTCTGCGCCACGGCGTCTACGTCTTTTCCGTCGCGCTTCAGGGTGAACAGCACGGGAGCGGACGGAAAATCGCGGTCCCATAAATCATGCCTGACGCCTTGGAAGTGCCATATTCTCTCGCCGGTTTCTGCGTTCAGCGCAATCAGGCAGTTAGCGAACAAATCGTCGCCGACGCGATCCGCGGCATAAAAATCAAATGCAGCCGATCCGGTCGGGACGAAGACGATGCCGCGTTGTTCATCGACAGCCATCCCAGCCCAATTATTCGCCGCGCCGCTGGTTTCTCGAGCGCCGGCTGGCCAGGTGTTATGACCGAATTCGCCGTCATACGGAATTGTGTGAAACGACCAACGGAGTTTGCCGGAGCGCACATCGTAGGCGCGCACATCACCGGGCGGAGCCGGCAGGGTTTCGGGATTGCGCCCTCCCACGATGATCAAGTCTTTGTACACAACTCCCGGGCTCCGGCGAGGATTCGCTTGGCTTTTCCGCTCGACCAATAAGCTAAACCGCGGTCAGGCTGTGTGCCATTGATCCCCGAATCGAATTTCCATAGCAATTTACCGGTCGCGGCATTCAGGGCAAAAATCTTTTGTGTTGGGGTGATTCCGTAGAGCACATTGCCGACGATGATCGGGCTGGTCTGCAAACCGCCCGGCTCGCCGGTATCGAACACCCATGCCACGCCCAGCTTCTTCACGTTGCTTCGGTTGATCTGCGCTAAGTGTGAGTAGTGCATGTTTTCCGGACCGCCACCCCACACCGGCCAATCGCGACGTATACCTGCGTCTTTGTTTTGAGAGTGCGCCGCCGCGGAACACAGCAGCGCGCAGGCAACAAGAAAGCATGCAGAGGATTTCATCGTGGGCATCATACTCCACCAGCATCATCCGGGTGCCTCAGAGGCAAGCTAGGCGTGTCGACGCGCGCACCCGGTTTGGTCTAGCATAGCCTGCCGTCCTAGCGGGGCTGCGCAACATAGAAGCACCGCGGGCCGGAACCTTTGCGTCCGATTGCAAACCGAGCCACGATATTCACCTGATGCGTTTTCGGGGGGAACCATGGAAGAGCAGCTCAGCTTGGAATTTCTGCGCGTGGTCGAGAACGGCGCGATTGCCGCGGCCCGCACCATGGGATTCGGCGACCGCCACAAGGCGGACGAAGTGGCCGTGGAAGCCATGCGCAAGACAATGGACGCGGTGGAGATGGATGGCACCATCGTCATCGGCGAAGGGGAACGCGACGAAGCTCCCATGCTTTACATCGGCGAAAAGGTGGGCCTCGCCACCCACGCACCCAAAGCGCTGTTCCCGGAAGTGGACATTGCCGTCGATCCGCTTGAGGGCACCAATCTTTGCGCCACGGGAGCCGCTGGCGCGATCGCCGTGCTGGCCGCCAGCGAAAAGGGCGGATTGCTGCACGCGCCCGACATCTACATGGAAAAAATCGTGGTGGGTCCGTCGTGCAAGGGCGCGGTCGAACTCGATGCTCCGGTGGCCGACAATTTGAAATCCATTGCCAAGCGCCTGGACCGCGACGTCGAGGACCTGGTCATCATCGTCCTGGACCGCCCGCGCCACGAAAAGCTGATCGCCGACATTCGCAAGGCCGGCGCGCGCATCCGCTTGATCGGAGACGGCGACTTGTCCGCGGGGATTTCCGCCGCGGTGGTCGGCACCAGCATTCACGCGGTGATGGGCACCGGCGGCGCTCCCGAAGGCGTGCTGACCGCGGCCGCGCTACGCTGCTTGAACGGCCAGATCCTCGCGCGATTGGTGCCCACCAAAGCACAAGACAACGAGCGGCTGGCCAAGATGGGTGTGAAGGATCCAAAACGTATCTATGACACGGAAGATTTGGCGCCGGGCAAGAAAATGATATTCGCGTGCTGCGGCGTGACCGACGGGAACCTGCTGAAGGGTGTGCGGTTCTTTGGCGAAGGCGTGCGCACCACCTCGATGATTCTGACTCTGGACGACCGCCAGGTGCGCTTTATCGATTCGGTGCACCTCGAGAAGCGGCCCGACGTGAAGGTGCGATTCTACTAACCGCTTCGCGCGAGCCAAGACTTAGTGCTTACTGTTTAGGGCGAGAAAAACGCGATCGTCTGCGCGTACGCGATATTACTAACCGCTTCGCGCGAGCCAAGACTTAGTGCTTACTGTTTAGGGCGAGAAAAACGCGATCGTCTGCGCGTACGCGATATTTGGTCCTGTCGCGGCTTCAATCCGTCGCGGGAGAGGCGCCCGGTTGTGACGTAATACGAAGTGTCACCGGCGTGCAGTTGGTGGCCGCAAGGCAGGTGTCGCGCACGAACACTTGACGGAACCCGCTGCTGAGGTTGCTCGCAGAGTCTTTCGTGGAGGTGGCTGATTTGGCGTCCGCATGACTGGACGTTATCGCGACAAAGGTCACGAATCTTCCCGAGGCGCTGACCGACGGCAAAATTGCTTCAGTTCCAACCAGAGCGCCCTGCGCATCGGTCGAAACAAGCTGTGTCGAAGGAGCGCACGGCGTGCGTGCACCCAAGCAAGTATCGCGCAAATATATTTGATGTCCCGGGGGCGCTTCGGCCAGTAGATTCGTGGCCGCGGAACTGAATGCGATGTAGCGTCCGTCGGTGCTCATAGACGGCGACCGGCTGTCATCATTACCCGCCGCGCCGTCCGTGGCTGCGGAAATCAGCAGCGTGCGAGCCTGGCACGCTGCTGTCGCCCCTTGGCACGTGTCTCGGACAAAAATCTGCGCGTGTTCCTCTTGCGTCGCGGTGAAGGCGACAAATCTTCCGTCCGTGCTCCTGCTGTGCCGGGGGATTAAAAACGCTTACGTTCGCTGTTCCCGCGCTAGCGATGAGCGTGCTGCTTACTGTCGCTTGAATCTGGGTTGCGCTACCGCCGCTAACCGTCGCCAGCGTCGTCTGCGTTCCACCCGCGCCCCACAGGACCTGGGAAGCTTGCGTCGGATCCGCGTTCATCACGAAATTGGTGCCGGTAACGGTCAGAGTGAATGCCGCGCCGCCCGCCACAGTACAGCTCGGCGATATGGAAGACACGGCTGGCAGCGGATTTCCCGGTGGATTGATGATGAAAGCTAGTGGATTCGAGAGTCCATTGGTGCCCGCGCCGGAATGTGGACTCAGCGTATTGACAAAGGCGGTCCCAGGCTTGGCTACCAGCGAGGCGGGCACCGTGGCGGTTATACCTATCACGTTGCCGCCACTGTCGGTCTGCACCTGGGTGGCAATGGTGCCACCATTCCACTGCACGACCGTCTTGGCAACAAACACGCCGCCAACCACGGTCAGCGTGAACTGGGGGCTTCCTGCTGTTATGTTCGCTGGCGAAAGGGAAGTGATGGTTGCTCCGGTGGGCACTTGGAACGTGTTGCCATAGTCATTGCAACTGATCGCGGCGAAAATCGCCGACAGTGCGACAGCCAGTGCTGTCCAGGACCGCTTCATGAAAACTCCTTCGTCGTCACGTGTGACCGCGAGGGCAGGCCTCGCTTGGTGGTCCCTAGAAACCACCACCCGGCCATTCCGCTGAGAGCCGCGTTTGCCACCGTGCTGTCGGGGTGTGATGCAGAATCCGCGCTGCGCGTTGACCCGCCGTGCCCATCTCGCGTCGCTTATGCCCGGCATTCCGCCGTGCCACGCTTCAGCACGCCAAACAAGCCTCGCGCAACCCTACATCATTACCATTGCAGGCGGGACCAGGTCAATGCGCCAAACGCTCCGGTAGCGGGTCAGTCAGTTGTAAAGATCACCGGCGCATGGATAATTTGAGGAGGGCTTGAGCACCGCAACCGAGGTCATGACAACGCCGACCGATCATCCAGGTATTTTGACACCCACGGAGGTGCTGGCTCCCGTCCGGCGTCCCTCACGCAAACGGCAGGCTGTTGCTTTCCTGATCGCTGCTGTCTCGGACTTTCTATCCTTCTGGATGGTGCTTGCCCCGCCCATGCAATGGTTGATTGACCTGGGAACGGCGTTACTCCTGTTTCTAATCCTCGGCCGTCGATGGGCGATTTTGCCGGGTTTCATTGCGGAAGCCATCCCCGGAATGGGTGTCTTCCCCGTGTGGGTCCTTGTGGTCCTCTCCATAATTGCCTACGACGACATCAAAGGCCGCAAACACTAGACCTGGATTAGGAACCGTCAGTCCCACGCAATAACCTAGCGGATCTCCAGTTCGCGGAACCCGAAGCCCTTTAACATCCCCGAGATCGTGCTTCGCGCGTTGTCCGCAGCGATCTTGAGGATGCCATCTTGCAGCGCGGCTTGAAGGAGCTGGCGCTCCGCTTCTTCGCGGACCTCGCTTTCGAGGTTGGGGTCCGGGGAAGAG
>WNFI01367327.1_pt1 | contig 11874 bp, 14 predicted proteins | sample 5400471 | NCBI WGS metagenome assembly WNFI01 (sample SAMN13153348, study PRJNA577476) | soil metagenome | isolation source: 100 cm saprolite on Douglas fir-dominated hillslope | place: USA:California | collected 2013-09-17 | reverse complement strand
GCAAGATGGTCGCAATCCCGACAATCGGGGATGAAGATGCCAAGCGACCCAACCGCGAGCGCGAGAGTCTCGTCGGAGAGCAAACTCGGATTGTCAACCGGATGAAAGCAGCGTTGAGCCGGCTCGGCATCCGCGGCTTCAATCCCAAACTGAAGAAGGCCGCCGAGCGCCTCGAAGATTTGCGCACGCCCGAGGATGAGCCAATACCGCCCAACACGTTGGCTGAGCTGCGTCGCGATATGGAGCGCCGTCGGCTCGTTCGCAGTCAAATCCGAGACATCGAGGATGCTCGCCTGGGGCGTCTCGAGAAAGCCCCCGGCGATGGACCACACGCAATGGTGCGCCTGTTGGCGCGCGTGATCGGGGTTGGCATCGAGACAGCCGACATGTTGGTGCAGGAGGTGCTGTCGCGAAACTTGCGCGACCGTCGGGCGGTGGCGCGCTATGGGGGCCTCACCGGCTCGCCTGACGAGAGCGGCAAGAAGCGTCGCGAGAAAGGGCTGGCTCGATCCGGTAACGCGCGAGTCCGGCGCGGCATGATCCAACTGGCATGGCGGTTTCTGATGTTCCAGAAGGACAGCGCCTTGGCGCATTGGTTTTATGCACGCACGAAACAAGCACCTCAGACCCGCAAGACAATGATTGTGGCGCTGGCACGCAAGCTGCTGATCGCCCTGTGGCGGCTCGTGCGGGAGGGCGTGATCCCGGAGGGTATCGTCCTGCGTCCAGCTTTATGAGCGGAGTTGCATAGAAATCTTCCGACAGTTTCGGCCCGCCCCGCTTCAAACGCGAGACGATGCCGATGACGGTTCGAGAGTGCATCATGGTTCGGGTCCTGGACCCACCGGATACAAGGTCGTGGCGCGATTGATCCGCGCCCGGAAAGCGGCTCCCCTCTGATCGTCATCCCGACCCTCCGGCATTTTTCGTGTCAGCTCTTTTTGGGCAACCGGATCGACCAGCAGGCGAGCGATCTTGGTAGCCGTGCTTTTCGCGACCCCCTGTTCTCCGGAGAGGTAGAGCACCGGATGCGGCTTGTCCGGACAGAACGCGCAGAGCAACACGGCAACAAACAGAACGAAGCCGTCGTCGCTGAGATTTACGAACTTGCGTAGTTTGTTGATCGATCCACCGGCCTGCGGTCTTGGCAGTGGGAGCATCGCAGAGGGGCGGCGGAACCGCACCGGAGGACGGTCGACAATGCGCCAACCTTCTGCGTCGAGCTCGATCGCTTGGTATGTCTCATCTCCGAGATCGACATAGATCTTCCCTCTGAGTGCAGCAACGCGCAAATGCACTTCGTGCCGCTCCTTGGTCCCGTAGATCGCGAGAGCGCACAGGGTCTCAATGGTATTCTTCACTGCACCCGGCGCAGGCGCGCGCTTTTTCTCCGAAAAGAATTCGTTCCGCAGCAACGCCGGAAACTCGTCGCCGCGCAACGGTAGCGTGACGCGATGGCCATCGACCTGGAAATCGACAAAGGGCTCTTTCGCCGCGGTGTGGAAGTAAGAAGCTTTGACGGTTGCCAAACGAAGAAGCGCAGCCGGGTCTTTTTCGAACAGTGCGTCGAGACCAGCGAGTAGCTCCTTGTCCTCTTTAGCGGAATTAAGGTGTTCGAAATCGACCTTTGCGCAGATGTGCTTCAGTTTTCGCACTAAGTCCAAAGCCAAGGACATCTCAGCGCCACCCGCGAGTTGCTTGGCGATACGGAAAAGGTCTTTCAACTGATCACACAGGTCGTTACGTTGTGTCATGACGTGGCCTCGACCTGCCGGTTATGCTGCCGCGCATGAATGAGGCAGGCAACGGTCGCGCAATTGCTCTGCCGACTCAAGGACGCGCCGTGTACTCAAAGCCTCTACATATATAGCTGCTACAGCTGATAGCCCCCGCGGAATCTGTGGTAATCGCGGCGATGTGAAGTTCGCCTGCGCGGCGTTTGGATCATGCGCCAGCGTTGACCCGGTGCATGGCGGTGGCCGCGAGCGCCCCAGTCCGGCCGATCGCGGAGCGGAACAGGGGCTCTTTTCATCGCCGCGAATGCTGGGGGCCCTGAGGTATTCATCGAGGAGGGTTCGACCTGGTTAGCTCAAGAGCTCGTCAAGAGCCCCATTGGACCCAGGTGAAGCGCTCCAAACGAAAAAATCTACCCACGAAAACAAAGGCTTGATGACCGTAATTATTTTTTGTTGGACGTTCTGCTGGACGATTTGTTGGACGTTTTTCAAGCGAAAATTAGCCGCGCATTCCGAGGTCGCGATGCGAAAGTCGTTGCCACAAATGCGTGGCCGAGGGCGTCCAAATTCATGCCCCTCCATGAAGGGCTCCCCCGAGAGGGAGGCGAGGACTTCGACGGGCGTGCCCTTTGGCGACGATTGTGGATCCTTGACATGATAGCTGCTTGGGTCAACCGACTGTAATCTTCGCCGCCACACTTTCTGAAAAGGGCCTCGGTCTCGCTCAGTGGCGCATGTCGGCATCCCATGGGTTGTCGCTACGACACGACGTTGTTTTGGCTGGGCACAATATTTCGCTTATACTGTGCTTTGAGTTTCTGTTGTACAAACCCTTGGTCTTCATTGTGCTGCAAGCCTCCGGCCCAACTTTGCTAGATTCGCCATTTGGCATTGGGCTCTATCCACCGGACGTGGCGGCTGCGCTCCTGTCGTCGACGCGCTGTGCGCATGGTTGGCCGTCAAATATTCGAAGATCAATAATCCTTGTCATCGTAGACCCTGTCACTATGCTCATTCAACGCATCCGCTCGACGATGCTCACCCGTAATTGGTGGGTCGTGCTATCTGGCGCGCTGGAACGCTGCCCACTAAGCCTTTCGAGGGAGGATTACAGAGCGGCGATATAGCGTGCGTACTCACGATGGAGTTGCACGGCTGAGATGCTGCCGCACTGCACGATCATCGAAGAGACCGGAATTTGAAACGTGGGGCATGAAGAAGCCATGATCGGGTGAGTTGCAGTCCAAAATGGGCTCGGTGCCGTGACTCCCGCATCCCGCAACTGATTGCGGAAATCTCCCACGCTGCGGGCGGTAGTTGCCGATATGGCCGTCCATCACCTTGTAGTTCTGCCGTGTCATGCGTTTGCCGCGCTGAGGGCGGCCATCGCAATGCTCAAGGAAGACTGGGCTCAATGATCTGCGCGCGCAAATCCGTGCTCCTCAAATAGATCGAGGACCAAGAGGAGCGTTATGCCGGTGAGAACCGCAAGCAAGCATAGGGAAGAGGAAAAAATGTAATCTAAAATGTAATGTAGAGTAATAGTTAATGTATAGTGTGAGAAGGTTTTGTATTGTGTAATATTTACATTGACTTAAACAAGAAATCGAACAAAATAGAAACGTTCTCTCGGATTATCCGAAAGGAAATGCATAAGTGATTGCGGAACTACGCACTAACTTGAGTGCTCCGCCCGAAAGGCCAGCCTCAACTCCGGTTCAAGGCAAGCACTCCTATCTGCTGCCGCCGGAACGCCCTCGCGTAGCAGAGCCGGGTCATCAACAGCAGCCCGGGCGGGACACTATGGAACAGCACGCGGCACCAAACGAAACGCCACGTGAGCTCGCCGACGACCTGCTCCGCGGCGCCGACTCTATCGCCGAATTCATCTTTGGAACCCCAGGTTGCCGACGCAAGGTGTACTATCTTGCCGAGTGCTCCAGGCTGCCTGTGTTCCGGCTTGGCTCCGTGCTCTGCGCACGACGTTCGGTCCTTCTGAGCTGGATCGCCGGCCAGGAAAGCCGGGTGTCACCCCCTGGGAACTGAGAGAGGTGTAATTTCACGCTCTTCAAGCACCTTGGCGACCAGCTCGCGCAGCGCCGGTTCGCTGGCCGTGCCGTAGCGGCTCACGATGTCGTCAAAGACGATGATCGCCTCGTCGTTCCGTCCCAATGCGCGGAGTATGCCCCCCTTGTAGCCGAGCGCCATGGCGACCAGCTGGCGCAGGGCAGGCTCGCCGGCTGCCCCGTAGCGGTTCACGATGTCGTCAAGGACGGCGAACGCCTCGTCGTTCCAGCGCCTTGGCGACCAGCTCGCGCAGGGCAGGCTCGTCGGCTGCGCCGTAGCGGTTCACGATGTCGTCAAAGACGGCTATCGCCTCGTCGTTCCGTCCCAACACGCGGAGTCTGCCCCCCTTGCCGACGAGCGCCTTCGCGACGCGCTCGCGCAGGACAGGCTCACTGGCCGCGCCATAGCGGTTCACGATGTCGTCATAGACGGCGATCGCCTCGTCGTTTCGTCCCAACGCGCCGAGAGTGACCCCCTTATTGAAAAGCGCCTTGGCGACGCGCTCGCGCAGGGCAGGCTCGCTGGCTGCGCAGTAGCGGTCCACGATGTCGTCATAGTCGGCTATCGCCTCCTCGTTCCGTCCCAAGGCGCCGAGAGTGTGCCCTTTGTTGAAGAGCGCGTCGGCGATCTTCTCGCACAGGGTTGGCTCGGTGGCTGCGCCATAGCGGTCCACGATGTCGTCATAGACGGCGATCGCCTCGTCGTTCCGTCCCAACACGCCGAGAGTAGCCCCCTTGTTGAAGAGGGCCTCGGCGACCTTCGCGCCCAGGGCAGGCTCGCTGGCTGCGCCGTATCGTCGCGCGATGTCGTCATAGACAGCAATCGCCTCGTCCTTCAGTTCCAGCACGCCGAGAGTGATCCCCTTATTGACGAGCGCGTCGACGACGCGGTGGCGCATGGCAGGCTCGCTGGCTGCGCCGTACCGTCGCACGATGCTGTCATAGACGGCGATCGCCTCGTCGTCCCGTCCCAGCGCGCCGAGTCTCGCCCCCTTGTTGACGAGCGCCCTGGCGGCCCGCTCGTGGAGTACCGGATCAGCATGATGATCAGCTAACTCCTGAGCATCCGATATGACGGCCGATACGTCATCAAAATCATCAAGAAGGTATGACAATCGAAACGCGGCTTCCGCGAACGCTCTCATCGCTGCACCGGGGATAGCTGGCTTTAAGAAACCGAGCTTGCGCCACTCATTGCCAAAGTCGGTCGCACACCGGACGAGAAACAGCGCAGACTCATCACCTCCAAGCGACAAACCCGCGTCGATCAGCGACTGACGTTGACGCACGGAACGCTTTTCCAATTGATCAAGTACAAAAAACTCACCCAGGATATCCGGTTCCAGTCGCTTGAAGGTCCTGATGGGATCGCCGCCTGCCATGCGCCGAAAGCGGTCCTCGTCGAGTGTTTCCAAATTGGGCAGAAATTTGCGCGACGCATCGGGACATTCATCATCAAACCTCTGACGAGGTAGGTCCAATGCAATGGTAGCTATAATCAACAGATTTTCGTGAACCCTCAGCCGCTCTCGCTCTGTGCGGTAATCCGACGCGTAGCCGTCGATCCAGAAGTGCGTGCGCTCCCGGCTAATAATCCAAGCCAATACATCCTTTCGCTGAAGTTTCGATAGCGCAAGCTCAGAGATGACCGTCGACGTGTGGTCTCCGTTTTCGATCATATCCGCAATCTTGAGTGCTGTTGCCGCGGCAAATAGGGGCCGCGGCGTCGATTGCTGATCGTCCTCATCCGCTGGCGGATCGATTCTTCTTAAGGTACCCAGAAGCAGTTCATCCGACAGCTCTGTGCCTCCGCTCGGCAGCCGCCCTCGCATGATCGCAAGCAGTGCGCTGGAGGACAGCGTGGTGAGAGGGTGATCCCATCTTTCTTCGTTTTCACGATAGCAAAAAGCGCGTACGCTTGCGCCTTTCGAGTCCATCGGCGCGATTGTATTGAACCAATCCCCGGTTGCCTCGCGTTCCAAGAGCAATACCCGGACAGGATATTCAAATCCGGTTTTGCATACCGTTGCGATGAGTCCCTTGAGCGTCCTCGCAACGGGATCGGGTGATTGGGCAGCATAATCGATCACCACAAGTGTCGGCCGGTTCGGCCACCAGCCGCGGCCATCAAACTGTTTCAGATTTTCCAAGTCCAGGAATCCGACTCGAAAACCTTGCGTCTCCGCACGCCGTAGAAACTGGATCGCCAATCTAGTCTTGCCTGCGCCTGGAGGCCCTGTAATGAGCGCCCATTGGAACCGTCGCGTGACTTCGTTAGAGATGCCAGAAGCGAGAAAACGGCTAAGAAAATCTTGATCGGCGACGCGTTCAAGAAAGTCATCTTTCTCAAATTTCGCTACGAGACTGTCCGCGAATCGCATTGTTGCGCTCAGATGCAGACCTTCCGCGCGTGGGTCATCGAGGACCAGTTTGTCAACGACTTCTTCGCCTAGGGTAGACAATCCGCCTGTATGAAGATGATCAACTGATTTTTTTGCTTTTGCGTATGCCTCTCTGAGATCGGCTCGCCAACTGCATTCACCGTCGTACGCTTCATTGTCTCCGAAAAACACATCTTCGAGTGGCTGAAGAAAGGGCGGGACGGTGCGTTTTTTTCTGATATCCGTTTGACGCCAATACTGAACGGCGCGCACCCCAATGCCGCAAATTTTTGCGAACTCCTTGTTTGTCCACACTCGTCCCGGCCTACGAGGACCCAGGCCGCGCTTCGCCCTCGTGCCATGACTCAAATGCCAGTTGACCAGACCCCAGAAGTCCAATTCAGGATCGTAATCCTTCCGTGATGTAGCGGTCTGGCGCACCTTTCGGAATCCTTGTTTCCGGTCGGCATCGAGAGATTGCTGAAAATTAGTGTCGTTGAAAGGCCGGAGCAATCCGGGGCACCCAGCTGCCTCTGCCGAGCTTCTTTTTAGTAATGGAAGTGGTTGAAGCAATGAACGACCTGACTATTCTTGCACGTCTTGAGTTCGTGAAGAATATCGTCTTTGGCAATGGTGGAAACAAGGGAGGTTATCCGCAAAATCCGGCGTTAATCTTAGCACATGATGTATTGAGTGACGTTATAGACGTGTTGAAGAAGCACCCAAAGGCCGCTGGACTAAGAACTCCTGAACCATAAACGGGCCAACTGCGGCGGACGCGCGGTTGCGCGCGGGGTTCGCTGGAGCAAGAGCGAGCCGGTCCGTCCGCGCTAGTCTCGTCGAGCCATTTCGCGGGATTGCGCGCGAGAGTGTTTAGATTGCGCTGGGCCTGATCCACACAAGGGACCGCAAGCGACGTGTGGATTGGGACTCTCTATGAATATCAAAATCGACATGATTGAAATCGGCCACGGCGCGGGGAGCACGGCATCATGAGCGAGCTCTCGATGAAATTTCGCGCCTACTGCTTGTTGGGCGCCGCGTTGGCAGGCGCCGCGTACGGCGGATATGAAACGGTCCATCGTGTTGTCACCTCAATCGAAAGAATGGCCGAGGAAATCGCCAGAGCTGGACGCGAACAAATCGAGCAGCGCCGCGAATTTCGCGAAGCGCTCGATATCATACTCGGGCACGTTGAAAGCATGAAAGCGCGCCAGAAACGGCCCGACGACGGACCGCGGAGACGATAACGGAACGCACCATTCTTTCAGATCGCAATACGTTTTGGCACCGGAGAGCCGAAATGACCGAACATGACCAGGAATTCGCGAAGGACCTGCTCCGCGGGGCCGACGAGATAGGGCAGTTCCTGTATGCGGATCGTTATGCGGATCGCGAGCGGCGACGGAAGGTCTACCATCTCGTTGCTACGTCGAACTTGCCTATCTTCAAGCTGGGCTCAATGATCTGCGCGAGGAAATCGGTGCTCCTTAAGTGGGTTAAAGATCAAGAGGAGCGGTGATCCTGCCGCGAGGCAGCGCATTGTTCACCCCGATCATCAGCGATCCCGAGCGGATGCTGGACATCCTGCGTGACCTCTGGCGCGCATCCACGACGCCGGAGGTGGCTGACTTTTTTCCCGAAGAGAACATGTGAGCGAAGGGGATAGTGTGATGGATATGTCGAATATTCCTGCTGTGGCGCCTAAGGCCGGGCCATTCACAAAGCAGCTGCTCACTTTATCAAGCAGCGCTTTTTTGCCCTCATCGGCCATCAGCTATTTGCCTCACCGGGACAAATCCGGGCAGACCTCGTGATCGCATCGCTGTTCATCGCAACTTTCATCCTGTTCATCGACTCCTACATGATCATGCGATCAGGTTGGCACCTCAGCGGAATTGCAGAACTGAAGCGGGGCGGCCTTGACATTTCTGGCGGGCCAGTCGCACGCATTAAGACGGGCTTTTTCCTCACCTTTCGGATCATGCTCTCTATTGGACTCGCCCAGCTCACGGCCATCTTCGTTTCGTTGTTGATCTTCGCGGCTGACATCAATTCTCCGATTGAGAAAAAATATCTGGAGGCCAATAAGCATCTGATTGGTCCGGCAACGGCGCTGGTTGACGCCGAAATTCAGCGCGCCACGGAGAGCGTGACGACGGAAAGCGCGCGGGTGGCGGCCTTATCAGCCCAAGTCGCGTCTTTGCGGCAGCAGGAAATCGATCCTTCCGGAAACGACCCGCAAATCCAGCAAGCTCAACGGGAGGTGGAGCAACTTATTGCTCAGAAGGTCAAGGCGGACGAGGACGTTCGAAACGCGGAGACCTTCGCTTCCAACGAGCTCGGTGGCATCAAGGGCGCTGCGGGCAATTCCGGCCAGGCGGGGCGTGGCTTGCGGTATCGAGCGGCAATCGAACAACTGACCAATGCAAAAGCTCGTGCTCAGGAGATCACAAAAGCTTTGAACATCGAGCGTGACCGGCTTGATGCCCTTCGAAAGAAAATCCCTCCTGCGGATGATAGCAGCAGGCAGCGGTCCCGTGACCAACGTCTTGCCTTCGAAAAGACCCTCGATGTAGAAAATGCTGAATTGTTGAAGCTGAAGAACGAACTGACGAACCTGACCCATGGACGTGAGAGCGCCATCCGCCGGGCGATCGAGAATGCGCCGGACCATGTTGACTCTGAGAATGGATTTCTCGCGCAGATCTCTGAACTCGAACAAATCGCTCAGAAAGACACAAAAATCGCCGTTGTAATCGGCCTGATCGATGTCATCTCATTCGGTTTCGAACTTGCAGCCGTGCTGGCAAAAGTGACCAGCTATGTCCCCACCACCTACTCGGCGCTCCTCGCACGCGACGCCTATCTTGGCGCCGTGCGGACTGTCGATGGGATGGTGGCGGAACTCCACGCCGAAACACGGAAAGGAAATGTCGAGCCCGAGATTTTGCCACCCGAAAGACCTCCCGGCGATAAGCAGGGCCTGGACTCGGCGGCGACGCTGGACCCGTTCGGAGCTCCGAACGATTCTTCCCCGACGCCGCCCAAGCGAGGGCGGGGCCGCCCGCGAAAGCACCCCGGCCCAACTGAACGCTTACAGGTGCCAGTGGGCGAGAAGATTTAGAACGAGCACAAGGCCGATCAGGGCCAGCACAAGGTAGACGATCTGCCTGGGAATGCTGCGGGTTTCGAGAGCCAATTGTACCTCCGTTGTCGGATCGAGACGGCCTGTGCGGCCAATAGACGTTTAGCCGGGCTGCCTTGGCGGCGATCGTCGCAGCCGCCGAAGCATGTATCGCGCGTGGCGGTCGCGCGCGCGTTTCTCGCGCATCGCGTTCAACGCGAGGAGATGCCACTCATGCGCGGCCCGGAGCGCGTGTGCTCGCTCCTGACGCGGTAAATGACGCAGGCCCATAAGCATCCGCCGGAAAGTGGCATGGATCTCCGCCGCGCCATCATCTTGGGCAGCTTCCATTTCGAGTCCGGGGACATCCCACTGCGTCAACTCGATGACCGGTGCGGAGCTGGATATTATTCGGGCCGCTGCCTGGAATTTGTCGGGCCGGCTTTGTTCGTTTGCCAAATTATCAGGGGACACGGACGTGGCTGGCCCGGTCCCGCGATCATTCCCCGTAAGGGGATCGGTGCCTTTCGCGCCACTCCTCGTCGGCTTTTTCCCGCTCGTGCTGCTGCTGTTGCTTCAGGGCATCTTCAGCCGCGGCTCGCAACAGGTTCGCCTCAGCTGGCTCCGGCTGATGGGGTTTAGGACCAGGTCCGACCAGGTCACAGAACAGGCTGTCGAGGATGGAACCGAAGCCAACGCCGACCCTCACGCCGATGTCAGCGTCTGCGGTTGATCCGGATGTCATGCTGGAGCCCTCGTCTTTGGCCCGGCCGGCGTCCGCTTGCCGTTCTCCGCCGGGGCGCGGTGTTGCGATCTGGTCGGCGGCTTCGCGGAAGCCCGCCGTCATATCCTTGGCAGCGTTGCGATCCCCGATTTCCTGAAGGTAAAGCGCATTGTCGAGCCCCGCCTCCTGACGCGAGCGAAAATCACTACGGACCTCGCGCTGATCGGCGAGAATTTCGCGATAGCGCTCGTTCCGGGATTCCCTCAGCTCGTTGCAGGCCTCATCGCGCCTTGCTTCGAGAACGGCTTTCTGCTCGGCCACCAATTCCGCCTTCAGGGCGGCCAGACTGCCGGGATCAGCGCCGCCCCTTTGAGCCGCGTAAAAATCGCTCCAGCGATCGCGAAATTCTTCCCGCACCTCACGATAAATCGATAATCGCAGCGCCGAAAATTCGGATTTTCCTTCGGCAAAAAAATCCGTCCGCTCAGTGCGCTGAATTTCTTTCAGAATTTTCCATTCGGCATTTTTCTGATTTTTCTGCTCGTCGAGCAAAATTGGCTCATTTTTCTGTAGTGATTTTTCCGCCTGCTCGAATTTCTTTTCATTTTCCTGGAAGGCCGTCCAAATATTGCGCGGCGGCGCATTCTCACGCTCCTCGGGATTTTTCAGCCGCTGCTCGCAATAAACGCGGCCCTGTTCCTGTTCATATTTGAGAGCCCATGCTTGTGCGCGCCGGTGGTCGAAATTATCGTCGAGCCGCAGCCCGGTTTCGGGATGGACCGCATTGAGCATGACATGCACGTGGGAGTAGTCTTTGTCATCATGCGCAACCAGAAGGACCTGATGGTCCCGCCACCTCATATGGCGCAGAAATTCCTCCGTAGTCTCAATCATGTGCTCGCGCGTGGGATTGTCCTCGGGCGACCAATTGAGGCTCAGATGCTTGACCGGATTTTCCGTCGCGCGACCGCCGGCCCGAACGCCGGCCTCCTGTTTGAGAAGCTCGGCATTGCGAGCGGTCCACAGCATTTCGTCGACGGCGGAAGGGACGTGGTCATTGGCGAGATTCAGCGTTGTGGGTCCAGGCCACGCGCTCGTTCGTATCTGCCTCAGCGTCGTGGGTCAGATAGGCAGCACAGCCCTTGAAGGAGGTGCCGCGCGACAGAATTCTAACGATCATCGCGGCACCTGCGCTCGATGATGTGGCGAATGTCTCTGAGCAGGGGCTCGAGATCAGCGGGCAAGGGATCGCCGGTTCGATGGAGATGCCGAACCATCTGGTTCAGATTATTGCCGAGACGCACCAACTGGTCGTAAATCAGCCGCTCTGCGTTGCTACTCGGCTCGCTCTTGATGGCGAGCTGACGGTCTTGATCGAGAAGAACGGCACGTCCGAAATGAACGGGCCGCATGCCGACCGCGAGTGCGCGTTTCTTGATGCTCTCAAGCTCGCTTGCGGTGAGGCTCAGATTGAGCTGCTCGCAACGCGGTTCCGATTTCGTTGGCCGGCCCATGGTCGCTTGTTCCTTGGCAGAGCGCATGCGTCCTGGGGTTTGGGGGCCACTTACCGGTCCCCAACGAGACCTTTTGCCTAAGCAAAAGGATATCTCGCTACCCTCTTCAGCCAAATCAATTTATTCTCTTCGCACTATCACTCCCATCGTAACCATTTGTATTTCGCACTCTTTGTCAGCCGTTTTCACCCAATCAAACACTCAAACAATTTTTTCAAAACATCGCGTCTGATGTTCATGCATTCCTACGCTCTACAAAGTCGTATTCGGCTGCTGCATGTTCAACGGTACTGAAATGCAAGTACGAGGCTTTACCTGACGTTCGC
>WNFI01019828.1_pt1 | contig 11875 bp, 6 predicted proteins | sample 5400471 | NCBI WGS metagenome assembly WNFI01 (sample SAMN13153348, study PRJNA577476) | soil metagenome | isolation source: 100 cm saprolite on Douglas fir-dominated hillslope | place: USA:California | collected 2013-09-17 | reverse complement strand
CGCGTTCAGCCTGTATCACGATTACACCGAGTCCCGCCCGGGCATGGACAAGTATCTCAATGTGGTTCGCGAAGGCAGCACCGTTTCCGATCCCTCGGCGTACATTCTGGACACCGGCGAAAAACTGGCGACGCGGCTGCTGACCGGCGCGGAGCTTGCGGCGGCGAAAATCGAATCCGGAGAACCGGTCAAGCCGGAAACGCAAATCGTGGTGATTTCTTTCCCTCCGGTGAAAAAAGGACAATCGATTCGCTTGCGAATCTCCGAGACGTACACTGCTCCTGCCAGCTACCGATTGGAAGGGGACGAACTGGTGTTCGACCGCAGTCTTGGGCGGCCGCGCAACGCGGTGGTTCTCCCGGCAGGCTGGTATTTGACGGCCAGCGCCATTCCGGCGACCGTCACGCAACTTTCCGACGGGCGCATCCGGCTCGATTTCTGGAATGGACGGCCTGATAGCGTGGACGTGCTACTGAAAGCCAGGCGGCGGGTCACTCCGGCAGAGCAAGGTCACTGAATTTGCGCGGGGAGAGAAGAGAGATTTCATCCCGCAAAATGCGCGGGATGGTGTGGAGGTCTCTCTGCGCAGGCCGACGCATTCGCAGGAGCGAATGCGGAAGAAAAAGTCGGCCTGCTGCGTTCGAAATGACGGATGGCGGGTTGGGCGAGGAATGCGAAGGCCGCGTGTGATTGCACGGGAACGAGGAAGTAGTTGCGCCGAAAGCGAATTGTGGAATAACCTTACTGCGCCGCGTCCTTTTGCTTCTTCAGGTTTCTCCCTTGGGTCAGGAATGGGGTGTGGGGAGAGGTGGGAGCCTAAAGAGGAAGAAGCGACCAGTGGAACGGCTGCAATACATCTAACGCAGCCCGGCCAGGAACTGCGAGTGGTGCGCAGGCGGGCGCGTGAATCAAACGGGATTCTATTGAGAGAGCTCAGGAGGGTGGAGATGCGCAATTGGTGTGCAGCATTGGTGATGGGTGGGCTTTTGGCTTTGCCGCTGTGCGCGCAGCAGAAGAGCAGCGGAGCGGGCCACGAAACTACGAACGCCGCGAACAGAGAAAAGAGCGCGACATCTAACAACGGCGCAGTGGGCGGCAGCGCGGCGGCAAATAGCATAGTGACAGCCTCGAAGGGCGTATTCGCCCTGCCCGCGACGCCGAGGCCAACCCCATTTCCGGGACCGGCGGCAGATTCAAAAGATACCCGCGCTCCCGGCACGCTGGTCCCTCGCTTTGAACTTGGTGGAATGTACCACTTCATAAATTTCGCTCCTGGCGATCCTTTCCAGAATTTCAGCAACCAGGGCGGAGCGGGTGTATTCACCTACAACGCCTCGAGGTGGGTCGGTCTAACTGCTGAGGCGGGAACTTACTCGTCCAAGCGGAACATTTTCCCGCTGACCGGGAATAATAATCAGGTTGACGGCGGAATCATCACCTATCTATTCGGTCCGCGTCTGAACTTGCGTAAGTTTGATTATTTTGTCCCCTTCGGTGAAATTCTGGTCGGTGGTGCGCGAGGCAACGGCCAGATTACCGGGAGCGTCGAGCAAGATGCTTTTGCCATGGCCGCGGGCGGCGGCGTCGACATGGTTCTGACAAAGAATCTTGCCTGGCGGGTGGTGCAGTTGGATTACCTCATGACCACTTTTTCGGGGAACGCCCTGGGGGCCACGGCGCGGCAAAACAACTTCCGCGCCGGCACCGGCCTGGTTTTGCGCTTTGGGATTCCCAATCCACCGCCTCCGCCGAACCATCCCCCGGTCGCGGCTTGCTCGGTGAGTCCCACTTCGGTCTATGCCGGTTCGGGCGACAGCGTGGCTGTGCACGTGACGGCCAGCGACCCCGACAACGATCCATTGACCTACAGTTACACAGCGACGGGCGGCGTGGTGGAAGGCACTGGTCCGGAGGCCCGCTGGAATTCGACGGGCGCGGCCGCTGGCTCGTATACCGTGAACGTAAAAGTGGATGACGGGAAGGGCGGGTCAGCCTCTTGCGCGGTGGACATCAAGGTGGAAGAAAAGCCCAATCATCCGCCGACGGCCACGCTCACCATCGAGCGCAGCCCCATTCTTCCCGGCGAACATACCGGCGTCACTTGCAACGGCAGCGACCCGGACAACGATCCGCTGACCTACAGCTACACGTCGACCGGGGGAAAGATCGTGGGCAGCGGCTCGAATGTGCAGTTTGATTCGACCGGCCTCCCGCCCGGAACCTACGGCGTGAAGTGCACGGTGAACGATGGCCGCGGCGGTACCGCGGATGCTTCCGGGAACGTGGAAGTGAAGGAGCCACCGCAGATCAAGCAACTGGAAGCCAAACTGGCGCTCCACAGCATCTATTTCCCGACCGCCCAGCCCACAGTGGCCAAACCCACCGGAGGGCTGCTGCCCAGTCAGGCAGCTACGCTCGATGAGATGGCGGCCAATTACAAACAATACTTAACTTACAAACCCGACGCCCACTTGATTCTCGAAGGCCACGCGGACGTTCGCGGGGCCAAAGACTACAACGTGAAGCTCTCCGAGCGGCGCGTGGAACGCACCAAGAGCTATCTGGTGGAGAAGGGCGTGTCCGCTGACCGTCTCGAGACCAAGGCGTTTGGCTTTGAAAAGAACATGACCTCCGAAGAGGTCACGAACCTGATCCAAGCCGAACCTGACCTGAGCGCGGCGGAAAAGCAGAAGATTCTGAAGAACCTGCTGACCGTGCGCCTGGCCAACAATCGGCGCGTCGACGTCACTCTGAGTACCACCGGAGAACAATCTGTTCGCCGCTTCCCCTTCAGCGGTAAGGACGCCTTGACGCTGCTCAGCAGAGGCAGTGGCGAGACGCCCAAGAAGAAAGCGGCCACTCCAGCGCCGGCGAAAAAGGCCAAGCCCTAGCACCCAGCCAAACAGTGATCGGCCAGCCCCGTTGGAAATGACTCTTAGAGTCCGGCGGGGGAGCTAAAAGCCAAACGGGATCAATCCTTCGGGCTCCTCGAGAAGTTTCGAGGAGCCCGCTTCATTTTTGGTGCAGTCCATTCCCGAATTGGAACGGGAAGGGAGGGAATGCTGGGATTGAATCCCAAAATGGGACTTGCCAACTCCATAGTCATTTAACTAATGTATTGATAAATGAATAGGTCTGGCAGAGTTCCTGAAACGGAACTCAAGGTGCAGATAAAGCCAGCAACCGGAGGTTTTTCATGATTCCTGCGATGAGTGAAAATGCAGCGGTCCGCCGCGAGGCTGTCCCCATGAACCTTCTCATCGTGGATGATGAGCAGTCCATTCGCGAGACCTGCGCCACGGTCTCGGAGCAGTGCGGGATGAAGGCCATCGCCGTGGCGACCGCCGAAGAGGCTTTGGAGGTCCTGGAACATTCGGCTGTAGACATTGTGCTGACGGATTTGAAGTTGCAGCAAACCAACGGAGTTGAACTGCTGAAACGCGTGCACGACCTGCACCCGGAGGTAGCAGTGGTGGTGCTGACGCAGTACGGAACCATCGAGTCGGCGCTGGAAGTCACTCGTATGGGCGCCGTGGACTACGTGACCAAACCGTTCCGCATCGAAGAGTTGCGCTCCCGGCTCGAACGCGTGGCGCGGGCGGTGGAACTTCAGCAGGAAAATCGCCTGCTGCGCGAGCAGTTGCGGACGCGCCCCGGGTTCGGCGGGCTCATTGGCGTTTCCATGAAAATGCAGCGCGTCTACAAAATGATCGAAAAGGTCAGCCAGCATGAATATCCCGTGCTGATCCTGGGCGAAAGCGGAACGGGAAAGGAGCTGGTGGCCCGCAGCATTCATTTTTCGGGTCCACGCAAGGAACGGCCCTTCGCCCCGGTGGACTGTTCGGCGCTGGTACCCACGTTGATTGAATCCGAGCTCTTCGGCTACGTCAAAGGCGCTTTCACCGGGGCCGTGCAAGCCAAGCAGGGTTTGCTCGAAGCGGCGCAGGGCGGCACGCTTTTTCTCGATGAGATCGGTGATATGCCTGTTGACCTGCAAGCCAAGCTCTTGCGTGCGCTCCAGGAGCGTGAGGTCAAACCAGTGGGTTCAACCGAGCGCCGGCACATCAACGTACGCATCATCGCGGCCACCAATCGGGATCTCGATGCAGCGATTCGTTCAGGTTCCTTCCGGCAGGACCTGTATTTCCGTTTAAACGTGGTGCAGATTAAGCTGCCGCCGCTGCGCGACCGCAAGAGCGATATCCCGATTCTGGTGACCGCATTTCTGGAAAAATTCTCCGCTCCGCAGGGCCCCGTGCGGACCATCTCTGAAGACGCCATGCGCCGCTTGATCGCCTATGACTGGCCGGGGAACGTACGCGAGCTGGAAAACGCCATCGAGCGCGCCGTCGCTCTTGGCTCCGGCCCCATTCTCCACGTGGCAGACCTGCCATCCAGTCTGCAATATCCAACCACGGAAAGAGTGCCGGAGAAGGACGAGCTCTTGCCTCTCGAGGAATTGGAGCGGCGCGCCATTCTTCGCACTCTCCGCGAGACCGGAGGCGACAAGCTTTCCACGGCGCGCATGCTCGGCATCGGAAAGACCACTTTGTACCGCAAGCTGAAGCAGTACCACATGGAGCAGCCCGAGCAATAGCGGCCAGCAACGCTTGCCAGTTCTTTCCAACAACCGGTGGGACACTTTCAAGACCCGTCGATGCAGGGCTCTCTTTCTAGTTTTCACCTGCGCGCTGCTATACAGCGAAGGGGTGTTTGTGGCTATCGCGAACTCGTCTCTTGCGAAACGATGGTGATTAGGAACGCGTTGCGGTCCGAATAAGAGAACTCATGTCCCGCCACATTGGCACGGTGCTCGATCGATTTGTACATTTGGAACCCATCATTCTGCACCGCTTCAAAGTACTTCACGTTCTTGATAGCTCGCCCCACTCCAGACCATACGTCTTGAGAATGATTGGGGCCAGGGCATCGCGCTGCGCTTGCGTAGTCTTTGGATCGAAGGAAACCGTCACCCATGTCGCCTTCTTCTCCGTGCCCCACTTGTCGCCGAGGTCGCCGGTCAACCAATACTTGGCACCAGCAAGGTCAACGTTACCCGAAAGTCCTTCACGGACAGTTACGGCCATGTTCACTTCGCAATAGGGATGTTCGGCATGTTTGTTGAAGTAGCAAGGACAAAACAGGTGACAGCTGCAGGCCTCAACGTAGTCTGCTTTCATCCTCCAAGAGGGCCCGGATGGGGTTGCGGCCACAGCCAAGCCCACAGTTATAGCCAGGGTCAAAAGGCTCGCGCATATCCGTTTCATTCTTAATGCTCCTCTCTACCATCATTTCGGCAATACCAGACCTTCGTGATGCGCGTTCCTCGAATAACCTGCTGGATCCATAGACCAGCCTCAAAGTGGAACTTCACCACGCGCCAGCTAGCCTTTTCGACTATGGGGACTGGTCGGTTGAACCGCAAGGGACAAGCACGGGCAGCCCCTAAATGCCCGTATTTGCCCGTTTGGTCGCTCAATTGAATGGGGTGTTTGGATAGTGTACGATTTGTTCGCGATCCTGCATCTTTTGCGCTCAATCCTTTTATGGGTGTGATCAAACCTCCATGGCCGCCTGCTTCTCCAGAAACTCCGGCAAGTGAGCGACTGGATTCATGGAAGGAAATTGCCGGGTACCTGAAGCGTGACGAACGTACGGTCAGACGCTGGGAGAAAGACGGGCTGCCCGTTCACCGGCACCGGAACAAGAAGAAGGCCGCTGTCTACGCTTACAGGCCTGAAATCGACGCCTGGTGGTGCAACGGGAGTTCCCGCCTAGAAGAACTAGAGCAGGTTCAGGTCACGGCGCGGCGCCGTCGGCTTCCCTGGTTGCTGACTGCTTGGCTTGCCTTCGCACTAGTTGTGGCACTCCTCGGACTCAACGCCGGCGGATTCCGAGAGCGGCTCTTGGGGAGTAGCAGGCACGTTAAGATTCAGTCGCTGGCCGTATTGCCTTTGGAAAATCTCTCCAAGGACCCGGAGCAGGAGTACTTTGCTGACGGGATGACCGACGAACTGATCACGGACTTGGCCAAAATTGGGTCGATGCGGGTGATTTCGCGTGGCTCGGTCATACGCTACAAGGGAAGCAAAAAACCGCTGCCGGAGATCGCGCGCGAATTGAACGTGGACGCGGTGGTAGAAGGGACCGTATTGCGTTCAGGTGACAGGGTGCGAATCACCGCGCAATTGATCCACGCCCAAAGCGACCGGCACCTTTGGGCGGAGAGCTACGAGCGCGACTTGCGCGATGTTCTCATGCTGCAAAGTGACGTCGCGCAGACGATCGCTCAACAGATCAAAATCAACGTTACGCCGCTGGAGCGGCAGCGATTGGTGGCCTCGCGTATCGTGAATCCGGATGCTTATGAGCTACTGCTTCGCGCGCAGTACCACCACAACCAGTGGACGCGAAACGGGTTCTTCAAGGCCCGAGAGGACGTCGAACAAGCCCTCGCGAAAGATCCGGGCTTCGCGCTGGCCCACGCCTGGCGGGGCGAGATCTATTTTGCCTTGGGCTGGGACGGTGACCTGCCAGTCGACGAAGCTTTTCCAACGGCCCGGGCGGCCGCGCTACGCGCGCTTGAACTAGACCCTTCCGTGGCGGAAGCCCATTTTGTCCTAGGCTACGTGCGCTGTACTTATGACTGGAACCGGATTGAAGCCGAAAACGATATGCTTCGGGCGGTCGATACCAACCCCAACTCCCCTTGGGCACATTGGGCCCACGCCTGGCATCTCATGCTATTTGAAAACCACGAAGAGGCTATTGGCGAAATGCGCCGCGCCCGCGATCTAGATCCCTTCAATCCCCTAATGAGCTCAGGCGTAACACGGATTCTGGGTCTTGCCCGCCGTTATGATGAGGCTGTTGAAGTTGGGCAGACAACGATTGAGCTCTACCCCAAGTACCCTTCGACGTACGCAGCTCTGGCGGAAGCCTTTGAGTCGTCGGGGAGATTCGATCAGGCCATTGCGATGTATTTGAAATTCCGTGAGCTTACCGGTCGTGGCGCGCCTGAACCTTTCCCGCCCAGCCAAGTCCGCGATTCGAAAACTTACTGGTCGTGGATGCGCGCCGTACTTCAGAAAGATTCCACTAAGACGTCAGTGTCTCCGCTTGACTTTGCTAGAGTCAGCGCTGCGCTCGGCGACAAGGATCATGCTTTTGCCCTCCTAAACGAAGCCGTGAAAGAGCGCGCCGGGGAATTGGCGTTCCTGCGAGTGTCGCCCTCTTGGGACCCCCTGCGTGAGGATCCCCGTTTCCGCGATCTCGTCCGCACCGTCGGCTTGTCGGGCAATTTGAACCACGCCCCACAATAGATCACACCCAATTTTCGGCAAATCTGTTACTCCACCCCGAAAGAGGGGTTGCTAAGCCCGCGCGCGGACTGAACAGATTCCTTCAATTAGCAATACTTTAGCAAGCCATGGATAGCTAGACGCTTCTCACGAGCTTCTCTTCCACCGTGGTCCACTCTGGGAAGAACTCCCTGTAAAGTCTCGACATGGAATTTCCTGACTTCCGCCTTCCTCTCTAAGTGATTGATTCCTCAAGACAAACTGGCACTTCCGATGGACATGCCAATGCAAGTGCGAATACGGCAGGGGCTAAGTCTCTTATTGGCTGTCGGGAGCGAAAGCCGTGCGGACGAAACGAGGAGCCCCTCGTATTCGAGGCGACTGCATGAGGATTTGGCGCAAAACGGCACAAAAAGAATCGAGTGAACGAGGCCTCGCACGCGCGGCTCTGGACGGTGCTCCACGGGAGGAATTACTTCGGGAGGCAATGAAAGCGCTCGCGCGGCACGCTCCCACGGGCCGCCTCGGTGTCTGGCTCGAGACGGATTCCAAAGCGACACAGCACGACGGGGTTGCCGCCGGATTTCACGGCATGGTTTGGGACCGTGGCAGCAGCGACACTCCCCGGGAATGGGCCCATCTTTCCGTGGAGCCGCCCCTCCCGGAAGAATTGCTTCTTCGCGGAAAAGCTGTCGAACAAGACCTGGAGTCTTCTCCTGGGAATCCCATTCTCGGGCTTCTTGCGGGACTGCGTTACGCGCTGTGGGTCCCCATCGAGTGGAAAGAGCAATTAAAAGGCATCATCCTTTGGGGAAGCACCGGAAAACCTCCGGACACTTCCCGCCAGCACGCCGAGTCGATCGCCGCAGAACTCGCACTAGCATTGGGGCTTGAGGAGCAGCAGAGAATCGCCGGGCTGCGAGACGTGGACCTACGCGTCGTGCGCCGTTTCCTCTCGAGACAGGCATCCGATAGTTCTCCGGAGGCATTGCTCGCTGACCTCGCGGATTCCTGTGCCCACAGGCTTTCGAACCAGGAATGTCCCGGCGCGGCATTCGCGGTTATCGGCGCCTTGCTCCCGGAGATCGAAAAGTCCGGCGGCAGTTTTCCCGTGGAGTTCCGCTGGCGCAGCGGAGATGAATCGTGGACGCGCGCCATCGAGAGCGAACCGCTGGCCAGCGTGTGGCGGCGGGCACTCCGGGCGCGGCGGGTGATCGGCAGCGGGCCCGAGATAGGCTGGACGCCCCGATCGGTGGCTCGCATTATCGCATTTCCTCTGGAGTCGGAGGAGCAGCTCCTCGGGGTACTCGTCGCAGGACTGCCGGACACCGCCACTTCACTCGGTACTCTCGATCGGCTGCAGCTGCGCGCTGGCCTTGCGGCATCAGCCCTGCGGCAGAGAAGGAGAAAAGAAGAGGAGTCGCAGCTCGCCGGCTGGCAAGATGCATTGCTGAAATGTGTGAACGAGCCACTCTTGCTGCTGGACCTTGATGGAAGAATCCAAGCCGCGAGCCGTGGGGCCAGGGAGCTAACTGGTTCAGTTTCCGGGACCAACGGCCCTCGCTTGCCCGGAATTCCCGCACGGGCGCACTTGGCCGAGATGTTTCGCACACACGATCAGGCGCGCATCGAGAAGTGGTTGCAAGGGGGCCTGGATCCTGAGGCCGTAAGGAATGGTGTCAATCCCGAGCCTTCGCGGGCGGAATTGCATAACGGTGTGGGTGTGCGATTGTCTTTCTCGGGCTCCGCGCAATTGCAAAATGGAGTGATTCTGCTCGAACCACTGGTGGCACGCGAATCGCCGGAACGGGCCGAGATCGAATTGCAAAGCGTCATCGAATGGCTGGAAGAAGGCGTCATCCTCTTCGACGCCCACGATAATATCCGCGCCATGAATACGCGATTCGAACAGATCGCTGGATTGACGCCCGAGGAGTCCGGGAAATTCAAGACCTTGGAGGAATTGATCAAGCGGCTTCAACTTCACGCCGCCGAACCGGCGCGCTTCACGGCGCGCTGGCGGGAACTAGCGCGCGGAATCGAAGGGGGTGTTCGCGAAGAGTTTCAAATGATGCATCCCGCCCCGCGCGTCCTCGAAAGAGCGGCGCGGCCCATCCTTGATCCGATCGGGCGGTTGCTGGGGCGGGTGGAAATCTACCGTGACTTGACTGCCCTGCGTGTTTTCCATTCGAAGCTCTTGCAGACCGAAAAACTTGCGGCCCTTGGACAGATGGTCAGCGGAGTCGCGCATGAATTGAGCAGTCCGCTGTCCAGCATTGCCGGCTACGCGCACCGGCTCCTGGTGCGTCAGGAGTTTTCCGGGCGGACCGAGGAAGTGAGACAGATATATCAGGAAGCGGAGCGTGCCAGCACCATCCTGCGGCAACTGCTCCTCAATGCCCGGGAAACCCTCCCGGAGCGCCGCCCGGTGTCCTTGAATCAAATCGTCCAACGGGCCATGGAACTCCAGCGCTTCAGTCTCGGCGCGGGACAAATCCGCGTGGAGCCTGATCTGTACCCGGCTCTTCCCTTTGTCCAGGGCGACCCCGGACAGTTGCAGCAGGTGGTGATGAATCTGATGGTCAATGCGCGGCAGGCCCTCGAACAGCAGGGCCGGGGCGGAACCATCCGGGTGCGGACAAAAAGAATCGGCGAGCGGCGTGTGTTGCTGGAAGTCGCCGACACCGGACCAGGAATACCGCAAGCCATCCAGGCCCGGATCTTCGATCCCTTTTTCACCACAAAACCCGTGGGTGTTGGGACCGGGCTGGGACTGGCCATCGTTTTGAGCGTCGTGCGCGAACACGGTGGACAAGTGCAGGTTTCGAACCCGCCTCAGGGCGGCGCGGTTTTCCAGATCGAATTCCCAGCCGTTTCGGAAATGGCGCTGGATGAACGCCCGGACCATTCTCTGGCGGAGGGGAAACACTTTCCATCCCGAGCCGCCGAACCTGCAATCCTTGAAAGTCACTTTGCTACCGCTTCAGTTAACGGGAAAGGAGCCCGTGTGCTCGTCGTGGAAGATGAACCAACCGTAGCCCGCTTAATCGCCGACGTGCTCGAAGATGAAGGGATGCATGTGGAGGTGTTGCTGGATGGCCGCGAAGCACTGGACCGCGCGGCCCGAAAGTCCTTCGACCTGGTCATTTGCGACATGAAGATGCCCGGTCTTGACGGGCAGCATTTCTACAAATCGCTGGAGCGTTCCGGTAATTCCTTGCGTGAACGCTTCCTGTTCGTTACCGGCGATGTCATCGCCGCGCAAACGCGGGAGTTTCTGGAGCGCCACCACCTGCCGCACGTCGCCAAGCCGTTCCGGGTCGAAGAGTTGACGGAAAAAGTTCATGGCGTGTTGAATGTCGCAGCGCACCAGCATGTGCCGCCTGCAGAGGCGGCAAGAAAAAAAGTAGCGAGAAATGGATAGTGCCATGAGTAACAGGGAACAAACCATATTAATAGTGAGCGATGATGCGGCTTTGTGTGCCGCCGCACGGCGGGAGTTCGAGACGAGCATCGCGGGACTGCGCGTGGCGTCCGTGACCAGCGTCGCGGCGGCGCGGCGAATCCTCGAGGAGGATGTTCCCATGGCGATTGTGCTCGAGGAGGCCACGATCTCGCCCGAAACCGATGGACAGCGAGGCCTTGTCCCGCGGCTCGATGCCGTGGTGACCTCGCTGGCAATCTATGCGCCGGTCGTTGTGATTGGGACAGCGGGGAGGCGCGTGGAGCTCGCGGCATTGATCGATGCGGGCGTCGCGGATTACTTGAAACGCGACGAAAAATGTCTTCCGCAGGCGCTGGAACTGATCCGCAGCCGCTTGCGCCAGGCACAAAGAGTCGCGGAAATCATCCACGAACCCTTCGAGCAAGCGGAGGAAGATTTCGGAGAGGTGCTGCGTCACGAACTCAACAATCCGCTCACCGGGATTTTGGGAAACGCCGAACTGCTGCTGGCGGAAGTTCACAGGAAGAATGATGGCACACTCCCGCGCGGTGGAGAACAGCGGCTGGAAACGATTGCCGCGCTGGCGGTGCGCTTGCGCGAAACGGTGCGGCGACTGAGCCAGGAATGGGAAGGCCGCCAGCATCCCGTACACTGACCCGAGAAAAACGGAAATTGGAAAAGTGAAAATGGAAATTGGATAAACGAGACACGGCAGAAGCTGCCTCTGCAATGTTTCCCCGGCAGAAACTTGAAACGAAAATTTGACTCTTGTATCTGCAAGCCTGCGGCCGCGAGAGCGGCCTTCTTTTATTTGCGCGCATGATTATCGCTTTCTGATTTCGATATTTGATCAGCGCGTGGGACTTGAGTTTGCGAGGAAGCGGGATTCGTTGTGGCGGCGGGATTTGCGGCAGCGGCGGCGAAGAAAGAGAGGACGCGGCGACGAAATTCCTGGGGTTCAAAACCGTAGGCGGCGGTATGGAAGGCGCCGGGGACGACCCAAAGTTGTTTGGGGCCGCGAGCGGCGGCATAAATCATTTCCGAATGGCGGCAGGGAAGCGCGACATCTTTTTCATCGCAAATGAGGAGAACGGGAAAAGCACGCGAGGCGACCGCTTTTACCGGCGAG
>WNFI01081480.1_pt1 | contig 11876 bp, 12 predicted proteins | sample 5400471 | NCBI WGS metagenome assembly WNFI01 (sample SAMN13153348, study PRJNA577476) | soil metagenome | isolation source: 100 cm saprolite on Douglas fir-dominated hillslope | place: USA:California | collected 2013-09-17 | reverse complement strand
GACCGGGCAAGACTCCGGGCACGTACACCGTCGACCACGCCGCGCAGACGTTCGCATACGACCGCCAGGGGCGATTGCGCCTCGTCATCGGCTACGGGATGGCGGCGGAGTCGATCGCCTCCGACGTTCGGATCCTGCTGAATTAGTGCCAGGCACAAATTCCGAATTCCGAAAAAGAAAACGGGGCCGAAGCCCCGTTTGACGGAATTTGTGCCTGGCACTAATTCAGCGCCGCCAGCTGCTTCTTCATCTTCTGAAGAGCCTTGGATTCGATCTGCCGGATCCGCTCCGCGGAAACGCCGAATTCATCGGCGAGCTGGTGCAGCGTGAGCGGGTCCTTCTCCGCGAGCCAGCGCGCCTGGATGATGCGGCGGCTGCGCTCGTCGAGCTTCGCGAGCGCGCGCGCGAGACCCGCGCTTTTCAGCGATTCCACCTGCCCGCGTTCGAACGCCTCGGCCGGGCCCTCGGAAGCGTCGGTGAGATAGGCGATCGGCGTCACGGCCTCCTCGCTGTCGTCGGGCGAGGGCTCGAGCGCCACGTCGCCGCCGCCCAGGCGCTGCTCCATCTCGATGACGTCGCTTTCCTTCACGTTGAGCGTCTCGGCGACCTGCTTGATCTCTTTCGGCGTGAGCGCAGCCGTCGACTTCTTCATGCTGCGCAGGTTGAAGAAGAGCTTGCGCTGCGCCTTGGTGGTGGCGATCTTGACCATCCGCCAGTTGCGCAGGATGTATTCGTGGATCTCGGCCTTGATCCAGTGGATCGCGAACGATGCGAGGCGCACGCCGCGTTCGGGATCGAAGCGCTTCACGGCCTTCATGAGGCCGATGTTTCCTTCCTGGACCAGGTCCGCCTGCGGCAGGCCGTAACCCATGTAATTGCGCGCTACCGACACGACGAGCCGCAGGTGCGACATCACGAGGCTGCTCGCAGCGCCGAGATCGTCCTGGTCGCGCAAACGTCGGCCCAGCTCGACCTCCTGCTCGGAGGTGAGCATCGGGACCGCGTTCACCGCCTGGACGTACGACTCCGGGCTGGAGACCGGCGGCAGCGCCGGAAGCGTCATGGTGGTCATTTCGGGGGTTCCTCCTCTGGCGAGTGCCATTTTAGCACTCGTCCATTTGGAGTGCTAACCCACCCGGGGGTTCCCGGCCGAGGGAGAAAATTGCCGAACCTCCCGGCCCACGGCCCACCAGGCGCCGACCAAGCCAAGCAGCGCGGACAGGCCCACGACCACGCCACAGCCTTCGGGAGTCAGGAAAAGTACTTTCAGTTCAGCGGCATACGCTGGAGTGAGCGCTCCCAGCTCCGACCCAACCCACGCCATGGCGGCCCAGGCCATCGCCAGGGCGAGCCCTCCGGCTACCGCTCCCTCGAGTAAGCCGTGGTAGAGGAAGGGCCGGCGCACGTCGGCGGCCGTGGCGCCGACCAATTGGCTCAGCTCGATCTCCTGCCGCCGCGAAACGACCTGGAGGCGGATGAGATGGCCGACGATGAATGCGACCGCGGCGGCCAGGACGGCGGCGATGACGGCGAGGACGCGGTCGCCAAAACGGATCCAGCGACGCAGCCGCTCCGACCACTCGAAGTCCGCGACGACCTGGTCGACGGCCGGAAGCTTCGCCCACGCCTCGCGCGCCGTGGCGAGCTTCGAGGCGTCGTCGGCGCGGACGCGCACGGTGAACGCGTGCGGCAACGGATTGCGCTCGAGGCTCGCGAGCAGCTCGGCGAGGTGCGTGGTCGCCTTGAGCTCGGAAAGCGCCTGTTCCCGCGGCACGAAACGCACCGACACGGCCTGCGGATGCGAGCGCAGCGCCGACTCCACGCGCTTCACGTCCGCATCGGTCGCCTCGAGCGTGAGGTAGACATTGACGTGCGGATCGGTCTCCACGCCGGCGTCGAGCGCACCCGCGCTGCGAAGCGCGACCGCGGCGACCACGGGTAGCGCGATCGCGACGGCGAGGACGAGCATCGACGAGAGCGCCGCGACCGGCTGCGCCCCGAGACGCCGCAGCGCATCGGCGAACGCGTGCACGTGCAGCCGGATCCAGAGGCTCATGCGGGTTGCGGTTCTCGCGCGACGACGCCGGATTCGAGCGCGATGCGCCGGCAGCCGAGGCGGCCCAGGCTCGCCTCGTCGTGCGTCGACATGAGGACGGTGACGCCGACCTGGTGGAACGACGCGAAGAGATCCACGATCGCCGCCGCGTACTCCGCGTCGAGGTTGCCGGTGGGCTCGTCGGCGATGAGGATCGACGGCCGGTTCACGATGGCGCGTGCGATGCACAGCCGCTGCTGCTCGCCGCCGGAAAGCGCCACCGGCATCGCCTTCTCGCGCGCGAGCAGTCCCACCTTGTCGAGCGCGGCGCGCACGCGGCGGCCGATCTCGTCGCGTGCGAATCCGGCGACGCGAAGCGGGAGCGCGACGTTCTCGAAGGCGTTGCGGTCGAATAGCAGCTTGTGGTCCTGGAATACGAAACCGATGCGCCGGCGAAGCACCGCGAGCGCGGTCTCGCCGAGCGCGCCGAGGTTCTGGCCGTGCACCACCACGCTGCCGCTCGAGGCGCGCTCGATCCCCGCGGCGAGCTTGAGGAGGGTCGATTTGCCCGCGCCCGACCGGCCGGTGATCGCCACCATCTCGCCCTCGGCGATTTCGGCCGTCACGCCGCGCAATGCCTCGAGCCCGCCGGGATAGCGCTTCGCGACGGCGGAGAAGCGGATCACGCGAAGAGCGCGTCGACGAAATCGGCCGCGACGAACGGCCGCAGGTCCGTGGCCTTCTCGCCGATGCCGATGAAGCGGATCGCCACCGGATGCTCGCGCGCGATCGCGGCCACGGCGCCGCCCTTGGCGGTGCCGTCGAGCTTCGTGACCACGAGGCCGGTGAGGCCGAGCGCTTCGTCGAAGGCCTTCACCTGGCGCACGGCGTTCTGGCCCGTGTTGGCGTCGATGACGAGCCAGGTCTCGTGCGGCGCCGCCGCGTCGGCTTTCGCCATCACGCGCTTCACTTTCCGGATCTCGTCCATGAGGTGGAGCTGCGTGGGCAGGCGCCCGGCGGTATCCGCGAGCACGACGTCGATTCCCTTGGCGCGCGCGGATTGGATCGCATCGAAGATCACGGCCGCGGAATCGCCCTTGTCCTGCGCGATGACCGTCACCTTGTGGCGCCGGCCCCACTCCATGAGCTGCTCGACGGCGGCCGCGCGGAACGTGTCGCCCGCGGCGAGCAGCACCGACTTTCCCTGCGACTGGAATAGATGCGTGAGCTTGGCGATCGTCGTGGTCTTGCCCGCGCCGTTCACGCCCGCGAGCAGGATGACGAAGGGCTTCGGCGGCTTGTCGGGCATCGGCTTCTCGAGCGGGGCGAGCAGCGACACCAGCGCGCTCTTCAGCTCCGACTCGAGCTCGCCCGCGTCCTCGAGGCGCTTGTCGCGCTCGGCCTTGCGCAGCCGCTCGATCAGGCTCTGCGTCGCCGCCACGCCGACGTCGGCGGCGATGAGCTCGCTTTCGAGCGCCTCGTAGACGGTGTCGTCGATCTTCGGACGCGCGCGCAGCACGTCGAGCGCGCCTTTCCAGCGTTCGCGCGTGCGTTCGAGGTCCTTCTGGAGGAAAGCTTTGAGGGATTGCATACCGGCGGGAAGCCCGACATTTTACGGTATGATTTCCGCGACGATGACCGCCAATCGCAACCGCGTGCGCATCATCGCGGGCAAGTGGCGCAGCCGCCTGCTCAAGTTCCCACCCGCGGCGCAACTGCGCCCGACTCCGGACCGTGTACGTGAAACGCTCTTCAACTGGCTCGGGCAGCGCCTCGACGGCCTCGCGTGCCTCGATCTGTTCGCCGGCAGCGGCGCGCTCGGGTTCGAAGCGCTGTCGCGCGGCGCATCGCGGGCGGTGATGGTCGAGAGCGATCGCGAGGCGGCGCGCGCGCTGCGCGAGAACGCGAAAGTCCTCGGGGCCGAAGGCGCCGAGATCGTGCAGCGCGACGCGATGAGCTACCTCGCGGAATCGCCGGAGAAGTTCGACGTGGCGTTCGTCGATGCACCCTACGCGAGCGACCTCGCGCGCCACGCGATGGAGAAACTCCCCGCGAGGCTCAACGCCGGCGCGCGCGTCTACGTCGAGAGCGCCGAGCCCCTCGCGCCCGGGCCGCGGTGGTGCGCGCTGCGCGAGGATCGCGCCGGGGCGGTACGCTATGCGCTTTACGAGCTGCGTCCATGACGATCACGCGCGCCGTCTACCCCGGAACGTTCGATCCCATCACCAACGGCCACGAGGACCTCATCCAGCGGGCCTCGCGGCTCTTCGACCAGGTGATCGTCGGCGTCGCCCACAGCCAGGCGAAGCGGCCGTTCTTCTCCCTCGACGAGCGCGTGGAGCTCGCGCGCGACGTGCTCGCCGGCTACAAGAACGTGACCGTCTCCGCGTTTTCGGGGCTCCTTTCCGAATTCGTGAAGGAGCAGAAGGCGACGGTCATCCTGCGCGGGCTGCGCGCCGTCTCCGACTTCGAGTACGAGTTCCAGCTCGCGGGCATGAACCGGCGCCTCGCCCCCGGCGTCGAGACGCTCTTCCTCACGCCCTCCGACAAGTACCTCTTCCTTTCGGCGACCATCGTGCGCGAGATCGCGGTGCTGGGGGGCGACATCGGCGAGTTCGTGCATCCGGTCACCGCGCAGCGCATGCGCGAGCGGATCGGGCGCACCGAGTGCGTCGGCCATTTCGAGCGGCCGCAGTGCCGCGAAGTGTGTCCCGTCGATTGCATCCCGCTCGACCCGGACCACGTCGAGACGCGCGATGCGCTGCAGGAGAAATACGAGAAGCTGGTGTCCGGCACCCGCTTCTAGGCGAGCGACGGCTCGCGTTCGATCTCGAGCACGGCGGCGACCCGCGAGGCGTGCGTTTCCAGCTGCTCGCGCTGCGCCGTGAGCTCCGCGGCAAGCCTGCGAAGCTCCTCCATCCGCGCCGCGAGCTCTGTTTCGGCCATCTGGATGCGTCCCATGCCCTCGATGCGATTGTTCGACTGCTCCTGGTAGGCGGTGATCTGCGACTCGAGCGGGCGGATGAATCCGTTCATCCATGCCCTCGTCTCGCGATCGGCGATCTCGAAGATGTTGACGACCTTCACGCCCACGGTGTCGAAGAAGAGCGTGCCGAGCGACTTGCGGCTCCTCAGCATGAAACCCGATCCACCCTTGAACTCGCGCTCGCATTGCTGCTCGATGCGGGCGAGCTCGACGTTGAAGCGGTCGGTGCCGAAGTCGGCGATCTCGACGATCGCGATCTTGTACTCCTGCGTGAACTTGCGGCCGACCACCGTCATCGTCTGCCGCGCGTCGTCGATCACGCCGATCGCCTCGTCGAGCCGCCGGCGCGCCTCGCCGAAGAATCCCTCGAGCGCCTCGCCGATGCCCTTGGAGAAAGCGCTCGCCGACACCGCCTCGCGCGCGCGCGACGCCATCTCGCGCGCGGCGTTCGGATCGAGAAGCCGGGCCAGCGCATCGCCGTGCTTGTGATGCGCGGTCCGCAGGCCCGTGAAGGCGGCGCGGGCCTGCTCCAGGCGCCCACGCTCCACGCCCGCTTTCTTGGCGAGCAGCTCCACCAGCTTCTGGTTTTTTTCCTGCAGCGCGGTGAGCTCCTCCAGCTGGCCCTGTGCGAAGCCGAGGCGGCTCTGGAGAAGGGTGCGCGTCTCGTTCACGACACCGCGCGCTTCGGCGCGCACGGCGGTCGCGTGGTCGACGCGCCGCTGGTGCACCATGCTGCGCGCGAGCGCCTGCTCCAGCCGGTAGATGCGGCTCTTCAGCAGGCCGTCGCGGTCGCCCACGAGGCGCGCGTTGAGACCCTGTCGTGCCGAGAGCGCGAACACCCGCGTGGGCGCGACGCCGAGCGTCTCGGCGGCACGCCGCACCTGCCGGTCGATCTCCACCAGGAACTCCGCCTCGCTCTTGCCGCCCTCGCGCAGTCCGTCGATCTTGTTGAGCGCCACGAAGCAGGTGGCCTCGATTCCCGCGATGGTGGCGACGTGCTCGTTCCACAGGGCCTGGTCCGGTCCGGTGATGCCGTCGGCCGAGAGCATGAAGACGATCGCGGCGGCATCGGGCACGCGGTGGAACGAAAGCTCCGGCTCGGAAGCGAGCGTGCTGTAGCCCGCGGTATCGAGCACCACGAGACCGCTCGCGAGCAGCGGATGCGGAATGTTGATGACGGCGTAGCGCCAACGCGGCGACCTTGCGTCGATCGCGTCGAGCAGCACCTCGCAGGATTTCGCGAGCGTCTGCGGCTGGCTCGGATCGAGCGGCACCTTCCGCCACGTATCCATGTCGTCGAGGAATTCGCGCAACGCCGAAGGGCTCTCGCGCGTCTCGATCGGCAGGAGCCGGATCGACGGCGGGCGCGATTCGTCCCACAGGATCTCCGTCGGGCACTGGATCGTCTTACCGATGATCGACGGAAGCAGCCGCGCTCCCGCTTCGGCGAAGAAGAGCGCGTTGATGAGCTCGCCCTTGCCGCGCGAATGCTCGCCGACGAACGCGATGGTGAGGCGCTCGGTGGAGAGCCGGCGCTCCAGGTGCGCGAGCCGCGCGGCGGCCTGCTCGTCGATGAGCCGCGCCGAGCTCGCCCACTTGCGCAACGACGCGAGCGTGTCCGCGGCGTTGCCGCGCCACTGCCGCAGCTCCGCGAGGCTCGTCTCGAAGACGTTCATTTCTGGCACCGCGGGCAGTAGAACGTCGAGCGCTGCCCCTGGCGCATCGAGCGGATCCGGGTCTCGCAGGCCGGGCACGACTTGCCCGCACGGCCGTACACCGCGTGACGATGCTGGAAATAGCCGGGCCGTCCTTCCGCGGACACGAAATCGCGCAGCGTGCTGCCGCCCGAATCGATGGCGCGCTCGAGCGTGTTGCGAATCGACTTCGCGAGACGATCCCAGCGCGGCGCCGAAATCTCGCCGGCGCGGCGCGCGGGATGGATGCCCGCGTGGAAGAGCGCTTCGGAGGCGTAGATGTTGCCCACGCCGGTGACGATCCCGCCGTTCATGAGGAATTGCTTGATCGAGGCGCGCCGGCCCTTCGCCCGGGAGCGAAGCTCGGCGCCGGAGAACGACGCATCGAGCGGCTCGAGGCCGAGGTCGCGAAGCAACGCATGCTGCTCCGCCGGCGTCTCCAGCCACAGCACGGTGCCGAAGCGGCGGGCGTCGTTGAATCGCAGCACGCGCCCGTCGTCGAGCGTGAGGTCGACATGGTCATGCTTGCGGGGAGCTGTCCCTTCGGGCACGACGGTGAGCCGCCCCGACATGCCGAGGTGGACCAGCAGGTGCCCGCGCGGGAAATCGAACAGCAGGTACTTGCCGCGGCGGCGAATGTCGCGCACGCGCTCGCCGCGCAGTCGCCGGCGCAGGTCCTTCGGCACGGGCCATCGCAGGTTGCGGTTGCGGACCACCACGTCTCGCACGCTCCTTCCAACGACGTGGGGCAGCAGGCCTCGTCGCGTGGTTTCAACCTCGGGCAGCTCCGGCATTTCCTTCTTGCGCTTCCTTCTCGCGTCGATGAGCGGCCGGCAGAGTCCGCTCCATCGACCGCCCCGCTGCATGCCGTCGAATTATAGGGTGTCCTACATCGCGACGAATGAAATCTCGACAATGCGTAGCTGCGCCTCGAATCGTTCTATGATAGGTCCGTGATTCCGCGCCGGAATCATGCAACTTTCAGGGAGGCGTGAAGATGCCGGTGAAGAGAACGTGGTGGGCTGCGTTTGCGGCGGCCTTGGCGCTGGGTGTGGTGGGTCCTTCCGTCGCGGAAGAGACGGACGATCCGATCGAGGCCGATGGCGCCTCGGCCAACTCGGAGGGGATGTACGAATTCCTCGTCGCCGAGCTTGCGGCGCAGCGCGGCGACACCGAAGGCGCGCTCGCGATCTTCCACCGCCTCGCGCGGGAGCTGAAGGATCCGCAGATCGCGCGACGTGCCGTCGAGACGGCGATCCGCGCCCGCGCATTCGGTCCCGCGCTCGAAAGCGCCTCGCTCCTGCTCGAGCTCGATCCCGAATCGACTCTCGCGCGCGAGATCATGGCGGCGCTGCTCGCCAACGAGGGCGACCTCGGCAAGGCGAAGCAGACCCTCGGCGCGCTGCTCTCGAAGAATCCCAATCGCGGGCCGCTCGTGATGCAGCTGTCCAACCTGCTCGCGAAATTCCCCGACAAGGCCGCGGTGCTCGAAGCCACGCAGGCCATCGCCGAGCCCTATCTGCGCACGCCCGAGGCGCATTACGCGATCGGCGTCGCCGCGCTCATCGCCGGCCAGATGGAGCTCGCCGGCAAGGAAGCCGACCAGGCGCTCGCAGTCAATCCCGCGTGGGAGCAGGGCGCGATCCTCAAGGCGCAAGTGCTGCGCAAGGTGTCGCCGCAGGACCTCGTGCCGTTCTACCAGCGGTTCGTCGTCGCGCACCCGGCTTCGCAGGAAGTGCGCATGCAGCTCGGCCGCGAGCTCGCCGCCGACCGCAAGCTGGGCGAGGCGCGCGAGCAATTCCGCGAGGCCGACAAGCTCACGAAGACCGATCCGCAGGCCGCGTACGCGATCGGGCTGCTGTCGCTGCAGCTCGACGATTACCTCGAAGCGCAGGTCGCGTTCTCGCGCGCGTTGAAGCTCGGCTATCGCGAACCCACCTCCATCTACCTCGGGCTCGGCCAGGCCGCCGAAGGGCTCAAGCGCTACGAGGAGGCGATCGGCTGGTACCAGAAGGTCGAAGCGGGCGACTGGGTCCGCGCGCAACTGAAGATCGCCACGCTCATCGCGCGCCAGCAGGGCCTCGCCGCGGGCCGCGAATACCTGCAGCGCATCGAAGCGCGCACGCCGGAAGACAGCATCCAGATGATCCAGGTCGAAGCGCAGCTGCTGCGCGATGCGAAGGCCTGGAACGAGACCTACGAGATGCTCACGAAGGCCGTGGCCAAGTACCCGGATTCGTTCGAGCTGCTCTACGACCGCGCGATGGCCGCCGAGCGCATCGACCGGCTCGACGTCCTCGAGGCGGACCTGCGCCGCGTGATCAAGATGAAGCCGGATTACGCGCATGCCTACAACGCGCTCGGCTACACCCTCGCGGACAAGACGCGGCGGTTCGCGGAAGCGAAGGACCTCATCGAGAAGGCGTACAAGCTCTCGCCCGACGATCCCTTCATCCTCGACAGCCTCGGCTGGGTGTGCTTCCGCATGGGCAACACGAACGAGGCGATCAAGCACCTGCAGACGGCGTACAGCCAGCGTCCCGATCCCGAGATCGCGGCGCACTACGGCGAGGTGCTGTGGACCGCGGGCAATCGCGACGAGGCGCGCAAGATCTGGAACGCGGCGCTCTCCGAGAACCCGAACCACGAGACGCTCCTCGCGGTGATGGCGAAACACCAGCCATAATCGGCGTCCGGCAATAATCGTCATCCCCGCGCGATCGGGGATCCCTCATGCGCGCAGCGTTCGTCCTCGCGGGGCTCGTCGCCGCCTCGTGCGCCATCACACCGCAACCGACCGCGCTTCCCGAGCTCGACACCGTCCCGGCGTCGTTCGAGATGTCGGGCCGGCTCGCGGTGCGCCAGGGCGATCGCAGCGACATCGCGAAGCTTCGCTGGACGCACCACCGGGGCGGCGACGTGTGGGTGATCTCCTCCCCGATCGGCAACGAGGTCGCGCGCATCGAATCGGGCGGCGGCGGCGCCACGCTGCAACGCGCGGGGGCCGCGCCGGAATCCGCGCCCGACTTCCGCTCCCTCACCGAGAGTCTCCTCGGCGTGGCGCTCGAGCCGCGCCAGCTCGCCAACTGGCTGCACGGCCCTCTCGGCGGCCTGACCACCGGAGGGTGGAGCGTCGAGGTGAAGGAGAGCCAGCGCGCGGGTACCGTCGACATCGCGCGGCTCATCGTCGCTTCGCGCGGCGACACCTCGGTGCGCCTCGTCGTCGACGAATATCGCGCGCTCGGGAACTGAGATGCGGCTTCGCGGCCCCGACTACCCGGCGCCGGCGAAGCTCAATCTCTTCCTGCACATCGTCGGGCAGTTGCCGGACGGCTATCACCTGCTGCAGAGCGTCTTCACGCCGATCGATCTCTGCGACCGCATCCGCATCGAAGTGCGCGATGACGGGCGCATCGAACGCGCGAACGATGTGCCCGGCGTGCCTGCCGACGACGACCTCGCGATTCGCGCCGCGCGCCTCCTCCAGGAAGCGACGGGCACGCGCTTGGGCGCGGCGATCGAAGTCGAAAAGAGGATTCCGATGGGCGGCGGATTGGGAGGCGGCAGCTCCGACGCGGCGACCGTCCTTGTCGTGCTCAACCGGCTCTGGAATGCGGGTTTCGACGAGGAAGCACTGGGCGAGATCGGACCCTCCGTTTACGCCGCTCCCGAATTGACCCGCAACACGGAACCCCTTAAAATGGAAGACTTTTCGGCGCAGCCCGGACATTTCCCGCTCCACAACGACCTGGAGCCCGTCGTCACCGCAAGGTATCCCGAGGTCCGCGAGCACCTGGAGTGGCTCCGGCAGCACGCAGATGCGCGAATGACGGGATCGGGCGGGTGCGTCTTCGCGGCTTTCGCGAGCCGCGGCGCGGCGCAGCAGGTTGTCGACGAGCTGCCCGCGACGATGAAGGGATTTGTCGCGCGGGGGCTCGAGCACCATCCCCTGCGTGAGGTGTCAAGCAGTCCGTAGGGGAGTCGCCAAGCTGGTTAAGGCACCGGATTTTGATTCCGGCATTCGAGGGTTCGAATCCTTCCTCCCCTGCCAAATTCTGTAGAGAGAGCGCATGGCCTTCGACAACCTGATGGTGTTCACGGGCAACGCCAATCCCCGGCTCGCGCAGTCGGTGGCGAAGCAACTGAACATCCAGCTCGGCAAGGCCACCGTCTCGAAGTTCAGCGACGGCGAGGTGATGGTCGAGCTGCTCGAGAACGTCCGCGGCAAGGACGTCTTCGTGCTGCAGTCGACCTGCGCGCCGACCAACGATCACCTGATGGAGCTGATGATCATGGTCGACGCGTTGCGGCGCTCGAGTGTGGCGCGCATCACGGCCGCGATCCCGTACTTCGGGTACGCGCGGCAGGACCGGCGCCCGAGGAGCGCGCGCGTCGCGATCTCGGCGAAGGTCGTGGCGAACATGCTGACCGTCGCCGGAGTGAACAGGCTTTTGACGCTGGATCTGCATGCCGACCAGATCCAGGGGTTCTTCGACATCCCGGTGGACAACGTCTATGCGACGCCGATCCTCCTGGGAGACCTCTTCAAGATGGGGTACAAGAACCAGGTGGTGGTTTCGCCGGATGTGGGCGGCGTGGTGCGCGCGCGAGCGATCGCCAAGAGGCTCGAGAGCGACCTCGCGATCATCGACAAGCGGCGCCCGCGGCCGAACGTGGCCCAGGTGATGAACATCATCGGCGACGTGAACGGCAGGACGTGCGTGATCATGGACGACATGGTCGACACGGCCAACACGCTCTGCGAGGCGGCGCGTGCGTTGAAGGAGCAGGGCGCGGTGCGCGTGGTCGCCTATTGCACGCACCCGGTGCTTTCGGGCCCGGCGATCTCGCGCATCGAGGCGTCGGTGCTGGACGAGCTGGTCGTGACCGACACGATCCCGCTCAAGCCCGAGGCCGAGGCGTGCAGGAAGATCCGCGTGGTGAGCGTCGCGGCGCTGATGGCCGAGACGATGCGAAGGATTTGTGAGGAGAGCTCGGTGAGCTCTCTGTTTGTGGAGTGACGGGCCTGGTCGCGGGCCGTCGCGAATGTCGTAACTAACCATGGAGAAGTCATGAAGATCGCAATCAAAGCCGAACCGCGGAGCGTTCAGGGCACGGGTGCGAGCCGCCGCCTGCGCCGCGAGTCGAAAGTGCCGGGCGT
>WNFI01058257.1_pt1 | contig 11877 bp, 13 predicted proteins | sample 5400471 | NCBI WGS metagenome assembly WNFI01 (sample SAMN13153348, study PRJNA577476) | soil metagenome | isolation source: 100 cm saprolite on Douglas fir-dominated hillslope | place: USA:California | collected 2013-09-17 | reverse complement strand
CAAGGGCTGACACGGCTCGGGACAGGAAGAGCTCGGCCCCTGGAACGGTGTACGGCGGATCGGTGCACGCGACATCGAAGGCGCCGGCCAGGCCGGCGGGCAGCGGCTCGCGCAGGTCATGCTCGACGAGCAGCACGCCTGCGCCCGCGGTCTGCTCGCCGATCCAGCTGAGCACCGCGGGATCGGAGTCGATCACGGTGAGCCGCAGGACGCTGGTTCCTGTCAGCCGCGCGAAGCGCGCGATCGCCACCGCGATCAGGTCGTCGTCGCCGAGCAGCACGATCCTCCTGCCCGCCAGCGCGCCCGCTTCATGCAGCTTGAGCACCCGGCGGATCTTCGTGGGAACCGTGCAGTGCGTCTGGTCGAGCTCCATCCTGGCCTGCGGCGCGCCCGCCGCGACGGCCTCGAGCTCGGCCGTGAGCCCCTCGAGCTGGTCGGGTATGCGCAAGCCAAGGCCACCGCAGCAGGAGCACCCGGCATCGGTGTACGGCTGGCCGGCCTCGAGCGTCTGCCGCGCCATGGCCGTCAGCCTGACCGGCCTCGTCTTGTCGATGACGCCGCGCTTGCGCAGCTCATTGCAGACGGCAGCCACGATCGGCACCGGCAGCTCAGCCAGCCGGGCGATCTGGCTGGTCGGGACCGGTTCGTTGCGGGCCACGGCCACAAGCACGTCGCGGACCCCGGACTCGCCCTCGGCCAGCCCCACGGCGACGGCGACCTCGGCGGTGATCGAGTCAATGTCCATCGGCTGTGTCCACCCGATTAAGTTCGCAGGTCCTGCGGTATCCTGCCACATCATGCCCGGGGTCGAGGCGGGCTCCGGACACGTGCTCGACGCCTCGCAGGTGATCTTTCCCAACGGCGCGATCACGCTCGTGCTGATCCTGGCCGAGTCGCACCTGAGCGTCCATACCTGGCCCGAGGAGAGCATGGTCGCGATCGACCTGTTCAGCTGCGGCGCCATAGATGGCCGCCTGGTGATCGATCACCTGGTGCGGGACCTGCGACTTGAGTCCGTGGCCATCAGGCAGGTTCCGCGGGGCAAGGCCTAGCCGGGCCGCGGCGCGACGACGTCCCGGCCCACAAGATCATGACGGCCCAGTCGGCCGCGGACCTGACCCGCGATACGGGGTCGTCCTTCAGCGCGACCACGGCGTCGAGCGCGTCGCCGACGCGGTGTCTGGCGATCACCTTCGCGGCCATTTCCCGTACCCGCCACGCCTCGTCGGTCGTCGCCCGGATAATCGCTGTCTCCGCGTCGCCTGACCAGGCGTACAACAGCCCGCGGGCGGCCCATACTCGCGGCCAGTAGCCGCCCTTGCCGCCCTCGCGGCCAGCTAGCACGTACTCGGCGGGGGGTCCGCCGAGGGCTACGATCAGCGTGTCCTCGGCACCCTTGCCATCCAGCAGGTCGATGCAGCCGGACACGACCGCGCCGATTCCCCGCAGCTCGCACTCCGCCGCCACGCTCCGCCCGGGTGTCATGCCCCAGTTGCTGGCCACCGGCTGCCGCGATCAGGCGAGTGTGTAGGACGTGACCTCGAATCCGACGACTCGCGCCGGCGCCGGCATCTGGCCCGTAACTGCCATGGTCTGCTCGGCGAATGCCCTGGCGTCATCTCCGGACCGCCAGACCTCCACGACGCGGGCACCGGTGTCGTCGATCCCGGTGATTCGTGCTAGGCGGCCATCCGGAGCGGAATCGTTAGTCCGGCCGGCCATCCTCTCGAAGCGCTCGCGATCGAGATTCTCGCCCCATTCGAATTCGACAATGGTGCAGAACGGCATGTGAGCCTCCAGAGATCTGGGCTTCGCCAGCCGGAGTAAGTAGTGCGAGCTTAGTGCCGGTCAGGGAACCGATCCCGCAGGGCCTTGTGAACCGCGTCCGGGTGCGGCTCTGCCGCTGCGATTGCCTCCTCGATCAGCTGCAACGCGGCCTTTGTGCCAGATCCAAGCCTGGCGTCTGCGCCCGTGAGCAAGTCACGGGCTAGCAGCAGCTCGCAGGCCAGGACGTCCTCGAGCGCTCCGAGCGCCGCGTCGGCCTTGCGAACGCTCAGCGGTGCACCGGTGCCGTGGTCCTCAACGCCGAGGTCGAGCGGCGGGGTGTCGAGGGTCGCGGGTGCGGCCAATTGCCTGAGCTCGGCATACCTGGCAGCCGCCGGGTACCGCACTTGCAGGCCGTACGCCACGGCCGGCGGCGGGCCGCTGCTCAGCTGCCGGAAGAACGCGTCCCACAAATGCGTCATGCGCCGGTCGCTCAGCTGCCCGGCATGCGCCAGCGTGATCCGCAGTGCGTCGAACGCGATCGCCATGACTACTGGCTGGAAGTTCCCGTTGCTCACTAGTGCCCGCTCTGGCATGGCGACGAGCGGGTTGTCGCAGGCGGCGTTCAGCTCCGTGCTGACCGCGGCCCTGGCAGCCGCGACGTACTCGCGCAGCGCCCCGTGCACCTGGGGCACGACTCGGAAGGACAGCGCGTCCTGGACCGACCGCGCGCCAGCCGGGTCGAGCAGGGCGCTGCCTTTGAGCAGCTCACGTATGTGGTCAGCGGCGGCGATCTGCCCCGGAATGGGTTTGGCCCGCCCGACAGCCGGATGCACGATCGAGACATTGGCTCCGGTCGCCTCCATGGACAGGCTCGCTGCCAGGTCGGCGGCACGGGCGGTCCGTTCCGCCCTGACGACCACGAGCGCCCCGTGGCCGACCGAGACGCCGTTGGCTGACATCAGCGCCAGGCCGTCCTTGCCACCCAGCACGAGCGGCGCGATCCCGGCGCGCCGCAGCGCCTCGCCGCCGGCGAGCACCTCACCGCGGTACTCGGCGCGGCCCGCGCCGATCGCTACCTGCGCCATGCAGGCCATCTGCCCGATGTCTGACGCCCCGACCGATGCGGTTTCCGGCACGATCGGGTGCACACCGGCGTTCAGCATGGCTGCGATCGTGTCAGCGACAGCCAGGGCGGCGCCCGAGCCGCCCCTTGCTATGCCGTTCAGGCGCACGGCGAGCGCTGCCCGCACCACCGCGGTGCACAGCGGTCTGCCGAGACCACCGCCGTGCGACATGATCAAGAACTGCTGTCCGCTGCGGATCTGCTCCTCATCGAGCCGTGTGTCTCTGCCGTGACCCACGTTCGTGGTCAGGCCGTACACAGACTCGCCCGACCGCAGCGACTCGTCGACGACGGCCCGGCTGGCCGCGATCCTGGCGCGCGTCGCCTCGTCTACTTTCACTGGCGCGCCGTCGACGACTGCCAGCAGGTCCTCGATCTCCAGCGGGGCCTGCGTGATGGTCACGGCGGTCATCAGCATGCTCCCGTTCTCGGCGACGCGGGCTGCGCTATCAGCCGGTCGTCCTGCTCACCCTAAGGGCGCCGCACCGAAATGCGGTTGCGGCTCGGTCGATCGGGTGTTCGGATCGAGCCGTGACCACCCCTCTCACGACGGAGCGAATGCTGCTAAGGCGTTTTTCCGACACAGACCGGGATTGGCTGGCCGAGCTGCATGGCGATCCCGCGGTCATGCGCTACATCGACGACGGCAGGCCTGTTTGCCCGGCCGTCGTGGCGGCGGAGTCGCTCCCGGCGATCCTGCATGACTACGCCGAGCTGCCTGACGGCCTCGGGTACTTCGCGGCCACCGAGAAATCCGGAGGAAGGCCGTGTGGCTGGTTCGGGCTCAGGCCGCCATCCAGTACCGGGCTTGACCGCGCGGCTTTCGCCACGGCGGAGCTCGGCTACCGGCTCTTTCCGGCCGTGTGGGGCCGCGGCTATGCGACCGAGGGGGCGCGGGCGCTGGTGCGCCGCGCCTTCACAGAGCTCGGGCTCGATCGAGTGGTCGCTACCACAATGACGGTGAACGTAGCGTCCAGGCGCGTGCTGGAGAAGGCCGGGCTGTCAGTGGTCCGCACCTTCTACGCCCAGTGGCCCACCTACATCGAGGGCGCCGAGCACGGCGACGTTGAGTACGCGCTCTCCAGGCAGGCCTGGCAAGCCTCCTACCAGCCGAGCTCGCGCAGCCGGTCGTCACTGATGCCGAAGTGATGGGCGACCTCGTGGATGACGGTCTTGCGTACCTGCTCCTCGACCTCCCACACGGACCAGGCGTTCGCGCAGATCGCCCGGCGGTAGATGGTGATCCGATCGGGCAGCACGCCAGCGTACTGGGTGCTCCTGACGGTGAGCGGCACGCCCTCGTACAGCCCTAGCAGGCCAGGCGGCCCGTCCCCGTGCTCCACGAGCACGGCGACGTTGCGCATCAGATTGCCGAGGTCCTCCGGCAGCCCGTCTAGCGCCGCGGCCACCATCTCCTCGAACCTGGCCGGGTCGATGTCGATCACGTCTCCATTGTCGGGCCGGGTCAGGCTAGCGCCGACCGCTGGCAGCAACCTGCACGTAGCTGGTGAAGGCCACGGACGCTCGCGAGCTCCGGGACGGGCTCAGCCCGAGCTCCGGCGAGCCTGGCGGGTCCCGGCCAGCTGATCGTCAGGCCGCTGGCCAGCGCGCAGCGGCTTGCGGAGGACAACCCGGTCGCGGGCGCGGTAGGACGGCGAGCCGTCCGACGCGGCCCAGTAGGTGACCGTGATCGACGTGGTGCCGCCCGCCTCGACCGGCGCGATATCGAACGACGCGAAGCCGAACGCGGCTCTCGTGTCGCTGTGCGCCGACCATACGGCCGGCTCGGTCTCAATTACGGACCGGCGCTGGACGAGCGGGTCGCCGGGCTGGACGCCTGCGATCACGACGCCCTCATGCGCGCCGTGCAGGCGCCTGCCCGGCGTCCGGTACGGGTGACCGCCGCCGCCTATGGTCAGGTGAACAGTCCCGTACCTAGTGTCGAACTCAGCGGGGTCGCGCCGCTCCGTGCGCACCGGCGCCGGCGTCAGCAGGGCGCTTCCCGGCAGTACGCCGCGGACCGGGAACGACCGTTCGAAATGGTGCTCGTGCCCGGCCAGCACCAGGTCAACGCCGTACTTGTCGAACACCGGCAGCCACTGCTGCCTGATTCCCAGGTCAGCGCCGTTGAAATGCGCAGAGGACATCGCCACCTGATGCATGAAGACCACGATCCAGTCGATGTCCTCGTCCTGGCGCGCTGCTGCCAGCTCTGCATCCAGCCACCGGCGTTGCATCCCGCCGCTGTAGCCGCTGATATAGGGATCGAAGCCGCTCGCGCGGTAGCCACGCACGTTGTCCCTGCGCAGGCCGCTGAATCCGCCGTCTTGCAGGCAGACATCGTCATTATTGAGCGCAACAAATCGCACGGGGCCGACCGTGAACGCATACCAGTTGCCGCGGAACGCCGGTGTTCGGTTGCCCGGCAGGTCGAATCTGGTCTGGTACGCCAGATAGCCCTGCGGTCCGTTGCCCGCCTCGTTCTCGTGGTTGCCCGGTGTGGGCATCCACGGCCGGTGCCGGGCGGAGCGGGTGATGTTGGCGAAGTAGGACGTCCATGTCGCGACCGGCTGATCGCTGTTATTGGCGTAACACAGGTCGCCGTTGAGCAGGTGGAATAGCGGGTCGAGTCGCTCGACCGCGGTCACCACGTAGCCCGCGTTCGGCGAGTGCGGGCCCTTCCCATCGCCAACCGGGCCGGGGATCGCGTGGTCGCCGAAGCTGGTGAAGCGGAAAGGGCCTGACCTGCCGCGTGGGCCGGTCCTGAAGGTACCTGGTACCGGCGGCGAGCCGTCGTGCAGGACCTCGTAGGCGTACTGGGTGCCAGGCTCGAGCGAGCCGATCCTGGCGTGGTAGGTGAAGACGGTCTCGCCCATGAGCGCGTCGGTATAGACGCGCTCATCGGCGTCGACTTGAATGCCCGGCTGTCCGCGCGTCCGGCCTAGCCGCAGCCGCGGTCTGGCCACGGCGGCGGAGGCGGCCCAGGACACCGCGACCTGCGCGGCCGCGTCCGCGCCGAATTGCAGGTGAACCTGCTCGGGTGCGGGGGCTCCCGCTTCATCCGGACGGCGGATGAGTCCGGTCAGCATGCAGCGAGCCCCCGGTGTCCTTCGCTTCGCGCGGAATTTTGCTACTTCTATGATGCCTACGCGTTTGCCCGGTTGGTTCACGGGGGGTTAACGACTGCGGTCTGACCGGTGAACCTCGGCCCGCTGGTCCCTACGACTCGGTCGGCCCTACCACAGGTCGCCGCCGGTGAGCACGTAGATGAACGGGACGACCGGGATGATGCCGAAGATGGCCCACGCGATCTTCGCGCCGGTGCCGAGTTCGCTTCGGGTCGCCAGATCGATCCACATGAGCACGACCGCCAGCGGATGGATGAAACAGACGAGTATCTCGAATAGCTTTTTCACCATTCGCAATCTACCCCGGCGGTGAGCGCATGACGCAGACCAGGACGCAGTCCGACGCGGTGAGCCAGGAGGTCGAGCTGGCTCGGGAACGCTATGCCAGCCGCCGCCCGCTCACGGCCGCGCTGCACGACCGAGCGCGGGAGTACCTGCCCGGCGGCAACACCAGGTCCGTGCTCTATCACCGGCCATTCCCGCTGCGGATTGCCAGGGCCTGGGACGCGATCGTCGAGGATATCGACGGGCACCAGTACGTCGACCTGCTCGGCGAGTACTCAGCCGGGCTGTACGGGCACTCGAATCAGGTCGTCATCGAGGCGATGATCGCCGCACTGCGCGAAGGGGTGAGCCGGGGCGCGCACACCAGATACGAGGTGGCCCTCGCCGCCGCCATCTGCGCGCGCTTCGCGTCGATCGAGCGGGTCAGGTTCAGCAATTCGGGCACCGAGGCTAACCTGCTGGCCCTGTCGGCGGCCCGGGCGTACACCGGCCGTGACCGCGTACTGGCCTTCCACGGCGGATATCACGGCGGCCTGCTGACCTTCACTTCCTGGCCGTCGCCAGTGAACGCGCCCTATGACGTGCTGCTGGCTGAGTACAACGACGCGGCCGGGGCGCTGGCCATGGTGCAAGAGCACGCCAGTGCGCTCGCTTGCGTGCTAGTCGAGCCAATGCTCGGCTCGGGCGGCTGCATACCTGGCGATCCTGAATTCCTCGGGGTGCTGCGCGAGAGCACGCGAGAGGCCGGCGCATTGCTCATTTTCGACGAGGTGATGACGTCGTCGATGGCCGCCGGCCACGCCGGACTGACCCAGGTATATACCCCGGAAGTGGCGGAATGGCATACGGCACGTGGCGATGAGTTGCGCGAAGAGCTGGGCCGGGCATTTCGTGCCGCCGCCGCGCCGTTCCAGGCGACCGGGGTAGGCAGCCTGCTCGCAGTGCACGCCCTCCCGGCGGGCTCTGGGCCGGTGCGATCGACGCGGGATCTGGCCAAGAGCGATCCCCGGCTGCTTGAGCTGTTCTTCCTGGATCTGCTCGACCTCGGCTACTACATCGCGCCGCGCGGCTACATGGCACTCAGCCTGGAGCTCACGCGCGACCAGCTCGCTGACTTCGTGCGGACGGTGCAGCAGATCGTCGGTTCTCGCGCCGCGCTGTGGCCGGCGCCGTGATGCGCCGCGCAGTCACCAGGCCTGAGCCGCAGGCTCGGTGACCAGACCAGGGATCGCGTGCTCGGTATAAATGCCGGCCGACTTGAAGCCCAGCCGCTTGTAGAGCCGCTCGCCCTCGGCCGAGGCCTGCAGCACGGCCATCGTGTAGCCCTCGCGGCGACCGGCTTGCAGTGCGGCGATCGTGACCTCCTCTCCGAAGCCGCGACGGCGGTAGGGTGCCAGCGTGCTGATGCTGTACAGGCCGGCTACCCCCGCATGCAGGAAGGCCTCGGCCGAGCACACTGGCCGTCCTGCGCGGTAGCCAACCAGGTAGCGGGCCGCGCAGTCGGCGGCGAGTGCATGCGCGGCTGCAGCTGCGTAGAACCGTCGGACGGCCGGCGCCGGGGGTTCCCAGTTCGCAGCCAGGACGGCCGCGAAGTCGGCAAGCGCCTCCGGGGTGGCCACCAGGTGGATATCAAGATCCGCCGGTCCCGGGTGAGTGGGCGGCTCGCCGATCCTAGCCCACATGGCGCTCTCGCTCTCCGACGCACTCAGTCCTGCTCCAGCCAGCCGAGCCGCCAGGTCCGCCGGCGTGGACGTCGGGCCAACCCACCAGGCAAAGGTGCGCCCGGTGGCTTCCAGCATCGTCACGGTCTCGGCAATGCGCCGCCCGGCCGTCCGCGGCGTGAACCGTGCCGCCGCCACGATGTTGAACGTGTCGTCGTCGAGCCCGCTGTCGCCATCGTCTGCCTCCATGACCGGATTCAGATGCTGTCCCACGGGAGCGATTCGTAGGTCTGGCCGAGCCTTTGCATCAGGTCCTGGTCGACTGGCAGCTGGAGGTCGTCTACCTGCCCGACCGGGGCGATGCCCCTGGCATTGGTGACGAACATGCCGGCGAACGACCCGAGGTCCCGAACGCGGATATGGGCGCGTGCCGATGGCAGTCCCCGGCCGGCCAGGGCGGGCTCGATCAGCTGCATGGTGATGCCGCTCAGCGCGGGAGCAGCAGGCCAGATGACCTGCCGTCCATCGAAGCAGCCGACATTCGTGATGCTGCCTTCGGAGATGATCGCGTCCTGACCGGTCAGCAGCGCCTCGTCGAAGCCGCTGGCGTGGGCGAGCCGCTGGTAGTAACGCTGGCCGAAGTCGGCGGTGTGCTTGATGTGGGCAACCGGGCGCTGATAGGGAACCGACCTGAGCCGCCAGGGCCCGGGTAGCATGCCGCCCGGCGGCCGCACGGTCACCATGAGCGACGGTTGGTCGCCTCCTTCGTGCAGGTGCACCCGGACCGAGGCATCGGCGATGTCGTCGCCGAGCGCGTGCCTGATATGCGACCGCACCACCTGCTCATCGATTCCCACGCCGAACAGCTCGCGGTTCGCTGCGTCAAGCCGGGCGACGTGGTGCTGAAGACCCCGCGCCCGGCGAGCCCTGACCTGCATGGCCGTGAAATGCCCGAAGCTGCCGAAGGCGGCGGCGCGCAACTGATCCGCGGTCGCGCTGGCGCCGTTGATCTCGATTCTGAGCAGCTCGGCCGCGGTTGCGGTCATCGGCGGTCACCTGTCCCGGTTCGGTGGTCACTACCGTAGGTACGTGGACGAGAAGCGCGTGAACGAATATTCGGAGCGGATCGGCATTATCCGTCCGGCCACCGCGGACGCTGACGTACTGCGCCTCATGCACCGGGCGCATCAGATGACCGTGCCGTTCGAGAACCTGAGCATCCACCTGGGCGAGCCGATCTCGCTGGCGGAGGACGATCTCATCGGCAAGATCGTCACCAGACGGCGCGGCGGATTCTGTTACGAGCTCAACGGCGCGTTCGCGCTCCTGCTCGAAGCGCTCGGTTTCGAGGTCACCAGGGTCGCAGCGCGGGTCTACGGAGGCGGCGGGCTCGGGCCGCCGTTCGATCACCTGGCCCTGGTGGTGCGCTCGGCCGATGGCAGCGGACCCTGGCTGGCCGACGTCGGGTTCGGCAGTCACAGCATCTACCCGCTGCTGCTCGATGAGCGGCGCGATCAGCGCGACCCGGCCGGCCGCTTCCTGATCGCAGCCGCCGACGACGGCGACCTGGACGTGCTGAAGGACTCCGAACCTCAGTACCGGCTTGAGCGCCGGGCGAGGATACTGGAGGATTTCATCCCGACGTGCTGGTGGCAGCAGACATCGCCGCAGTCGCATTTCAGGACGAACGTGATCTGCTCGCTGCTTACCGAGTACGGCAGGATCTCGATCAGCGGTCGCACGCTGATCAGGACGAGTGGAGGAACCAAGGCTGAATACGACCTGACCGACGAGGAGGCGGTGCTGGCCGCGTATCGCGAGCACTTCGGAATCGATCTGGGTCGGGTGCCTGAGGCGGCGCTGGCCTGATGTCTGCGTAAGGCGGATCATGTGGACAACGCCCAGGCGCAACGGCGCCCGGCCGTCGAGCGTCGTCAAGATGAGCAGCCGCCTCGGCCGGAAGAAGCGGACATGCAGCAGCGCGTGCCGATGATGGCCATTGCCCTGATCACGTCAGGTCTGCTGTTCGCATGCACGACTGGCCGCACCGCCAGGCTCCCGCCGCATCCTCATTCGCTGCACACTGTGGTCGCTGCGCCTACGAGGCCGACTGCGCCTTGTCGTCCGGGATGGTCTGTCGCCGCTGGAGCCGTGCCGGCGGGTGACCACCGGGATTGGCTGGTCGCTATCGCGGGGTCCAGCTCTGACGACGTGTGGGCAGTTGGTGATCGATGGCCGAACCCGAGACAGGTGTTCCCGCTGTTGGAGCATTGGGACGGCCGCCGGTGGGCGTACTCTGCCGGAGCGTCCCTGGGCGGGCGGCAACCTGGCTCACGAGTGTGGCGGCTCTGGCCTCCGACGATGTCTGGGCGGTCGGGTACTTCGCACCCGCGAGGCGATTGCCGGAAGCGCCGCTGATCGAGCATTGGAACGGCAGATCGTGGTCGCTGCGGCCAACCCATGCCCTCACCCGGCTGAAAGCGGTCCTGCCGCAAAGCCTGGCTTCCGTTGCGGCACTTGCTCCCGACGATGTGTGGGTGCTGGGCCACGGCGTCCGCGGTGCGGGCCCCTTTGATGTCTTTCTGCACTGGAACGGTGCCTCCTGGAAGCTATTTCCTGGGCCGGACCTCATCAGCACGCGCCCCGGGTCGGCGTGGATGCAGGCTCTTGGCACCGATCATCGCGGGCGTGTCTGGGCGGTCGGGGGATGGGTTCGGGGGCAGGGTGAGGCTGGCGTTCCCGGCGGAGGAATTGTGGAGCGGTGGAACGGCCGCCAGTGGGAGGTGGATAGGCACTCCGCGTGGAGAAAGCCGCTCACCATGGTGGCTCCGGTCGCTCCCGGCGACGTGTGGGCAATCACGGGCGGCAGCTTCGCGATCGCCGGTGGCGGCTACGGAGTCAGCCCGGTCCAGATTCTGCACTGGAACGGGCGTAGCTGGAGGGTGGAACTCTCATTGGGCGGGCAGAGTTCGGTAATTCCCACCGGGCTCGTTGCGGTATCCGCCGATGACGCCTACGTGATCGGACACTACTCCGCGACCCAGCAGCCCTTCATCAAACACTGGCACGGCACCCGATGGCGGAGCCTGCCCCTCGGGCCGGCCGGGCACATGCAACGGCAAGGCTCCATTGGCCTGACTGTCACCTCCGACGGCTCGATCGCCGCGCTGGATACCGAGGGCGTGACCGATCGTGCTAACTTCCTGTGGCTCCGGTGCCAGCATTAGCCCTACTGGAATGAGTTCTCGCAGCGGTGGATGCTGGTCTTCCTGATTGCGCTGTGCGCTGCCGATGATCGTCTGCGCGTGCCGTCAGTTGTTCTCAATGCCGTACGGAACCGCGAGGAAGCTGTCTGAAGCCAGGACCGGTCGGCAGTCGACCCATGCCGTAGGCGACGGCGGCCGATCCGGCCTGTGGTCACCCGTGCTCTCGCCCGCACAGGTGAAGCCGAGCGCGCGAAGTGTATTCGCGGCTGTGACGGCGCCGTGTGCCGGGTCCGCCCCGTAGGCGCTCACCAGCAGCCGGCCGGCCCGTTGCACGGTACCGGCGAGATGGTGCCTGATCAGGTCTCCGTGTCGGCGTGCGGGCACACAGTCCAGCAGCACGTGTACGTAATCGAAGCGCCGGCCGTCCGGCGGCGTCCAGTCGATCGCGTTGCCTGCCCAGATTCGGTCAGCCCACTGGGGTAGGCGCCGCCGGGCGAGCTCGACCAAGCCGGAGGCGAGGTCGATGCCGGATGGTTCGACGCGCAGGCCCCGCTCGGCGCACCAGGCGACAACGGACTCCATCAGCAGACCGTTGGCGCAGCCGACGTCGAGGAAGGTGCCGGCGGTGGTGATCCCCTCAGTAATGTGATGGCGAGCCCGCCGCCAGGCCCGCTCATCGCCGCCGAACCCTGAGCCGTCCTGCGGTG
>WNFI01051271.1_pt1 | contig 11877 bp, 9 predicted proteins | sample 5400471 | NCBI WGS metagenome assembly WNFI01 (sample SAMN13153348, study PRJNA577476) | soil metagenome | isolation source: 100 cm saprolite on Douglas fir-dominated hillslope | place: USA:California | collected 2013-09-17 | reverse complement strand
GTCGTTCGAACTTAAACGCGGAGAGACCAAAGCGTTGCTGGGAATCGCGGGCTCAGGCAAGAGCACGATCCTCAAGCTCTGCCTGGGGCTGATCCGGCCGGATGCCGGACACATCTACGTGCTGGGGCATGACGTCACTACGATGTCTGAAGAAGACCTGTTTGGCCTGCGCGGCCAGATTGGCATCGTCTTCCAGGAAAGCGCTTTGTTTGATTCCTTGACGGTACGGGACAACGTGGCCTTCCGGCTGATGGAAGAGAAACTTCCGGAACAAGAGGTGGAAGCGCGAGTGCGCGAGGCCTTGAGCTTTGTCGAACTGGGAGAATCGATTGACAGGCTGCCCTCAGAGCTTTCCGGCGGCATGCGGCGGCGTGTGGGTATCGCCCGCGCCATCATCACCCATCCCGAAGTGCTGCTTTATGATTCGCCCACCGGCGGTCTGGACCCGATCACCTCAACCACCATCATCGAACTCATCATGAAGCAGCGCGACGTATTCAAGACCAGCGCCCTTCTGGTGAGCCACCGCCTTCAGGACGGCTTTATGCTGGCCAGCCACTACTACGACCCGGTAAACAACCGCATGCAAAGCGTAGACAGCCAGCCCAAGAGCGACGTCCATACCAGCTTCATGATTCTGCGTGAGGGAAAAGTGATCTTCGATGGCACCGCGCACGATCTTGGGCAGATTCAAGATCCGTATATTCGAGAGTACATCTCTTAAGTCTTGAGCGTGGTTTTTCTGGCCGCAAACCACTTTTCCATGATGACCAGCAGCTCCCGGCCGCGCTTGCTCTCTTCCACCAGGCGTTCGATGTTCCTCATGAAGCCGGGAAACCCGATCGCTTCGCGAAGCTGCTCCAAAAAAGGCTTGCACTTGGCGTAAAGGTTCACGTATTCGGTCGCCGAATCTTCCAACAGGTCGCGATCGAGAATGCCACGATGCACCAGGGAAGCCACCATTTCGTAATAAGTGATGAACTGCCGCAGCCAGCGGTCCTGCTCGGTCCCGGACGCGCGGAAAACCGCCATCACGTCTTCGGCGGACGCAGGCATAAACTGCTGCGTGCACCAGTCCCGCGCCTTGCGCATCTCCGGCTCGCGGCGCAGTTCGTAGAGCTTCAGCAGGATGTCGGCATCGTGATGGTCGGGGCCAGGGGATGTCTCTTTCATGATTGTCCTGGGCTACTATGAGGCCTTAGCGGCTTTTGCGGCCGCTGCTTGCTTCCGGGCTTCGATCCGGATTTGAAATTGCTTGACCTTCTGCTTGCCTTGCGGTCTCTTGGCCAGCTCTTCCAGGTTCACGAGAAAATCAGGAATGTATTCTTTGCGTAACTGCTCCAGGTAGTGGCCATATTTGGCAAACAGGAAAAACGGCTCGCCGTTGACCGCGAAGAAAAGATCTTCCTGAATAGCGCCGTGCAGGACCATGGCCGCCGCCATGTCCCAGTAGGTCAGGCACTGCCGCGCCCAGGAGTTGCGCTCGCTGCCGAACTCCGCGAACAGGGCCTTGAACTCATCGTAGTTCGGGGGCCAGAATTCTGCTGCCATGAACTTGCGCGCCGCGCGAATCACTGGTTCGCGGCGAAGATCGTACAGTTGCATTAGTACTTGGGCGTCCTGCGCTGTCGCTTTCTTTGCTTTTGCCATGATTTCTCCTAATTATGAATGATTACGCCACGGCCTCAGGGTTGGGCAGTGGCCGTGAATAGTCGCATTTCACCGCTGCGGCTGGAGTTTCTTCCCCGGCTTTGGTTTTCTTAGCGCGCCTTTTGGGCTGCTCTTCCTCATCCGCCGACTTGCGGCTGTTGTTGGGACAAACCACCAGGGCGCCAGATTTCAAATTCTTTTCAATCAGGTATGGACTGCCGCACTTGGGGCAGGCTTCCGCTACTGGTTTGTAGGCCGACGTGAAGTCGCACTTGGGGTAATTGGAGCAGCCGTAAAAGAGATTGCCGCGCTTGCGGGCCTTCTTCTCCGCCACATCGCCTTCTTTGCACTGCGGGCACTTCACGCCGATAAGGTTTTGCTTGATGTACTTGCACTCCGGATATCCGCTGCAGGAGACAAACTCGCCGTAGCGCCCGTGGCGCAGCACCAGGCCGCGGCTGCACTGCGGGCAGTTTTCTTCCAGCGGGACATCGGGGACCCTCTTGCCCTGGTCCAGGCGGCGCGTGGTCTTGCAGTCCGGATAGCCGGTGCAGGCCATGAATTGCCCGAAGCGCCCGCGCTTCAGGACCATCACCCGGCCGCAGTTCTCGCAATATTCTTCCTGCGCGGTCTCCGGCATTTCCGCGGTGTCGAGGTCGGGAAGATTGATGGGGTTTTCCTTGGTGAAGGTGCAACTCTTGGGATCGTCTTTCTTGTAAGAGCTGCAGGCGTAGAACGAACCGTGCTTGCCCCACTTGAGCACCAGCGGAGAGCCGCAGCGTTCGCACTTCTCGTCCGTGGGCTTCTCCATCCGCTTCACGTTCTCCATGTGCTTTTCGGCGTAGCGGAGGTCCTTGGCGAACTTCTTGTAAAACTCGCCCAGCGCGTCAGTCCACTTTTCCTTGCCTTCTTCAATCTCGTCCAACTCTTCTTCCAGACGGGCGGTGTATGCGGGATCAAATATCTCGGCGAAGTTTTTCACCAGCAGGTCGGTGACCACCAGTCCCGTTTCTGTGGGGCTGAATTTGCCGCCCAGCTTCTGCACGTACATGCGCTCCAGAATGGTAGAAATAATGGTGGCGTAAGTGGATGGGCGGCCGATGCCCCGCTCTTCCAGTTCTTTCACCAGCGACGCTTCGTTGAATCGTGGCGGCGGCTCGGTGAAATGCTGCTCTGGTTTCAGTTCCCTGAGCGTCAGCGCCTGGCCAATTTCCAGCGTCGGCAGCTTGTGCTTGAGCTCCTCGTCTTCGTCGTCCTTGGCGTCCTTGGACTCTTCGTACACTTTCAGGAAGCCTTCAAACTTCAGCACCGAACCGGTAACGCGGAAAGTGAATGCCTCGGCGCCGGATTTGGCTTCGATGTCGATGCTGGTCTGGTCAAAGACCGCCGGCATCATCTGCGAGGCCACAAAGCGCTGCCAGATCAATTTGTAAACCTTGTACTCATCTTCCTGGAGATAACGCTTGATCTCGTCCGGATGGCGGGCGACCGCCGTCGGACGGATGGCCTCATGCGCTTCCTGCGCCGCTTTCCTGGATTTGTAGAGGTTGGGCGATTCCGGCAGAAACTCTTTTCCGAAAGCCGCCCCAATAGCCTCACGGACCTCAGCCAGGGCGTCATTGGAAACGCGCACTGAATCCGTACGCATATAAGTAATGAGGCCGACCGAGCCTTCGTCGCCCAGTTCCACGCCTTCATAGAGGCGCTGCGCGATCATCATCACGCGCTTGACGCTGAAGCGCAACTTGCGGGAACCGTCCTGCTGGAGTTTGCTGGTGGTAAAAGGCGGCGCGGCGCTGCGGCGGCGCTCCTTCTTCTCAACGCCGCGCACCGACCACTGCGCCTGCTCCAGCGCCGTGGTGATCTTCTTGGATTCTTCTTCGTTCGGGACCTCAGTCTTCTCGTCGCCGCGGCCGACAAAGCGGGCGTCAAACGCCGGAGGCTTGCCGCCAAAGAGATGAGCGTCAATGGTCCAGTATTCTTTTTTCTCGAACGCCTTGACCTCGCGCTCGCGCTCCACGATCAGGCGCAGCGCCACCGTCTGCACCCGTCCGGCGGAGAGGCCGCGGCGCACCTTGTCCCACAGCAGAGGCGAAACCTGGTAGCCCACAATGCGGTCCAGTACGCGCCGCGTCTGTTGCGCGTCAACCAGGTTTCGGTCAATCCCGCGTGGATGCTGGAATGCCTCCAGGACGGCCTTCTTGGTGATCTCATTGAAAGTAACGCGATAAAAAGGTGTTGCGTCTTTCTTTTTCTTCTTGCCGCCGTCGTCGCTGAGTTCTTCCTCAAGATGCGCGGCAATGGCCTCCCCTTCGCGGTCCGGGTCAGGCGCCAGATAAATTGCGGACGCGCCCTTGGCCATCTTCTTCAGCTTGGTGACAACTTTTTCTTTTCCAGGAATGACCACGTACTCGGTGCTGAAGTCGCCTTCAATATCCACACCGAGTTTGCTCTTAGGCAGATCTTTGATGTGCCCGAGCGAGGCTTCGACCTCGAAGTCCTTTCCCAGGTACTTGTTGATGGTTTTCGCCTTGGCCGGCGATTCGACGATGACGAGTGATTTGGGCAATTCGTTTAAATCCTGTTCTGAAGCTAACACACCACAAAAGCTGCTAGCTACTAGCCGCTAGCTCCTAGTACATCTTTCGTAACTTTTGCCCCATCTGAGATGGGTGGGTTTTTCTGTCCTGAGAAGCTAACATACGCTGCAGCCGCTTCCGTGTCTCGACTTGCAGGCTACAGCTGCTAAAAGCTCTTCACATAATTCTTCCCCGGCAGTTGCCTGATTTTTCCATTCAGTTCCAGCTCGAACAATGCCGTGAAGACTTCCGAAGAGGACACCTCCGGTTCAAGTTTCTCAATGATCTCATCGATGTGAGTTGACTCATCCTGCCGCAAAATGGATAGCAGCTTTCGCTCTCCTGGACTCATATGATCGTCGAAGAGGCTGCCTGAGGATGGCTTTCCTTCTGATGCAACTGGGCCCCGTTCGGATTCAAGCTCCTGTTGAATGGCCGCGGGAAGTTCTTCCCAGACGTCTTCCCAAGTCGCGGTCAGCTTGGCCCCTTGTTTGATTAAGGTGTTGGGACCCCAGGAGCCGCGCGAAATCACATTGCCCGGCACGGCAAACAGCTCGCGACCCTGCTCCAGAGCGCAGCGGGCGGTGATGCGCGTGCCGCTGTACTCTCCAGCTTCCACCACCAGCACGCCCACAGCCAGCCCGCTGATGATGCGGTTGCGAATGGGAAAATTCTGCGGCGCGGCAAATGCTCCCAAGGAAAATTCACTGACCAGCGCTCCATTCAGCTCCAGAATGCTCTCCGCGATTTTCTTGTTCTCGCGCGGATAAATTACATCCACGCCGGTGCCGAAGATGGCCACCGTCCTGCCTTTGGCTTTGAGCGCGCCACGATGTCCAGCCGTGTCCACGCCACGCGCCATGCCGCTCACAATGACCAGCCCGCGCGCGGCCAGATCGCAAGCCAGCCGCTCTGCCATCCCAATGCCATAGGGCGTGGGGTGGCGCGTGCCCACAATGCCGATTCCCGGACGGGCGAGGGCCGCAACGTTTCCGCGGACGTAAAGCACCAGCGGCGGATCATAAATTTCGCTCAGCCGGACCGGCCAGCCAGGATCATCCCGGGACACAATCTGGATTCCCGCAGCTGTGGCCTTGGCGAACTCTTCATGGGCCAACTCCAGCGACTTGCCCAGGGCGATGTGCTGCGCCGATTGCGCTTGCAAGTTCAGCCCTTCCAACTCGGTAAGAGAAGCGTGGAATACGTCTTCAATTTTTGCAAAGCGCTCCGCCAGCTTACGGCCGCGCGTAGGACCCAGGCCGGGAGTCAGCGACAACGCCAGCCAGTAAAGAGAATTCGAAGTTCTTGCAGCCGCTGTAGCCATGGAAGAAACGTCCCGCTCAGGATGGTAACCTCGCGGGACTGTACACGGGTCTCCGAAGAGCTGTCAAGGCGGCGTCAAATCGCCGCCTCCTAAAATCACCGGCTGGTAAAATAAAACTTCATGCCCCGCTTGCGCATCTCTGCCATAAGTTTTTTGAACACCGCTCCTTTGATGTGGGACTTCAAACAGGGTGAGACAGCCAGCCAACTCAGCCAGCATTTCGAACTCAGCTACACCGTCCCTTCCCAATGCGCGGAGCAATTGAAGGCCGGGACCGCCGACATCGGTATCATCCCCGTGGCGGCCTACACCACCATTCCCGATCTGGTCGTGGTCCCGGACGTGGCCATTGCTTCCAAGAATGCGGTGCGGTCCATTCTTTTGGTCAGCAAAGTCCCGGTGGAAAAAATCCGCAACGTCGCCACCGACGATTCCTCCCGCACCTCGGCCGCTCTGGTGGAAATCTTCTTGCGCAAGTTCGTGGGCATTGAGCCCGGCTTCACCCGGCAAAAGTCCGTGTTGGACGAAATGTTGAAGTGGCATGATGCCGCCCTGCTGATTGGCGACCCCGCTCTTCAGGCCCGCACCGAAGGCTATTACGTCTATGACCTGGCCGACCAGTGGCGCCACTGGACAGGCCGTCCTTTTGTGTTTGCTTTTTGGGCCGTGCGCAGGGCCGCGCTCACTGGACTGGCGCCGCAACTCAACATTTCGCAAATCTTCCAGCAGTCGCGCGACCACGGCCTCCAGCACATTCCGGAAATCGTTGCCGCCTGGGCGCCACGGCTGGGCTTGCCGGAAAAACTGATCGGCGACTACCTGGTTGAGAACGTCGACTACTCGCTCGACGCCGAGAACCTGGAAGGTCTGCGCCTGTTTTTCCGCTACGCCGCTGAATGCAAGGTTCTGCCCGCCGCACCGGAGATACGGTTTCTCTAAACCTCCTGTTAAATCTCGAAATCGCACTGGGGGTGTTCCGATGGCCCGATGATCCGATGTCCCGATCAACCTGCTACCTATCTGCCCTCAACTCCGCTAAAATAGGTGTGTCCATGCCCCTGACCAAAGCTCATGCCCTCGACCTGTTCCGCTCCGACGACCTGATCGGCCTCGGCATGGAAGCCAACGCGCTCCGCCGCAAGCTGCATCCGGAAGGCGTGGTCACATACATCATCGACCGCAACATTAATTACACCAACTTCTGCACCGAATACTGCACCTTTTGCGCCTTCTACGCGCCGGTCAAAGGCCCCGGCCGGGCCAAAGGCTACGTGCTTGATTTTGAGACCATCTACGAAAAGATCCGCGAGACGGTGGAGCTGGGCGGCACCGGCGTGCTCATGCAGGGCGGCTTGCATCCCGATTACAAAATCGAGTGGTATGAAGACATGATGCGCGGCATCAAGCAGCGTTTTCCCAAGGTTCACCTGCACTGCTTTTCCGCGTCAGAGATCATTCACTTTGCCGAAGTAAGCGGCATCTCGATTGAAGACACCATCCGGCGGCTGCGCGATGCCGGCCTTGATTCCATCCCCGGCGGCGGCGCGGAAATCCTGGACGACGAAGTCCGCTTCAAGATCGCGCGCCTCAAGTGCCTGACCGAAGATTGGATCAACGTTCACCGCACCGCGCACAAACTGGGCATGCGCACCACGGCTACTATGATGTTCGGCGTAGGTGAAACATTCGAGCACCGCATCAACCACTTTCAGCGGCTGTACGACTTGCAAGAAGAGACCGGCGGCTTCACCGCGTTCATCCCCTGGAGTTTCCAGCCCAAGAACACCGCTCTGGGCGGCCGCCACTGGGACGAGGCCACCGCAGTCGAGTATCTGAAAGTGCTGGCCATCTCCCGGCTGTATCTCTCCAACTTCGTGAACGTGCAGTCAAGCTGGGTCACGCAGGGGCTCAAGGTCTGCCAGCTTGGTCTGCGCTTCGGCGGCAATGATGTCGGCTCCGTCATGCTGGAAGAAAACGTGGTCCGCTCCGCCGGCGTGACCAACTGCACCACCGAGGAAGAGCTGCGCCACATCATCCGCGACGCCGGTTTCGTCCCCAAACAGCGGGACACGCTCTACCGGCAGTATTTCCTGAATTAGCTTCTTTCTGAAATTCCGAGCGCAGCGAGGAATCCATGCCTGCGGAGTTTTCACTGTTGCATTAGTGAAACGTATTCAGGTCACTGTGTCCAAGAACACGGCGCGCGCTTTCTATTCGTGAAGCACTTTATGCACGAAGGACACTGCAATCGATCCTTCGCCAACGGCCGACGCCACGCGTTTGACACTGCCACTCCGGACGTCGCCGACAGCGAACACGCCCGGCAGACTGGTTTCGAAGAGGTGGGGAGGGCGGGCGAGCGGCCAGCTCGCAATACTCAGATCTTCTCGTGACAGGTCCGGTCCCGTCTTGATGAACCCTGTGACGTCGAGCGCGACGCAACCATTGAGCCAGCGCGTGTTGGGAACGGCGCCGGTCATGATGAACACGTGGCTGATGTTGTTGGCCTCGATTTTTCCCGTCTGATTATTCCGCCAGCGCACGCGTTCGAGATGGTCGCCTCCTTCGAGCGCCACGATCTCCGTATACGGCCGCAATACGATCGCAGGAGTTTCTTCGATACGCCGGATCAAATAGCGCGACATGGTCTCGGCCAAGCCGCCGGACCGGACGAGTATGTGCACACGTTTCGCGGTCTGCGCCAGAAACACGGCAGCCTGGCCGGCGGAGTTTCCGCCACCGACCACAATCACTTCTTCTTCTCCACACAACTGCGCTTCCACGAATGTCGCGGCGTAGTAAACGCCCGCGCCTTCCAGCCGCGCGAGGTTCTCTAGGGGCAGTCTGCGATACTCCACCCCCGTCGCAATGACAACAGCGCGCGCCGGAATACGCGCGCCGTTGTCCAGTTCAACGGCGTAAGGCTTCCGGTCGCAGGCCAGCCGTGTTGCGCCCTTCGCGATCATTACCTGTGCGCCGAACTTCTGCGCCTGCGTGTATGCGCGGCCTGCGAGTTCCTGGCCCGAGACACCCGTTGGGAACCCCAGGTAGTTCTCGATCTTTGAGCTTGAACCGGCCTGGCCGCCCGGCGAATTCGTCTCCAGCACCAGAACATCAAGCCCTTCTGAGGCGCCGTATACGGCCGCCGCCAGACCTGAGGGGCCGGCGCCGACAATAACGAGATCGCGCACGTGCGTTTGGTCAATCGCGTCGTTAAAGCCGAGACAGCCGGCCACTTGCTGGTTGGTCGGATTCCGAAGCACAGCTTCACCGCGACAGATCAACACGGGTACATCTGCGGCGGCGATGTGGAAATGGTCGAGAAGGTTCTGCACGTCAGCGTCGCGATCGAGATCGATGTAAGAGTAGGGGTGGCTGTTGCGACTCAGGAACTCTTTGATGCGAAGCGTCCCCGCGGAATGGTTTGACCCCACAAGAACTACGTCTCCTAGCCCGCGCGCAACCAAACTCAACCTTCGCAGGATGAAGGCACGCATGAGGATCTCGCTGAGCTCGCCATCGGTTTGCACCAGCGCCAGCACGTTTGCGCGGTCCAGTTCGATCACTTCGCCCGTCTGGCTGGCGCGGATTCGAACCAGTGCCCGGCGGCCGGAGATCATGTTGGCTTCGCCGGTGAACTGGCCTGGGCCAATTCCGGTGACAAAGGTTTCATCGGTGCCCGAGGGACGGACAATCTGGACCTCGCCGGCGGTTACCACAAAGAACGGTACTACAGTGTCTCCCTGCTCGAGGAGCACTTCACCACGCGCGATAGAGTCGGAAACGTCTGGTCGATAGTACCTGTCGTCGGCGAAAGTGGAGGAGTTGTACCGGCCATAGCGATGATGTCGCGCTTAAGATTGTATCGTTCCGGGACTGGAAGGGATGTAACAACCTGTAGCCGGACACGGTAAGAGCGGGGTAAGTACCACGATGAGCCCCAGCGGGGCGACACAGGGTTTGCCGATCGAGGGAGTTTACGTGTCAGTGGAAACTTCGTCCCAATCTTCAGCATCCCGGCAAAGCCAGTTGAGCGCATAAAGCCTTTCCGTGGCGATAGAACGCATCGTCTCCCACTCCCGCTCGGAGAGCTTGGCATAGGCCCTGTGCAAGGCAGGGAAATCTCCGTCGATGGCTGTGAATAACCCGTCTTCTTGGGCCTTCTTTGCGGTTTCGGCGATAATGCTTTCGTAAGTCATTCCCTTAGGCGGTTCACTGTGCTCTCTCTGGAGTTGAGTGGTACGAGCCCGCCATAGCCACCGCCACTGCGCGTGTGCGATCTCCTTTTTAGTCCAGGTGCCAAGCTTCTTCTCGAATAGGCCCCGCTCTTGATTGGAGGCGGCTTGCCAAAGCATTTCCTTCTTCAGCCAAGCGTTTTGCGTGTCGGCAAAACCGGGATCGACAGGTTCATTCGTGCCCGGCAAATCGCCTGGTTCTGGATGGAGTTGGTATTCTGTCTTCGCCCGAAGGACAAGGGATGCCAGGCATAGCGCTCTCTTTGCAGCCGCTTGCGCGCTTGGGTTAGCGGTTAGGCTTGCTGCTCGGTCAGAGCTGAATCTCCGGAACACCGCGAGAAGAGCTACGGCCGCAACAACAACAACCAAGACCAGCAATGTGACGACTCGCCTCACGGTAATCTTCCTCAGTTGTCAGTATTCCGTAATCGCTATTTATACACCAGACAAACCTGCGCTTCGGGCAACCAAAACCTGTCCCTCAACGACGCGCGAGGCCCAGAAGAATCGGTATCGGCACGGTTGACAATTACCCGCCTGTTCACTGGCGTGAAAAAGATTTATTCCTCGCTGCCGCAGGCAGCGCGTAGCGCAGCGGAGCGCCAGACGTGAAAACGGGGACAGATCATCTCTGATTTTTTTCCATCAACGCTGTCAATCCAGCGGCGATGACCTCGTGAAATAGCACAACCCGACCCGCCAACTTATCGCGTTTCTCGTCCTTCTCTGTCTCGTCTAGACCGCGTTGTTTTACCAGCTCAGAAAAAAGCTGGACATCCGTTGGCAACAGCACTGGGTTATGCAGCAATTCCTCATGGCACTCGTAGCAATATGTTTCCTTCTTGCCTTCCAAATCCCAGGGACAATGAGTAAACAATCGCTCGCGCACGGTTCCACGACGGTTTGCTGATCTTCCAAAAAACCTCTCCGCGACGTAGTGGTGTTTAGTCGCATGACTGCGGCCATTTACTGTCGGCTTAGCGTAGCCGCCTTTTCTGTGCAGTTGGCAATTACAGATTGCACATCGCAGTTGTTCTTGTGGCACTGTGCTTCTCCAAATCTGCCACGTCCTCTTGGCGTAGCCAGCATGTTAGCTCCCCGGAGTAGCCACCTTATGTTTCAGAAGGCTGTCTGAAAGATCTCGGAATGCTTGCACCTTTTCAGGCGAGTGAGTTGCTTTGGGATTGCTCACCGAAAAAGCATTGAACATTGCCCAACGGCTCGGAATCGAATATGTAACGGGGAGGAAAAATAACGCACTCACGTGTTGGGCTTTGGCGCCTAAACTCGAAAGCATACTTGACACAATCAATTCCGTAAGCGGCTTATCCATCTCGCCATCGCTCTGTACAACAATGATTCCAGGAAACTCGGGGTGCAGCTGAGTGACCGCTTTTTGAACATGGGATTGAAGAATCCTTTTCAGCTCTGTCCCGGCTCCTCCGTATGAGGATGTAACTCCAGAGTCTTTGACCCCTTTTTCGGGGTCAAACATGAATGTGCCGACCCGAGGAATCTCAAATGTCAGTTCGCCACTGCTCACCCGCTCTTGGACCTCTTGTTTAATTCTTTCAACCGTTCCGGTAATGATATGGGCATCTAGCTCAGGACCTACCCCCAAAGAATTGAGCAAGTCCGGGTTCAACTCTACCTGGAAATGATAGTTAAGAAGAGGGCCATCGGGCGGTCTTGTCAGGTCGGAAATCGCATACATAACTTGCGAACTGAATTCGCTTGCAGCAAGCTGGCCTTGTGACTGGTGAAGCTTCTTCAGTTCAATGAAGACCTGCTCGTTACCTTTCTTGGCAGACAAATCAGCTTTGTTGCCATTAGGTAAAGATGGACTAAACACTATTGTGTGGCCACGTCTGGCTAGCAATGCTCCCAATTCCAGTTCGAATAGAGAGCTTTCAAAATCATTCGAGTTGCGCAAACCATGAATCACGGTTCGCAAACCAGCACAACCAGCCACACTCTGCAAATCCGCTCCGAGCCCTAGCAGGAACTGGAGAGCCATCGTACCTTTCATCCACAACCAATAATGAACTCGATGTAGCCCCGTCTCTTTTCCCCAAGCTTCGTTAAAAAC
>WNFI01116739.1_pt1 | contig 11878 bp, 10 predicted proteins | sample 5400471 | NCBI WGS metagenome assembly WNFI01 (sample SAMN13153348, study PRJNA577476) | soil metagenome | isolation source: 100 cm saprolite on Douglas fir-dominated hillslope | place: USA:California | collected 2013-09-17 | reverse complement strand
GGGCGCGACCAAGATCCAGGCGAATCCCGCATGCAGAATCGCGTCCCAGAGCGCGACAATGGCATATCCGGCGCCTCGCGCCGCGAGCTCGAGTCCTTTCTCGATCGATACGGGCTGGGGAGGGACTCGCAAGATCCATTCGCCCAGTCGGACGAAGGGAATGATCAGCAACAGTTGCGTGGGCGCCATGAGCGCCTGCACGATTTGAATCGCCGGTAGATTCAAACGAAATGTCAGGGCGATCACGGCACAAAGAATGGTAGAAATGCCAAGGATGGGAATGTTGCCGACCACAACTCCGATTGCCACGCAGAGCGCAAGTCGATCCGGCGAAATGCCCTGCCTCAATAAGGCCAGGAGAGGTTCGAGAATTCTTCGGTGCAGCCAGTTCTTCACGGGGATGTTCAACGATACGGGTATTCGGCGACGATTGCCCATCGAATTCAAGGTTCGGCATGGCGCAGACCGGGTCGAGCCGTTACAGTCGATGCCAGGGAGAAAGAAGCATGTCCAATGAAAGTGCGATTCGCCGCGAAGTCGGCGCCATCGCTTTGATGTTCACCGGCTTGGGTTCGATCATCGGGTCGGGCTGGTTATTCGGTGCCTGGCGCGCCGCCCAACTGGCGGGGCCGGGTGCGATCTATTCCTGGATCATCGGGGCGGTGATCATCCTCTTCGTCGCGTTCACCTATGCCGAACTCGGCGCCATGTTTCCGGAGTCCGGCGGAGCCGTGCGCTACGGGCACTATTCGCATGGCTCGCTGGTCGGGTTCGTCGCCGGCTGGGCCGCCTGGATCGCCATCGTCTCGGTGATTCCGGTGGAAGCCGAGGCATCGGTGCAGTACATGAGCTCCTGGCCCTGGGCGTGGGCGCAGCATCTATACGTGCACGCCGCCAACGGCCAGGGCGAGTTGTCCACGGCCGGTCTATCCATTTCCGCCGTGCTCGTGGTCCTCTATTTTCTTCTCAATTTCTGGAGCGTGAAGGTTTTTGCCGATACCAACAGCGCCATTACCTTTTTCAAGCTGATCGTGCCGGCGGCGACCGCTGTGGCGCTGATGTTCACCGGCTTCCATTGGCAGAACTTCCAGGTGGGCATTCACGGCGGTCCGCATGTCGGAAGCGTCGCTGCAATTCTGACCGCGGTCGCCACCAGCGGCATCGTCTTCAGCTACAACGGTTTTCAGAGCCCCGTGAACCTGGCAGGCGAGGCACGCAACCCGGGACGCAGCGTGCCCTTTGCCATCTTCGGGTCGATCGCGCTGAGCACGGTGGTGTATCTGCTGCTGCAGGTGGCGTTCATCGGCGCCGTCTCGCCGGACCACCTGCACGAGGGTTGGGCGGGGCTGGAATACAGCTCGCCGTTCGCGCAGCTGGCGCTCGCACTCAACCTCAACTGGCTTGCGATCCTGCTTTACGCAGATGCTTTCGTCAGCCCCAGCGGTACCGGCACCACCTACACGGCGACCACCGCGCGCATGATCTATGCCATGGAGCGCAGCGACACCGTGCCGGAAGTATTCGGCCGCGTTCATCCGCGCTTCGGGATCCCGCGTCCTGCGATGTGGTTCAATCTGCTGGTGTCCTTCATCTTTCTGTTCTTTTTTCGCGGATGGGGGAAGCTCGCCGCCGTGATCTCGGTCGCCACCATCATCACCTATCTCGTCGGACCGATCAGCGTCATGGTGCTCCGGCGTACGGCACCCAACCTGCACCGGCCGCTGCGCGTGCCGGGTTTGCCGGTGCTCGCACCGATGGCTTTCATACTCGCCACGCTGATGCTGTTCTGGGCACGCTGGCCGCATACCGGCGAGATCATGCTGCTGCTGATTCTCCCGATGCCCGTATATCTCTACTACCAAGCCAAGTCGAACTGGCTCAATTTCGGCCGCCAACTGGGCGGTTCCTGGTGGTTGCTCGCCTATTTGATGGTGATAACCGTGCTGTCCTGGGCCGGCAGCAAGGAGTTCGAAGGTCACAACTACATCGGCTACGGCTGGGATCAGCTCTGCGTCGCGCTCGCTGCGCTGGTGTTCTATTTTTGGGGGCTGCGCAGCGGTTGGCGTACACCGGCCGTCGAGGCGGCAGAAGGCGGTTCGAAAACGCCCGAGACGGTTGCCTCCAGCGCATTGCGCGAAGTCAGGCCGCGCGGCGGAACGTCAGATTCAAGCGCTGTGAGCCCAAGAGGTCGTGATAACCGTCTTTGAGCGCGAGCACACCGTGGTGATGCAGGCGCGCGGGCCCGCCCCAGACGACGACGTCGCCATGTTGCAGCGGTACTCGCCGCTGCTTGTCCTTCCGCGAGTCGCCGCCGAAGAGGAAAATCGCGGGCAGACCGAGCGACACCGACACGATGGGCGCGCTGAATTCGCGTTCGTCCTTGTCCTGATGAAGCGTGAGGCGCGCGCCGGGGTCGTAGCGATTGAGCAGACAGGCATCGGGGGTGAACCCGGAGAATCCGCCGGCCTGCGCAGCCGCACGGGCCAACTCGAGAAATACCGGCGGCATCGGCGGCCACGGCCGGCCGCTTGAGGGATCGCACGCGTCGTAGCGATAGCCACGGCGGTCGCTCACCCAACCCAAGCTGCCGCAATTGGTCATGGCCACCGACATGCGAAATCCACCCGGTGTGACCAGATGACGAAAGGGCGCGGCAGTTTTGATGTGTTCGATGGCAGGCATCAGTGCCGTCACGCGGTCGAGCGCGAATCCCCGGAGCAACCAAGCACCCGGCGCGAGGCGTTCGTGCCCGGTGTCGAGCGAAGCGCCGTCGAACAGATTACGCGTATGCCCTTGCATGTGCGGTCATCTTACGTCAATTGTTGAGCACACCCGTGCTCACCGGCCATGTCACGGCCGGCGGCTCCACGCCGAGCGGCGAGTCATGATTAGGATCGAAGCCGCTCAATTGGCGGCGAAACCATGCGACGAAGCGCTCATCGCTGGCCATTCGCACGGCATCGCTGCCACGGGCGTAATCCTCGAGCGCTTCCTGTGAGATCACGATGCGGATCATCCGCGAGCGCCTGCCGGGGCGCAAACCGTCGCCCGCCAGCCGCCACGTGGCGAGGATCATCATGTCCTGCGCTCCGCGCGGCACTAAAATCCGCGGATCGTTGCCCAGCTGACGCTTGACGAGTTCACGGAAATGATTGCTGTAGTCCTTCATCGAGACATCAACGCGCCAGGTTATGTAGCATCAGATCTGATCGGATGCATGATTGTAACCAAATGCGCTGCCCGCGATTGATAGCGTGCTCTCAGTCCTGTTTACGCTAAGCCGGTACCGCCCGCACGAGCTTCGGGTAGTAGCGCACGAGAGATGCCGTGCGCGCCAGATAGTGCACATAGAAAGCCGCCCATAGCCCGTGATTGCCGAACGGCCTGAGCAGCCACCACGCGGCAAGATAAATCCCGAGCGACATCAGCATCGCGTTACGCATGTCAGCGGTTTGTGTTGCACCGATGAAGATGCCGTCCAGTTGAAACGCCCAGACACCGAGCAACGGCGCTCCAGCCGCCCACGGCAAGTAGGCGCGCGCGGCGGCGCGCGCCGCCAAATCCACCGTCAGGCAGTCGATGAGCCAAGGACCGCAGAACATCAGCGCGACCGACACCAACAGGGCGACTCCTGCCGCCCATGCCGTAGTCATCCTGACCGCCACGGTAAGACCGGGCCGATGGGCCGCGCCGATGGCGCGTCCGACCAGCGCTTCCGTGGCGAACGCAAAACCATCGAGAAAAAAAGCGGCGACGGAAATGAACTGCAGCAGGATCGAGTTGGCGGCAAGCACCACATCTCCCTGACGAGCGCCTTGCGATGCGAACCACAGGAACGCCGCGATCAGCGCAAGCGTGCGAATCATGATGTCGCCATTGACCCCGAAGGTGCGTTTCAGCTGAGCCGGCATGAATATTCGGCGCGTGCTCCAACGTCCGCCCATGCCCCGCATGTGACGCATTGCAATCGCGATGCCGATCGCAGCGGCGCACACTTCAGCCATCAATGTGCCCAGCGCCACGCCACGGACGTCCCATCCCAGGCCGAGCACGAACAGCATGTCCAGCGCCATATTGGTGAGATTCAAAATGAGCTGCAGAATCAAACCGATGTCGGTGCGCCCGAGACCAATGAACCATCCGAGCAGCGCATAGTTGGCAAGAGTGGCCGGTGCCGCCCAGATGCGAATATCGAAGTAGCCTCGCGCCAGGCCCTCGACTCGCGCGCTGGCGTGAATGGCGGCGAACGCCGATTCACGGATCGGCCACTGCAATACGATGAGCAGAATGCCTGCCGCAAGAGCAACCAAGAGCGAGCGGCAGAGTACCGTGGCCACCTCGGCGACGTCGCCGCTCCCAAGCGCTTGAGCCGTCAGCCCAGTGGTGCCCATGCGCAGAAATCCGAAACCCCAGAAGACAAAGGTAAAGATGAGCCCACCGATTGCCGCGGCCCCGATGTACGCGGCGTCCGGGATCTGGCCGACCACGGCGGTGTCGACCACACCGATCAACGGCGTGGATACGTTCGAGATCACGACCGGCACCGCTATCCTCAAGATGGCGCGGTGAGTCAGCGGATTCCCAGAGGACTGGTTGGGAGACGACACTAGCGAGCCGGCGGGCGCGGTCGGGCGCGGCGCGTGGGCTCGGCGGTGTAGGGATCCTCCGGCCAATAGTGTTTTGGGTACCGACCCTTCAAGTCTTTCTTCACGTCATGGTATCCACGATTCCAAAAACTCACGAGATCCCGGGTGATCTGCACCGGACGTCTCGCCGGCGACAACAATTTCAGCAGCAGGGGCAGCCGGCCCGCGGCGACGCTCGGCGTCTGGCTCAATCCGAACATTTCCTGCAGGCGCACCGACAATGTCGGAATCTCGCCGTCCAAATAATCGATCGGCACGGTTGAACCGCTGGGTACGGTGAAATGCGTCGGCGCCTCACGCTCCAAGATCGCGCTTTGCGCATAGCTCAAGCGGGACCGTAGGGCATTTCTCAAGTCCATCCGCGTAAAATGTTCGCGGCGCGAAAAGCCGGAAATCCAGGGCGGCGCCCAGTCCTCGAGGGTGGCTGCGAGCGCCGCATCGCTCAAATCAGGCCAAGGTTCCGGCGACGCGACGGCGTACTGCCGCATCAGTACTACGCGTGCCTGCCACTGCCGCAGCTCCGGAGTCCACGGCAGGCCGGCGACGCCCAGCTGCCGAAGGCCGGCGAGCGCGGCATTCTGCAGGGCCTCTGGATCGGGATTGCGAATCTCGGTCGATTCCAAGACCAGGGCACCCAGTCGGCGCTCCGTTCCGCGCCGTCCAGTTCCGCCGCGACGATGAACTCGGCCTTGGCGAGCGCCTGCGGTTCCCCAAAGCGTGCGCCTCGGCCATTCGCCAGAAGGTACCGTCCGCCGTCGCCGCGCGCTCGGCCGATACGATCGGGGTAAGCCCACGCCAGCAGTATCCCGGTCCATTCGTGCGGATCCACCGTGTCGGGACGGCCGCGCGTGAGGTCGCGCTGCCAATCAGCGGAGCTGCGCGCCGCCTGAGTCATGGCGCGGCTGTCCACGGTAATCCCCGGCGGTAGGTCCCGCACATCGCCGCGCAGGACGGCCACGCGCAGGCGCAGATCCACGTCGCGCGCGCCGGCACCCGCGCGCAAGATATCGCGCTCGCTCAAAATGGCTGCGAGGTCGCACCCCAGACGCGGAACGCCGTGCTCGCGTGCCTCGACGAGCATGTGAGCCAGCCGCGGATGGAGCCCAAGCTTCGCCAGCATCCTGCCATGCGGCGTGACGCGCGCGGCGGAATCGATGGCTTCGAGCTGCCGCAACAAATCGCGTGCCTGCGCCAGCGGCGCCGCAGGCGGCGGGTCGAGCCAGGAAAGGCTTGCGGCGTCGACGGCCCCCCAGCAGCTGAGTTCCAAAGCCAATGGGGCGAGATCGGCGTGCATGATTTCCGGAGCGGTTTGCGGCGCGAGCGATACCTGCGTTCCCTCGGACCAGAGGCGGTAGCAGTGGCCCGCACTCAATCGGCCGGCGCGTCCACGCCGTTGATCGGCCGCCGCCTGCGACACCTTGGTAGTGACCAGGTGACTCATGCCGGTCGCGGGATCGAACTCGGCGTAACGGCGCAATCCTGAATCGACCACCACCCGAATCCCCTCGATGGTCAGGCTGGTCTCGGCAATGCTGGTGGCGAGCACGATCTTGCGTTGTCCCGCGGGCAGCGGAGAGAGCGCCGCGTCCTGCGCCGCGCCCTCGAGCTCGCCGTACAGGGGCAGCACGCGCACATGTCGATCGAGACCCCCGTCCTCCAGCGCGCGCTGCGTCCGGCGAATCTCCGCCGCACCCGGCAGGAAACACAGGATGTCGCCGTCGTGTTCGCGCAGGGCAGTTCGCACCACCTGCGCCATTTGTTGTTCGAGGTAGATTTCCGGGCGGCGCGCGATGTACTGCGTCGCGACCTCAAAACTTTGTCCGCGTGCGGCCACGACCGGTGCGTCGCCGAGCAGCTTGGCGATGGGCGCGAGATCCAGGGTGGCCGACATCACCACCAGGCGCAATTCCTCGCGCAGATTCTGCTGACTCTCGATGCACAGGGCCAATCCCAAGTCGGCGTTCAAACTGCGTTCGTGGAATTCGTCGAAGATCACGCAGCCGACGCCGGCGAGGCCTGAGTCCTCTTGCAGCATGCGCGTGAGAATGCCCTCCGTGACCACTTCGATGCGCGTCTCGCGGCTCACTCGCGTCTCGAGCCGCGTGCGAAACCCGACGCCGTGGCCGACGGGTTCACCGAGCAGATGCGCCATGCGGCCGGCGACGGCCCGCGCTGCAATGCGCCGCGGCTCGAGCATCAAGATCTTTTGCCCCTCGAGCCAGGGACTGGCACGCAAGAAGAGCGGCACGATGGTGCTCTTGCCCGCGCCTGGCGGAGCCTCCAGCAGCACACTGCGGCGAGTTTCCAGGGCCTGGGCCAGTGCCGGCAAGGCCTCGTTGATCGGTAAATCGGGTAGCGGTGGCAGGCTCACAAGCTTCCTAAGGATAACCCAACGCTGGGTGCTCGAGCGCGAGTCGCGCGGGGCCACCGCATGATAAGATGCGCGCCGTCGGGCCTGTAGCTCAGTTGGTTAGAGCAGGGGACTCATCAACAATGGTGCCTTCGCATCGCAAGGTGCGAAGTGGACGGGATGAATTCAGGGAAACCTTAGAGCGTGAGCTGATGGCAACCCTGAGCCAAGCCGGCGGTACACCGCCGGAAGGTGCAGAGACTACCTGAGCGCTAGAGTGCGCTTAATAACAGGCTAGAGCGTCCCGCACCCCTCCGGGGTGAAGAGATAGTCCACTCCCTCCGGAAACGGCGGGACTGAAGTGAATCCCTTGGTCCTCGGTTCGAGTCCGAGCGGGCCCACCAACTTACCATCCGGCGCCAACCGTTAACGGCGTCGCAGATATAAAAAATGTTTAAAAACAGGCACCTAAGTGTCGACATTGACCGCTAACCTCCATTGACAGCATTCTAGCGGTAGGGGTACAAGTTGGGGTATCTGGCAATCCTGAAGAGACGTACCCCAAATGCTCACTGACATCGCCATTAAATCGGCAATCCGCGAAGCCAAGACCGCAGGCAAGCCACTCAAGCGGTTTGACGAGAAAGGGCTATACCTTTTGATCAAGCCGAGCGGCGCCGCGCTTTGGCGTCTGAAATATGTTTTTGGCGTGAAGAAGGCCACGGCTGGAAAGCGAAAAGGCAAGTTGGTCGGAATCGAAAAGGGCATCGGTCTCGGCGCTTATAAGGATGTGCCGCTCAAACGTGCCAGGGAAAAACGCGACGACGCTCGGAAGCTGGTCGCCGACGGTGTCGACCCAAGCGCCGTGCGTAAGGCGCAACGGGTCGCGAAGACGGATTCGGTCGAGGCGCTCGCGCGTGAATGGCTCGACAATAATAAAAACAAAGTGTCCGAGGGAACGACTCGGCGCGATCGCCTACGGTTCGAGAAATATGTCTTTCCTACCCTCGGTAAACGGCCAATCAGCGCGGTGGAGCCCCCGGAACTGTTGGCGGCTCTGCGGCGTATCGAGGCGCTCGAGTTTCGGGAAACGGCTCATCGAACGCTCGCCGCGTGTGGGCGAGTATGGCGATACGCCATTGCGACAGGGAGGGCTACACGGGACATCACTTCCGACCTTCGGGATGCCCTCGAGCCGACTGTGGTGACGAGTTTCGCGGCCATTACTGATCCGAAGAAAGTTGGCGAACTGCTACGCGCGATTGACGGATACTCCGGTCAACCCGCTGTTCGCTGCGCATTGAAACTTGGTCCGATGCTATTCGTTCGGCCCGGCGAATTGCGCCAGGCCGAGTGGAAGGAATTTGATCTTGATGACGCCGAGCCCACTTGGCGTATCCCGGCGGAAAAAATGAAGATGAAGGATGCGCACGTCGTCCCTCTCTCGAAACAGGCGGTCGCGATCCTGCGTGAACTTGAGTCGCACACCGGCGGCGGTCGATATGTTTTCCCATCGCTTCTCTCGGGCGGCAGACCCATGAGCGATAATACCGTCAATGCGGCACTGCGACGGCTTGGTTATCCCGGTACTGAGCAGGTTGGTCACGGCTTTCGCGTAATCGCCTCCACTTTGCTGAATGAACTCGGGTGGGAACCGGATGCAATCGAGTTGCAACTTGCGCACAAAGAGGGCGGCGTGCGACCCATATACAACCGCGCAGTCCTGCTTAAGAAGCGTCGAAAAATGATGCAGGCGTGGGCCAATCATTTGGACTTATTGCGGGCGAGCAGCAACAAGGTTGCAGCTTAGACCGCAGCGCGTTAGCAGCCGAAGAGTGTAAAGCATCCGGCGGGCCACAAGCCACACAACGAAAACCGTGATGGGCGTCGCTACTCGCTTTGTCGGGTGTACTGCACGCGAGGAAGTATAAACACACTAGCTATTCATCGAGTGACATCCGTCACTAACTGAGATGGTAAGCATGAGTGAACAAGCCGTTAAGAGATTTCTTCGCCTGCCGAGGGTCGAAGACCGAACTGGTCTGAAACATAGCCAGATCCACACGCTCGAAGTATCGGGAAAATTCCCTAAGCGTATAAAAATTTCGGAAAGGGCTAGCGGATGGCTCGAGCACGAGATCGACGCTTGGATTGAGCAAAGGGTGACGGCAAGCCGCACTTAAACCGAGTACCGAATGCTATTTGACCGCCTTCTTGAGGAGCACAATCAGCTCCACATCGGCGCCCCCAATAGCCGCAGTAGGGGATGGGCACGTCCACGGCGCGACGGCGTTTAGCGAGACCGACGAAAAGCGCGCGTCGCAAATTAGTAACGATTCGTACGATATTTACGAATTTCTAAAATTGGTACCACACCTCACCACAGCACCTTACGTGCTCACAGATAGGTATACATGATCGTGGACTGTGACTCTCCTCGGAGGTCCTCTGGATCGTGTCCCCTGTCACAGATCAATCGTCTGACAGCAGGATGGGCTAACTACTTTTCGTTGGGACCTGTCACTGATGCCTGCAAGGCGATCGACCAGTACACCTGGTATCGGCTACGTCGGTGGTTGTGCGCGAAACACAAGGTGGGCAATACGGGTACAACCCGTTATCCCCGAGAGTACTTTCACGAGGTGCTCGGTCTTGCATGGCTACAGCCGCGCGTGCGCAACTTTCCGTGGGCGAAGGTCTGATGTCTTGTCCGAGAGCCGAATGCGCTAGCTGCGCACGTTCGGTTCGACGAGAGGGGTGTGGAAACGGAGCTACGGCAGGGTTACTTGGGCACCGCCAGACGAAAGGGGCGGCAACAGACAAACCGAACCTACCGCCACCGCGTCACACTCCTACTCTACTGAAGTCACCCCTCGTGGCGCGGAACTGCGAAGGCGTCGTCGTCGTTCGCCGCGGTTGGCTTCACTCGATACCAAATCGAGTAGAGAGCGGGCAGAAATAGGAGGATCAGCGCGGTCCCAGCGGCGGTTCCGCCGATGAGCGTATAGGCGAGTGCACTCCAGAATACTGACTGAGTCAGAGGTATGAAGGCGAGAACAGCTGCGAGAGCGGTCAGAATGACCGGACGAGCGCGCTGCACCGTGGCTTCGACCACAGCGTGATAAGCGTCGAGTCCATTGGCCCGATTGGTGTGGATCTGGCCAATCAGGATCAGCGTGTTGCGCATCAGGATTCCGGAAAGGCCGAGTAGTCCCAGAATGGCGGTGAACCCGAAGGGCTGGTGGAAGATCAGCAAAATCGGTACGACTCCAACCAACCCGAGTGGCGCGGTGAGGAGCACCATGAACATTGCCGAAAAAGAGCGCACCTGGATCACCAGCACCAGCAGCGTGAGAACCAGCATGAGGGGGAGGATCCGCGCCAGGGCGACGTTGGCTTTGGCGGAATCCTCTATATTGCCGCCCGTTTCGATGTGATACCCCGCGGGCAACGCCGCGACGATCGGCTTGAGCGCGGCTTCAACCTCTGCGGATACCTGCGGAGGCTGCAGTCGCTCGTCGATATCGCTTTGAACGGTGATCGTCGGGAAGCGATCCCGACGCCGGAGAATCGGATCCTCCGAGCGAAACTCGATACGGCCTATCTGACTGACGGGGATGATTGCACCGTTGCGGTTCGTCAGTGTGAGGTCCCCCAGTCGGGCAGGGTCCAGGCGCTCTGGCCCGCCGCTTCGCGCGACGAGATCCACGGTGCGGATGTCTTCACGGACCTGCGAGACCGTCACACCGGTGAGCAGGAATTGCAATTGTTCCGCCGCCTCTGCAGGTGTAAGGCCAATCAGCTGCAGACGCTGCTGGTCGAGGGCAAAGTGCAGCGTTGCCGCGCGCTCGCCGGAGTCTTGGCTTACCTCGCGTATGTGAGGGTTGGCGCGCATGACCGTCTGCACCTGAGCGGCGATGCTCCGAAGGACGTCATAATCCGGACCCATCACGCGGAAGGCGACGGGGAAGTGTTCATACGGTCCATACACGAGCTGTGACACCCGGAGCTTCGCCTCCGGTGCCAGCCCTTGAGCGATGCGCTCACGCAATCGCAGCTCCAGCCGGTCTCTCGCTCGGGCGTTTTCCGTCAGTACGAGGATCTTCGCGAAGGAAGGATCGGGAAGTTCCGGGGAGTAGGCGATGAAGAACCGGGGAGCGCCGCCGCCGACGTAGGTCGTAACGATCTTTGACTCGGGTTGCGCGCGAAACCATGTCTCCATGTTCTTGGCGACAGCGTCCGTTGTCTCGATGCTCGTACCCTCGGGCATCTGGACTTCTGCTAGCAGCTCTGGACGATCCGAACTGGGGAAAAACTGCTGCTCCACGGCGAGCATGCCGACACCTGCCAGCAAGAACAGCCCGACGACGGCGGCGGCCACGCGGAATTTACGCAGAACGGCCCAGACCACGAGGTGACGGAATTGGTTATAACGGGGTGTCCCGTAAATATGCTCATACGCGTGATCGACCTTCTTGAACTCCGGCAGGAGTACCACGCCGAGATAGGGCGTGAAGATCACAGCGACAAGCCATGAAGTGATCAAGGCATAGCCGACGATCCAGAATATGTTGCCGGCGTACTCACCCGCGGTGGACTTGGCGAATCCGACCGGCATGAAGCCGATGATCGTTACGAGCGTCCCCGCCAGCATGGGCGCTGCCGTGTGTGACCAAGCGTAGGAGGCGGCTGCAATCCGATCGAATCCTTGTTCCATTTTCACGGTCATGGTCTCGATGGCGATGATGGCGTCATCAACCAGCAAGCCCAGAGCTATGATCAGAGCGCCGAGGGTGATGCGATCGAACGCACGGCCCGTGAACAGCATGATGACCAACACGGTGGCGAGCGTCAGCGGCACGGCGGCGGCGACGATGATGCC
>WNFI01046335.1_pt1 | contig 11878 bp, 10 predicted proteins | sample 5400471 | NCBI WGS metagenome assembly WNFI01 (sample SAMN13153348, study PRJNA577476) | soil metagenome | isolation source: 100 cm saprolite on Douglas fir-dominated hillslope | place: USA:California | collected 2013-09-17 | reverse complement strand
CGCCCATGTGGTATTTCACGTCGCCGCCGCCCAAAACGCTGCGCGGGTCAACGTCTTCGAATCCAGCGAAGACTTCCTCCGGCGCGCGCCGGGCAACGTGGGTGATCACATTCAGGCGGCCACGATGGCTCATGCCCATCACCAATTCGACGGCACCGTGCTGGGCTGCGCCTTCTAGAATTTCATCTACTAACGGAATCAGTGCGGTAACGCCTTCGAGTGAAAATCGCTTGGTTCCCAAATATCTTTGCTGCAACACTAATTCGAAAAGATCGGCGCGAATCAAAAGATCGAGAGCGCGTGCCTCATTCGCTGCGGGTTGCGGGCCTTCGAGCCGCTCCTGAATCCAGCGACGGCGTTCGGCCTCGGGTATGTGAGTGAATTCGGCGCCAATGGTTCCGCAATAGGTGGCGCGGGCTTCCTGCGCGAACTCGCCTTCGATCTGCAGGTCGGGTTGCGGCACTGCCTGCAAGAAACCTAAAGGATCAAGATCGGCTTCGAGGTATCCCCACTGGCGGAAGGCATCGAAAACTCGTTCGCGTTCACTGTTGGGCGAGTCCAATACGGCGGTGCCGGATGAATTGCCGGCTCTGGGCTGTCGGGTAGGCATAAGGGCACTTATAGGATAAAGGATGTGCCAGTGGACGTGCTGGGTTCAGAAGTAACTTTGGTCCAAAGAAAAAAACGGCAACCGGAGGATCCCGATTGCCGCACCGCAGGCGGTGAGAGAGAGCTTAGAAGTTAAACATGTCGAAAAGGTCGCTAAGTGCGGGGCTGTTGGTTGGGGCGTAATTGCTGGCAGCACCGTATGTCGGGTTTGGCAGATTATCCCGACTGCGGCCTGAGATCGTCGGCAATCCCCAGTTGTGCTCGATGAACTTCAGGATCGAGACGTGGTCCGCGTAGTCATGCGAGATGTGACCGGGCTTCGTCCATGGCGAAACCACGATCAGAGGAATGCGCGTGCCGTCGCCAAAGAAGTCGAGCGGCTGCACGTATCCGGAGTCGTAATAGCCGCCGCCTTCATCAACCGTGACGAAGATCGCGGTGCTGGCCCATAGGCTGGGGTTCGACTTGACCTCGTCCACGATCTTCTTCGTGAATCCCTCGAACAAATCCCATTTCGAGGATGCCGGATGGCCGTCCACCCAGCCGCTTGGCTTCACGAAAGACACCGCGGGCAACGTGCCATTATGAATGTCCTGGTAAAGCTGATCGGTGTCGGTGATGTGCGATGTGCGCACAGCATCGTTAGCCATTATCTGTGTCTGGTACTGGAAGCCGTTGCAGATGTTGCAGTACTGGTCGCTGAGCGCGCCCACCTTTCCGTAGTCGAGCTGATGCTTGTCCCCGAGGTAGCGGTCCCACTGATCGTTGTAGCTCTTCCACGAAATGTTGTTCTCCAAGAGTTTGTCGCCGATACTGCGCTGCGAGGTGGGCGGAATAGTGAATGGCGTGTTGCTGGAATTCGTGTCGGTGTAGGCGTTGCTTCCATCGCCGAAGTAGCCGGGGTTGTAATTGTTGAGGAGGTAGTAGTGACCCGGATCGCAATTCGGCTTGATGCTGATCGAATTCAGATAGGTCACAATCGGGCCAACGCCGGGCTGCGCTGCATCGGAACAGTTGCTATAGCTGCCGCCGCCGTACACGCCAGTGGATGCCCCATTATTGCCGAAGCCGCCGTAGCCGTCGTCGGTCCACCAATTGTTGGTTCCGGGCACAGGATTCGGATTTTCGATTTCGTCCACTGGGCCACCGGCAAATGTCATCTGGTTATGCGGAGGGACCAGGCTGCCGTTCTGATCTTTGAACCAGAGTGCATCGCCAAAAAACAGCATGATGCTGTCTAGACCAGTTCCGCCCATGGCTGGCTGATGGTAGTTGTCACTAAGTGCGTAATTGTCGGCGAGTTGCTTGGTGTAAGGAGCATCGCCGTTCTGCATGTTGTAAAACTCCATTGCGGTCGAGCCCTCGCGAGTGTTGGGGCAGCCAGGGACGTAATCGGTGCAGAAGGGCGAGGGCTGTGCCTTGCCGTTCACATTCGATCCCACGGTGACTTCGGTCCACGTGAAGAGGTCCGCCAGGCAGCCACTGGGATTTGCCGGAGTGGCGGAGCTCGCATTGCAGTCCTCCTGCTGCCACATCTGGTAGAAGCGGTGCACCGGACTATTGGCGTACGAGTTGTAAGGGAACGTACTTGAATTGGTGATCTGGAACGGACCTGGCGCCAGCGTTGAATACGGAGGCGTGCTGTTCACCCCGGTAATGCGCGAGTCGGGAACTTTTCCGATCAGACCGCTACCGCCGGCCAACAACGAGTCGTAGTAAGTGGGCGGCGCGCTCGGCAATCCGTCTTCCGATGAACGGGCCTGGCCCAGGTTGCACAGTCCGTTATCCGCGCACACATTGGACGGTCCCCCGGTCAACGGCGCTGGCAGGGTGGCGTAGGGAGTCTTTCCCGACGTCGGACTCGGTTCATAGGTGGTCGCGCCAGTGATGTCGGCCGAGAACTGTGTGGCTTGCGCGAAGTTCGATCCGGGCGTGCCGTCTGCATTAACGATTCCTTCCGATAGCAGATTATTCACAGTCTCGCCGGCCTTGGGCGAGTATGTGGCGAAGAGGTGGTCGAAGGAACGATTCTCCCCTACGATGACGATTACATGCTTGATGGGTGAAGCGGTAACGGAGTCGCGAGTTTTTGCCTTGTTGGGCCCTGCGGCAAAAGCTGGCGTGACGGCGGGTCCGAGGGAAATCGTTGCGGCTAGTAATAGCGCCATTATCTTTCTCAAGTGTTCAGCGATTTGATTCGACATGAAGAATCCTCCAAGGAATTGTTTTCTCCCTTGGAGGTGCAGCTTACTGATCGGTTGTGAAGGCAAGATTAAATACAGTTTGAATCGTGGTTAAATTCCGTGCTCTGTTAGCCACGCAATACAGGAATCACTCGAGGAAAGCCACGAGCAACCGGCCGTCGGAGTGATACCCGCCGCCGCTGGCGTTCTTGGCGTCCTGCACCGGGTTCGGAGGCAAGTAGTAGGTCATGCTCTTGGCCTTCCCGGATTTATCGAGGCTCTGGGCGATGTTTTCGCGTTCGCCATCCACCGCGGGGTCAATCTTGTGGGTGAGTTTTCCGGTGCGGATGTCTTTTTCAAATCCAATGTCGTGAGTTCCGGCACCGACCCAGACGGTTTCGTTATTCCAGGTGAATGGTGCTTTCCACAGCCGGAAATGGTGGCGCGTGGCCACCACTGCAAAAGCTTGCGCCTGCTCGTATCCGAAGTCCTGCATGCGATCAAACAGGAACAGATGGCTCATCGGCATCTGGAGATAATCTTTTTTCTCATAGGTGTCCATGACCGCCTTAAGACCAGATTCCTTGCTGTCGAGGTCGGCGACATGCCAGTCGGCGGCGTCGAGCGCGGCTTGCACATTTTCCTGACTGCCGATGATGACGAAATTGACCATGTCGCCGAGAGACGACGAACTGCCAAACTGCCCGGTCATCCACACTTTCGCCGCCGACGAGAGTTGGTCCTTCATGCTGTGCGGTTGAGCAGCCGCGGTGGTTGCGGCTTGAGCGTGCGTGATCGTTAGCTTCACAGCAAAAGCGCAACCAGACGCCGCTGTCTGGTTCAGCCCGAGAAATAAGTGTCCGGCGACGTCGCTGTGCACCTCGCGGCTGCTGCCTACCAGGACGGGGTCGGCCTTGTCCGATGTTTTCGCAATCAATGCTCCCGCTGGGGCGTCGGAAAGCGGAAGCTTGTCAGAGGAAGAGGGCGCAGCGCCACCCTGAGAGGCACAACTCGAGTTCGTGCCAGATGTGGCTCCCGCGGTGAAGCCGAGCGTGTCGCCGCCGGACAAGTCAACCCCGGTGTCAGTCCAGGGCTGAGCACCTGAAATGGTAAAGGAATACTCAGAGGAAACAGCCGGGGCATCCTGGCTGAACGCAATCAGACTACTGCACAAGATGAAAGTCGCGGTACGAAGAAGATCGCTTCTCAAGGGCACCCCTCCAGAAAAAACGGCGAGGACGCCTACATTATCGCAAAAACCGATTCGCGGGAGAGGCCGCGCGGCGAGAACGCCCGGACACGCTTGGCGTGGCAGCATCGTTGCTTATCCGCGAAGCTGGTTTACGGCCAGCGTTTGGCGCTGTCTTCCCATCCTGCGGCGCGAGCGGTCGGTTGTGCCGCCGCAACCTGCGGCTGCGGGATACGAATTGGCTGCTGCGGCGCGGGCGTTGCCAGTGTCGGCTTCGTGGTTACAATGTCGGAAATCGTCTCGCTGCTTTCGGAAAGCAGTGGAGCAGCCACGCGTAGTGCCTCTACTTCCTTTTCCAGCCGCGCCAGTTCCAGTTCCTTCTGCCTCAGAACCTCATACACATTTTTCATACAGGGCACCTGTTAGAGAGCACATTTGGAGACACAAGCAATTGATCGCAACTTTATGCAGCCAAAAGGAATTTGTCAAGGAGGAAGGTCGGAATTACCCACCGCAAGCCAATTTGGCCCAAGCCCGCATGGTGTAGTCTCTTTTTGATGGGACTCCGGTCTCCACTGCGCTTGATTCGGTTGCTGGTGTTGCCCTTGCTTCTCACCGGGGCAGCCCAGGAGTCTCCCGCTCAGGGGCCTGCGCCCCAGCCCGCCGCTCCGGTCGCCGACGACTACTCGGGCATGTATTCCTTCCTGAAGGATGGCGAGTTTGTCCAAATCACCATTGAGGACAAGGGAGCGGTAAGCGGGTTCGTCTCCCGGTTCGGGGATTCAGAGAGCGACCGCGGAACATTTCTGAACCAGTTTTTCAAGTCGGGGAAAAGCCAAGGAAGCAGGCTGAGCTTTAACACCGAAAACGTTCACGGCGTCTGGTTCGCGTTCGAGGGAACGTTTGACCGGGGGCCGGGGAAGTTCATGAAGCGCTGGATCTGATCTTCCGTGACACGCCACGACAAGGCCGGATCGGCGTAGAACGCTTTGTACCATTCCACCGTCCACGCGATCGCACTTTCAAGCGGCAGTGAAGGTTTCCAGTCCAGCCGAGTCTGAGCCTTATGTGTGTTCAGGCGAAAAACAGGCTGCTCTGGCAAGTCCTCTTCGTCGGGAGTGAAGGCCAGGTTCCCTGCGCCCCACTGCTTAACAAAGTCCTCCGCTAACTGGCGCGGAGTGATGGCGTCTTCATCTCGCGGCGCAAAATTCCAAGCTCCAGAAAGCACCTGGCCTTGCTCATACAGTTTTTGTGCGAGCACAAGGTGGGCGCGGACCGGCTCCAGCACATGCTGCCAGAGTTTCACGGTTGAAGCGTGACGGACAACAATCTGCGTTGCCGAGGTAATTCCGCGAACCAATTCAGGAACCAGCTCTCCTTCGGCCCAATCGCCGCCGCCGATCAAGTTTCCACTGCGCGCCGTCGCAACGGAGGTCTTAGTGTCATGGAAGAATTCCGCCACGTAGGCCGAAGCCGCCAACTCCGCGCAGGCTGTGCTTGAACTGTAGGGATCGCGCCCACCGAGCGGATCTTCTTCGCGATGGCTCGAGAGCAAATCACGGTGTTCGTAACATTGGTCGCTGTTGGCGATTACGATGGCACGGACCGGGTCTATGTGCCGCGCTTCTTCCAGAACGTGAACTGTGCCCATGACGTTAGTGGCAAAGGCCTCCACCGGATCGAGTTGAGCCCGCTGCGCAGGGACTTGTGCGGCGTAGTGAATGACGATTTCGGGCTGGAATTCAGCGAAAACATTGGCGAGCGCGGAGCGGTCGCGAAGATCGCCGAAAATGGAAGTCATGCCGCGGTCGAGGAGCGTGGCATCGAAAAAGTTCGGGCGCGAAGCAGGCGGCGGGCCGTATCCCGCGACTTGGGCACCCAGCAGCTTTAACCATGCCGTTAGCCATCCGCCGGCAAATCCGGTGTGGCCGGAGACTAGAACTCTTTTTCCGCGATAGAACTCAGCGAAAGGGTGCGGCATCAGCGTAGCCAGTAAATAATTGCGGCGGCGAGAGCCGTCACCAGCACGCTGGCAATGGTATATCCGTGAGCTTCGATCCAGCTATCCTGATTCTGTGCGGCAAATAATTCGGCTGGGGGATTGGGATCAGGCTTCGAATAAGCTTTCCTATCGTACTTCGCATCATCCCGATGAGTGTCGCAATCCACACAGACAGTGCGCACTCCCGAGACTGGAAAGCCGCAAACGGTGCATGCGCGAACCTCCGCCGGGGTGGGCGATGGCGGATTCTCTGTCGAGGCTGGTTTTGCCGCGGATGGCTCCGGCGCGTGCCATAAAACCGGGCGTAAGGGCGGGACTGGTCTTTCCAGTTCGGCCTCTCCGATCAGGCTCTCGGTGTGCTCGGCCGCATCCAGATGATCGAGAGCGGTACTGGCCAGGGCCGCGAGGCGGGTAACCGTTTCGACGTCGGCGTCCTCGAACGAATTGGCGCCCGGCTCGAGCTCGAAAAATCCTACGACTTTATTGTCCTTCAAGAGGGGAACAGCGAGGTGAAAAACTTGGGCCGATGTCCCGCCTGAAAGGCGTTCGACCAAAAGTCGAGCCGCTCGGCCAGTTTTTATACATTCGCCAAGCGGGTGCCTGGTGACGTCAGCTATTGCGCCGGTTTCGGGAGCGACGCTTCCGCTGGCCGCGCAATAAACGAACTTCCCATGCTGCTCGAGAGCGACCGCTACACTGTCCGCCCCACTGAGGAAGCGTGCCCGCTCCGCCAACAGTTGAACTGAGGCGTAAAACTCCAAGGTTGCCGATTGCCTTAAAGAAACGAAGCCCGGCGCACCCGAATCGGCAACGGGCTCGACAACGGGATAGTGCACCGCTTCTCTAGTGGATCTGGAGGTCATTGATATTGATAACGAAACCGAAGTCTGGACCTATGGCTAGGCGGAGTGTCGCTCCCGGCGACCAGCAGTGTCAAGGGCGAAACGACACTGACCCTCTCTAAGGTCATGTAAGGGAGTGAGTTCCGAGCCCAGGGGGTGACTCGTCTAGAGCGTAGTTTCAGCCCCCCGGCCAACTTTCCTGAAACCGGCTCCTCCCGAATCGGGACGCTTACCAGAGCGCACCCGCGCGGGTTTGCCCCTGCGACAACATGGCCGTGTGACTAATGTCCGATGAATCAATGGTGGCGCCGGAAGTCTTTCCTCTAAATCCCGCAAAATCTGCGGCCAGCCGCGGTTCGCGACCAAGCCCCATGGCGATAGCGCTGCGCAACCTGCAGCATGCAGTGAATCAGTGCCAGGACGTCATTTTCTTGACCGATCCCGCGGGTGTGATCGAACGCGTTAACCCTGCGTTTGAAAAACTCACGGGGTACTCGTCAGTCGAAACCGTCGGTCAAGACTTAAGCTGGATCGTCGCCGAAGGCCCGTCTTCGGAATCATACCGAAAGATATGGGAGCAGTTGTTCCAGGGAAGAACGTACCGCGGGGACCTGCAAATCCGCCGCAAAGACGGGGACCCATGCGAACTGGACGTGCTAATTGCACCTGTACGGGACAGCAAAGGGCGAACTGCAAGCATGCTGTGCACTGGCCGAGACACCAGCGAAAGGCGCGAACTGGAAACCCAACTCAGCCATGCGCGAAGAATGGATGCGATGGGCACGCTGGCCGGAGGCGTTGTCCACGACTTCAACAACATGCTCATGGTCATCAGCGCGTATGCCGAACTGGGCCTCGATTCTCTTCCCAAGAAACACCCCTTGCGGCGAAATCTGCAGGAAATTCTTGGCGCTTCGCGCCGCGCTTCTGAGCTGACCCGGCAACTGCTGGCATTCGGCCGCCAGCAAGTGCAATGCCTGCAAGTCTTCAGCCTGAACTCCGCCGTGGAAGAGGCCTGCACAATGCTGCCATGCGTGATTGGGGAAGACATCAAGATGCAAGTTGAACTCGGTGAAGACCTGGGTCAGGTGAGGGCTGACTCCGGGCAAATCGAGCAAGTACTATTCAACCTGGCAATCAATGCGCGCGACGCCATGCCGAATGGCGGAAAACTCGCCATTGAAACCCGTCTAGCAGACGCGCGTGACAACGGTTTTCGCGAGTATTCGACGAAACCTGCCAGCGGGTACATTGTGCTGAGCGTCACCGATAGCGGTCATGGAATTCCAGACAAAGATCTGCCGCGGATTTTCGAACCGTTTTATACAACGAAACCCGGGGGCTTAGGCAACGGCCTCGGACTTTCGACGGCTTACGGGATTGTCCGGCAGAGCGAGGGCTTTATCTCGGCCCACAGCGACCCTGGCAAGGGCAGTACATTCAAGATCTTTCTGCCCGTGGTTGCACCGCCTGCGAGGGAGATCGCCAGTGCCGCTCCAATGAGAAAGCCGATTCATGGGGGTTCAGAGACCCTGCTGGTGGTCGAAGATGAAACTATGGTGCGCCAGTGCGAGGTCGAATTTCTGTCCGCCATCGGCTACACAGTGCTCTCGGTAGCCAACGGCAAGGAAGCCCTCGAAAAAGTTGGAACCTCGCCGAACATGATTGATCTGGTCATCACCGACGTTGTTATGCCCGGAATGAGTGGGCCCAGGTTGGCGAAAGAACTCGCTTCGCTGCGCCCGGATCTTAAAGTCCTGTTTGTCTCCGGGTATGCGAGGGAAACGGTGCAGCAAAAGGGTGTCGTCGACCTGACTCATAACTTCTTGCAAAAGCCCTTCCCCTTGCGCGTGCTGGCTAAAAAAGTCCGCGAAGTGCTGGGACAACCTGTTTTGGCACGCGCTGCCAAGGCGGCGGGGGCTGGGTAATCTACCCGCTCTCGTATAATTGCTTCCCAACATGGACCAGGACGCTCCCAAAGAACTGATTGGATTGCCCCAGCATTTTCTAGCACGCCGCGGCGGGAGGCCGGTTTTCAGTAACCGGGAGTTGGTGCAGTGAATGGTGTAATGGTATAATTATGGTGTACATGGTCTAAGATATGGCTCTCAATATCAAGAATGCCCGGGTGGAGCGTCTGGCCACGGAGGTCGCTCAAATGGCGCGGGAGACGAAAACCGAAGCTATCCGTCGCGCTTTGGAGGACCGCAAGGCCCGGCTGGCGTTCCAGGCCAGCCCACAGGATCGCCTTCGGCAACTGAAGGACTACCTGCAAAAAGAAGTCTGGCCGCAGATTCCCTCCGCGGTGCGAGGTAAGAAGATGACCAAGCGTGAGCGCGAAGCGATTCTTGGCATTGGCCGACGCGGGTATCCGGAGTAAGCATGGTAATGGATTCTTCTGCGCTGGTCTCCATCCTGCTTGAGGAACGCGGGCACGAATCCTTGCTGGAAAGGGTTGGCCGTGCCGAAGCCATTTTTGTCGGCGCATCCACCGCTCTGGAAACGGCCCTGGTTCTATCGGCGCGCCTCCGGCGGGATGCCCGGCCCATGCTCTCTGGCTTTCTCCGCCGGACGAACGCGGAGGTTATCGATTTCAGCGAAGATCATTACGAAGCTGCGCTGTCGGCATTTCTGCGCTTCGGAAAGGGGCGTCATCCGGCAGCGCTGAATTTCGGCGACTGCATGTCCTACGCGCTGGCTTCCGTGAGTGGCCTGCCCCTGCTTTACGCGGGCACTGCCTTTTCCCGAACGGACATTCAAAGCGCCTAGGCAATGACCCTGACCATGGCGATACTGTTCTGGCGCACGCTGCTGGGGATCGCGGTCTTCGGACTTTTCAGCTCTTTTGTCTTTTTGTTGCTGGTGGTAATCGCCACTGTCCGGTTCAAGAAACGAGAGCACGCTTCCAGTCGCTTAGTCTCGAGCGTTTCAAGCGATACGCTGCCTCCGGTCACCATCCTCAAGCCGGTGCACGGCATGGAAGAACGTCTGGAGCAAAATCTGGAGAGTTTTTTTCTGCAGGACTATCCGGATTTCGAAATTATCGTCGGCGCTCGGAGTGGGGATGATCCTGCGGTAGCGCTCGCGGAAATGCTGCGCCTTCGCTACCCCGGAGTGAAAAGCCGCATCGTGATTTCCGGCCCGCCTAGGTGGCCTAACGCCAAGGTGTTTACCTTGGACAAAATGATTCCGCTGTCACGAAATGATTTGTTCGTCATCAGCGACAGCGACGTTCGCGTGGAACGTGACTTTTTGCGCAACGTCATCCCCCCGTTATTGAATCAGAAACCCGGCGAGCAGAACATCGGCCTGGTCACCTGCCTCTACCGCGGCGATCCGGCAGCGGATTTCTGGTCGTTGCTGGAGGCGCTGGGAATGTCGGTGGAAATGCCTTCCGGCGTGGTGGTTGCAGACATGCTGGAAGGGATTCGTTTCGCGCTTGGCCCCGCAGTGGCATTCCGTCGCGACGCTCTTGACGCTATCGGCGGAATCGCCGCGACGGCAGATTACTATTCCGACGACTACGTGCTGGGCAACAAAATCTGGGCGGCAGGATACAAAGTCATCTTTTCTCACCACTTCGTATATCACGTACTTACTCCGCGGACGTTCCGCAGAACTTTAGGCGATCAGTTGCGGTGGATGAAGAGCACGCGCCACTCCCGCCCCTGGGGTCACGTCGGTACCGGACTGACTTTCGCGATGCGGTTCGGCGTTTTGGGGTTTGTGGCAGCGGCGGGGCTTGGAGATCTGCGCCTTGGAGTAGCTTTGCTGGCCGTTGCATTTCTTAATCGCGTCATTCAGTCGGTAGCGGTGGGGTGGGGATTGCTGCGGGACCCGCGCGCGTTGCGGCTTTGCTGGCTGTATCCCCTGCGCGACTTCCAGGGATTCGTGGTGTGGGCCGGCAGCTATCTCAGCCGCAACTTCTACTGGCGCGGCGAAATGTATCGCTTCACCGCCGGCGGGAAGATTGTCGCCCAGAGTCGCAAGGCGGCGAATGTTGCCCACTGACGAAAAGCTGCGATTTCTGAATTCGGCTTAAGCCGCTTCAATCACTGTGCTTGAGTTTTCCGTTTTTCAATTCAAAAACCTCGCCGCGCCAGACGATCTTGCGCCCGGTCAGTCCTCCCAGCCAGATAAAGACCGCCAGAAAATCGCGGATGGGAAGCAGCCAAAACCAGCGCGTGAATTCGCGGTCGCGTAGCACCAGCCGGGCGGTCACCAACGCCGTCGCTGCGCGAACTACTAGTGCGGCGGCGAGCAATCCCCATGCCCAACTCGCTTCGCGCGCCAGGATTAGGGTGAGTACCGCCCACGGCAACGTGAAAGTGAATAGCAATCCGGCATAGCCAGAGGGTCGAGAGGCCCGAATCGTTCGCGCCCACCGTCGCTGGATTTCTTGCCTGGAGTTCTGGCGGCACGGCAGATTGAGGGAGGCCGAACCGCAGGCCTCCCTCAATCTGCCGTGCCGCCAGAACTCCAGGCAAGAAATCGGTGCTGATTCCCAGAGATTCCATCTCGGATGCCACGGTGCCGGCCGGAACTCCGCGGTAGAGGCAAGTGACCAGGCCGATATTCGGCTCTTGCAGCTCCGCCATGATGGTTCGCAAATAATCTGGTTCGACGCGGATGTCGCTGTCGTTTATCAGAAAGAAGTGGTGCGCCGCGACCGCAGCCAATTGGACCAAGCTGCTGACTTTTCCATTCGCTCCCAGCTTTTTGTCGCATCGCACCAGGCGGATGGCCCGATCAGGAAACTCTGTCATCAGTTGTTCTACCACTGGGATTACTGGGTCATCGGAATCGGAGACGCCAAACAAAATTTCGTATGCCGGATAATTCTGCACGCAGTAAGACAGAAGGCTGGCGTAAATTTTAGGATCAGTTCCCTTGAGAGGCTTCAGGATGGAAACCAGCGGCGCTTCTTTCCCGTGCGCAATGTCTTGGCCTCGTTGCGCGGCAAAACGCGCACCTGCCCAGATGCAAAGGATGCAGTAGCTCAGGCTCGCCGCAGCAACAAGCGTAGACGCAATGAGCGAAATGTCCAGGAGTC
>WNFI01251230.1_pt1 | contig 11879 bp, 9 predicted proteins | sample 5400471 | NCBI WGS metagenome assembly WNFI01 (sample SAMN13153348, study PRJNA577476) | soil metagenome | isolation source: 100 cm saprolite on Douglas fir-dominated hillslope | place: USA:California | collected 2013-09-17 | reverse complement strand
GTAGCCAGCACTTCGATTTTTGTACTCTTCTCATCCAGCCGCGGCACCAGAAAGTCATAAAGCTGATTTGGCTCCACGCGGAAGATCGCCTCTTCCTTCGTGATCAATCCTTCTTCCACCATCTGGATCGCCACTCGTACCGCGGCCAGGCCGGTGCGCTTTCCGTTGCGCGTCTGCAGCATGTAAAGCTTGCCTTCCTGGATGGTGAACTCAAAGTCCTGCATGTCGCGGTAGTCCTTCTCCAACCGTGTCGTGATTTCGCGAAGCTAGTCGTACACGTCGGGCATGATTTTCTGCAATTCGAGGATCGGCACCGGCGTACGCACACCGGAAACCACATCTTCGCCTTGCGCGTTCATCAGAAATTCACCGTAAAATTCCTTCGCGCCCGTTGCGGGGTTGCGCGTGAATCCAACCCCGGTGCCGCTGGTCTCTCCCAGGTTGCCGTACACCATGGCCTGCACGTTCACTGCGGTTCCCAGCATGTCATCGATGTTGTTGATACGGCGATAGTGCTTGGCGCGGTCGTTCTGCCACGAGCGGAAGACGGCGTCCCGAGCCATAACCAGTTGCTCGTGCGGATCCTGCGGGAAGTCGCGCTTGGCATGCTTCTTGACCAGCTTCTTGTACTCGGCGATGACTTCATTCAACGCCTTCGCATCGAGATCGGTGTCGAGCTTAGTCTTCTTTTGCTTCTTCTTGGCGTCAAACACTTCGTCAAATGCCGATTTCTCGATGTCAAGCACGACGTTGCCAAACATCTGGATCAGCCGCCGGTACGAATCCGCCGCGAAACGCGGATTGTGGCTGCGCTTGGCCAGCGCTTCGACGCTCTTATCGTTCAAGCCAAGGTTGAGAATGGTGTCCATCATCCCGGGCATGGAAAACTTCGCGCCCGAGCGCACGCTCACCAGCAGTGGATTCTCGCCCGAGCCAAGCTTCTGTCCTTGCAGCGCTTCCAGCTTCGCCAGCGCCTCTTCCATCTGCCGGTCGACTTCTTCTGACACGCGACCCATCCGCATATATTCGCGGCACGCCTCGGTCTGAATCGTGAACCCCGGAGGCACTGGCAGCCCGGCATTAGTCATCTCAGCCAGGCCGGCGCCTTTACCGCCCAGCACGTCCTTCATCTTGCCGTTGCCATCGGCCGTGCCGCCGCCGAAGGAATAAACGTATTTGGTCGTGCCTTTTTTCGTCTCTTGCGTTTCAGCTTCGGGGAGAGTGATTGTCGCCATATGAGTCCTTTTGTTTTAGGATTTCGACTGCGTCGCCGCTTGCCGCGTGCTAACACGACTAGGCGACATCTAACCAGAGTTTTTTGGGTGGCGCAGTGCTTTCAGCGCTGCGAAGAGCTCACTAAATTATTTGTCCGGACTTTAGCCCTCTTGTCGTTACTTTACGCGTTTCCTTCCGTCACGATCTCCGAAAAATCGGCTATGGTAGAAAATTCCTTCAACAGGTCGCGCAAGAGTGCGATACGGTTCGCACGCACGCGTTCATCCTCAACCATCACCATCACTTTGTCGAAAAACCTGTCCACCGGTTCTCGCGCGGTCGACAGCAAAAGTAAAGCATCAGCGTATTCCTTCTTCTTCCGATGCTCCTCTGCTCTCGCTCCGGTCCGATCCATATACGCCATCAAATTCTTTTCTTCGTCCGCGGCTTCTGGAAGATATTCAAACTTTAGAGCGGGCTCAATGCCTTTCTCTGCCGCCTGCTTGAGGATATTGCGCATGCGCTTGCAAGCCGCGCCAATCGCCTGGAACTCGGGCATGTGCAGAACCTGTTTGACCGCCTCCGCACGTGCCAGTGCATCGACAACGTCCTCTGCGTCGGCTCCCAGAACCGCCTTCACAACATCGTGAGCGTACCCAAGCACTTCGCGCAGATAAAACTCCAGCCGCTCCCGGAAAAAAGTTTGCACGGCTTCGTCGAACTGCCCGGTCGGCGAAAATTTCTTCTCCGCTTCCGACCCTTTATACCCGGAACGAGCATCCCGGATGACCTCGCCCAGCCGCAACGGCAACTTCTTTTCCGCAATCACTTTCACGATTCCATTCGCCTGCCGGCGCAAAGCAAAGGGATCTTTCGATCCGCTCGGAACCATCCCCAGCGCAAACATGCCCGCAATCGTGTCCGCCTTGTCCGCAATCGAGAGCACGGCGCCTTCGATTGACCGCGGCACATCGTCGTCGGTGGACTCCGGCTTGTAGTGATCGTAAATCGTATCGGCGATCGCCATCCGCGTCGCCTCCGGCAAACTAGGATCAAGCTGCTGCACCCGCGCGTACAGCCCACCGACAATTCCCTGCAGTTCGGTGAACTCCTTGACCAGCTCCGTGGTCAGGTCCGTCTTCGACAGGCAAGCCGCTTTATGAATCACGCCCGGACTCACCGCCATTCCATTCTGCTTGAGGATCTCGCTCAACCAACTAGCCAAGCGTTGCACCCGCTGTGTCTTGTCGTAGTAGCTGCCGAGATCTTTCTGGAATGTGACGTTCCGCAGCAGATCAAGCCGCTCCAACAGAGATTTTTTCTGATCCGTCTCCCAGAAAAATCGGGCATCGTTGAAGCGCGCCCGCAGCACTCGCTCATTCCCATGCCGTATCAAGCCCTGTGGATCGCCATCGGTATTCAGCACCGCCAGAAAGTGCGGCAGCAACTGGCCGTCAGAGTCTTCGAGTGCAAAATACTTCTGATGATCACGCATCACCGTGACCAAGACTTCCTGCGGCAACGCCAGAAACTGTGGATCAAAGCTCCCCAGAGTTACCGAAGGAAATTCCGTCAGATTAACCACAGTGTCAAGCAGGACGTCGTCTTCTCGCCATCGTGCTCCGGGAATCGTACGCGTCGCCGCGTCGAGGGCTTTGCGGATCTGCTGCTTGCGCTCGTCGCGGCCCAAAACCTTTGCCGCACGCAAAGAATCCACATAGGCAGACCCTGCGCGCGGAATCGCAACTCCACCATTCGACAGAAACCTGTGCCCGCGCGAAATCTTCCCTGCCCGAATTCCGGCGAACTCCAGCGGAATTGCCTCCGCGTCAAGCATCGCGACCAGCCACCGCACCGGACGCACAAACCTCTCGTTCGGCTTTTTCCAGTACATATTCTTCGGCCAGTAAATCGTGGAAATTTCTTTTGGTAGCGACTCAGCGAGTATCTCGGTCGCACTCCGACCTCTCTTGGTAACAGTGGCGGCCAGGTATTCTCCCTTGGAAGTGGAAACCTTTTCGAGCTGCGAGACGTCTGCCATCACAGCGAGCCGCCGTGGGGTATCGAAAGATGTGATCTCGCCAGCACCCAACCGCTCACGCCTAAACAACTCCGACACACGCTCGCGCAACTCGGCGGACGCCACGTCAATCATCCGCGCCGGAATCTCTTCGCACCCGATCTCAAGTAGAAAATCTGGCATCTCTTAACTCGTCGTCACGTAAGAATCGCTCCATCCTCGCACTGTCATCCTGAGCGAAGTTGCCATCCGCTCAGCGGACGGCAATGCAGTCGAAGGACTCCATGCTTCTCAACCCCGGCAACGGCCCTTTAGGGAATTCGCTCTACGCTCTCGACGGTGTCGTGAGAATTCCCCTCAATGTTCATCTCAATTTGAAGCTCGTAGGGATCCTTACGACTTCGTGGCAACTTCGCTGCGCGAACTCCCCACTCCGCTCAGGATGACAGAGCCAATAGAAAAGCTATCCCACGGGCGACAATCTTTCTTGCTTTTTCTTCGGCTCTATCTCACTCACAGGCTCCGCTTCTTGCGACACTGCGTCGCTCAAAGATCGTAAGCCCCCAGGAGTGGGAACCGCTTCATTTCTCGTGCGTATCCTTCCCCAGTGCTGTGACAGATCTGTCGGCTCAAATTGAAATCCTTTTTCAACACGCCATATTTCTCAATCAGCGCGTTGCACTCCGCTTCACACAACTCAAAATGCTTCCACGTTTTCTCGACGTCCGCCAATTCGAAGTTGTACACCGAGAACTGCAGCTCATCCGCCAGGCGCACGTCACCGTACGTAGTTGCCTGCCCCGTCTCCGGATCGCGCGCCCACACGATGTCGTAAATCGAGTCCACATCCTGCAGAAATGCAGCGATACGCTCGAGTCCATAGGTCAGCTCCGCTGAAATCGGATTCAGATCCACGCCGCCGCACTGCTGAAAATATGTGAACTGTGTGATCTCCAACCCATCGAGCATCACCTGCCATCCGATGCCCCACGCGCCCAGCGTTGGCGACTCCCAATTATCTTCCTCAAACTTGATGTCGTGCTGGCGCAGATCAATGCCGATCGCAGCCAGCGACTCCAGGTACAACTCCTGCACATCCTCTGGAGGAGGCTTCAGGATGACCTGCAACTGCATGTGCTTGAACAGACGATTCGGATTCTCCCCATACCGCCCGTCCGCCGGCCGCCGCGAAGGCTGCACGTACGCTACCTTATATGGCCGCGGCCCGAGAACGCGCAGAAACGTTTCCGGCGCCATCGTCCCAGCGCCCACTTCGACGTCATAAGGCTGCTGCAACACACACCCGCGTTCCGCCCAAAACGCCTGCAGCCGTAAGACGAGATCCTGAAACGTCGTCGGATTGGATTTGGATGGATTCAAGCTCGTTCGGGAAAACGAAGATTAAACAGTGATTGTAATGGAAGTACCGGGCACGCGTCAGCTTGGGTTACTGTAGAGAAGTCCAGACCGAGTCGCGGATGCCCTATCCGCCGACGCTTCTCGGAGGGACATTCCGGTGTACCGAGGGCTAGAAATCGCCCTTCTGCAGCATACCCGCCGTCACGAGCTTCTTCTCGATGTGTCGCTGCAATATCTGCACCAGAAACTTCCGCAAATCTGCGGCCAGTGTCTTAGGCCATGCTTCACCCGCAAAGCTCTCCACAGGCGCCCTAAACATCTGCGCCGCCAGCACGCGCGATTCGCTTGAAATCTCCGAAGACGCCAGCCTCTTGTCGTCTACGCACATCAGGCCATCAGCGAGAGCATGAAAGTAGGCTCGACTACCATTTAGGCCACGCCCGCAGACGATGCACTCCGTCAACTCCGGCAAGAAACCCACCAGCCGAGTCAGCCACAGCTCGAAGTAAGTAACCGGCATCCACACATTCGAGCCAGTCTTACTCGGCTGCAAGGCATGCAGCACCGAGAGGGTCAGCCGGAAGATGGCGTCATTCGCCTCACCGTCTGGCAACAACTCGTCGAGCAACTCGGCCACGTGCGCCAGGGCGACAGCGCGCGCATAGCTGACTTCGGTGGCCAGCGGAGACTCCAGCACCTCGCAGGCGTCGAGCCGGGCCAGCTCTTGGCGCTCGCGAACATCATAAAACGCCCGCACATAAGTCAGCGGCTCGAGCGCGCCGCCAAACCGCCGCTTCGACTTTTTGGCCGAGCGCGCCACCCCATGCACTTTTCCTTCAGCCCGCGTAAACAGGGTGACCAGCAAATCGGCCTCGCGCAACGGATATGTACGCAGGACGATCGCTTCCGACTCCTTCAGTGCCATGGGATGCCCACCGAGAACCCACGATTGTAAATGGAAGCAGCCACCACCCGTCAGATGCCCTCAGCCAAATCTCAGCGAGAACGGTCGTCGAGGATTTTGAAATTGAGCAATGCATGCATCACTCATGGCAAGAGTGGATCCTGCCCGCCTTCCGGCATGAACAGCCATGCTAAGATGACTTGTTCCCGGTTAAGTTTTCGTTAAGCGGGACCTCCTGGCGCTTTCGATGACTTCCCGGACGCGATTCCCTGTCATAACAGCGCTTCTGAGTTATCTGCTTTTCGCATCGGTGCTGGCGGCGGGCCAATTGGTTTGTCCTCCTGTGACGTCCTCCTCGAAACAAGATGTGACCATCTGCGCGGTGCAACAGGAAAAAGATGGCTCAATTTTCAAACTTCATGTCAGAAGCAAGATTAACTATCGCGATTTCACGCTGTGGGCGGATGAAACCACCTACGACTCCGATACGGGTGTAGCAACTCTCACGGGCCATGTTGTTCTGGATGGAGTCGAGAACGACGAACACGTCGAAGCCAGCCACGGAACGTACAATGTCCGCGACGAGAGTGGCCGGTTTTACGATGCAACGGGTACGATCGGTTCCCCCCCGCGGTCGCCGCATCTGTTGCTGACGACGTCGAACCCGTTTGCGTTTACCGGCAAGGTCGTGGTGAAGACTGGTCCTGGCCACTACGTTGTGTACGACGGGATCATAACCAGTTGCACCTTGCCGCAACCGAAATGGCAGTTCAATACGCAGCGTGCAGTCGTGACCGCTGGGGGCAACGCGACGGTTTATTGGAGCACCTTCCGCATCAGGAACATCCCGGTATTTTATTTTCCAGTTGCGACGCACCCGGTGGACCCGGCGCACAGGAAATCCGGGCTTCTCATGCCAAGCGTCGGGCTCTCCAATCAGAAGGGAACAATCGTGGGCGGTGGCTACTACTGGGCGATAAACCGCAGTATGGATGCCTTGATGGGCGCGGAGCTGTTTTCTCGCCGCGGCTGGGGACAACGCGGCGAATTTCGAGTGCGTCCGAGCGATACGGCCTATCTCGATCTGACCTACTTCGGCGTGCTGGATCGGGGAATTGGCACACCTAAGTTCAAGGAAGGCGGCGAGAACCTGCACCTCAATGGTGAGAAGCGCTTTGGAAACAACTTTCGGGGGGTCCTCAATATCGACTATCTCAGTGCGATCATATTCCGGCTGGCGTTCGACCCGGTGTTCTATCAGGCGGTGCAATCGGAAGTGAAGTCTCAAGCTTTCGTTTTCGAGCGTGGATCGACCGCTGGGCCGATCACCATTCTATTGGACGTTCGAGACTGCAGCAGAGGGTCTATCGCGCAGCGAGCCCTTATTCCGGACCGCCCACATCGGAGGTCGATTCGATGCGAATCCGAGGATTTCTCTGCCCTTGCTGTCTCACGGATGGTCGCTGCGGCCAGAGCTCGGCACTCACTATACGTTGTACAGTCAGCAGCTTGTGCCTTCCAGCGGCCTGGGTACAGCTGCCAGCGATCCCATCAACCGCAGAGCCCTCGATGCCTCGGTTGAATTTCGGCCGCCGGCGCTGGAACGCATCTTTGAGCACCAAGTGTACGGTCACAAGCTGAAGCACGTGATCGAGCCTCGCATCCTATACCGTCGTGTGGCCGGTGTGGATAATTTCTCCAAAATTCTGCGCTTCGACGACCGCGACATTTTGAGCGATACCAACGAGGTCGAATACGCGATCGTCAATCGTTTATATGCCAAGACAACTTCGCCTTCGGCCGAAAACTGCGGTGCCACTGGCTTGACTTCTCCACGAATCCCAAGCCTCATCGAGCAATCTGATGAATTTCCCGCGGAAGAGCGCAGCCTTGAGAATGTGCAGCCGAACGTACTGCGTCGCGATTGTCCCGCCACCCCGTCCACTCGCGAACTCGTCAGTTGGGAACTAGCGCAGAAATACTTCGTCGATACAGCTTTTGGGGGAGCGCTGGTAAATGGGCGGCGGAACGTCTTCGAGAGCAGTGTAGACTTCACTGCATTCGCGTATCTGATCAGTCCGCGGCACCTTTCGCCGCTCATTTCCCGATTGCGCGTTAAGCCGACGACAAACCTCGATACGGAATGGGATCTTGACTATGACTTTACCGGAGGACGAATCAATGCGAGTGCTGCGCTCTTGAACTATCACATCGGTCAAGTGAGTTTCGGCGGTGGCGACACTTATCTGTTCCTACCTGGTGAATTTTTGGTCTCTAATACTGCCGCGCCGTCGCGCTTTCACCAACTCCGGGCGCAGTTACAATACGGTAATTCCAACAAGCGCGGTATCAGCGGAGCCGTGAACTTTGCCCTCGATGTCCACAAAACAGTATTGCAATATTCCGTTTTCCAAACTACGTATAACTGGGACTGCTGCGGCATCACCATGGAGTATCGACGGATCGCATTAGGCTCGATTCGTAATGAGAACCAGTATCGCTTCACGTACAGTCTGGCGAACATCGGTTCGTTCGGAAACCTCCTGCGAAAGGAAAGGCTGTACTAAAGGAAATGAAGATTGCAATCGTTGGCGCCAATGGGCAACTCGGGATGGACCTTCGCCGGGAACTATCGGCGGAGACGATTGTGCCGCTGACGCATTGTGATTTCGATGTGGCGAATTCTGAGCAGGTCGATCAAGTCTTGGATTCGGCGAGTCCGGAGGTAGTGATCAACACGGCGGCTTTTCACAAGGTGGAAGAATGCGAGAAGCAGCCAGGGACATCATTGGCGGTTAACGCCACGGGCCCAAGAAACCTTGCGCTGGCGTGCCGCAGAATCAATGCGGCGCTGGTTCATTTCAGCACTGACTACGTGTTCGACGGTCACCGGCGGCAGCCTTACACCGAATTGGATCTGCCACATCCCTTGAATGTATACGGCGTATCCAAGCTTGCTGGCGAAGGCATGGTGTCTCTAACGTGGCCCAGGCATTTTGTCATTCGGACGTGCGGCCTCTATGGAGTCGCTGGCAGCAAAGGAAAGGGCGGCAACTTTGTAGAAACCATGCTGAAGAAAGCAGGCGAAGGAGTACCCATCCGCGTGGTCAACGACCAGGTACTCACGCCGACATTCACGGGCGATCTGGCTGCGGCCGTGAGTGGAATCATCCGAACAAACGCCTATGGGCTCTATCATGTCAGCGCCGAGGGACAATGTTCCTGGTACGAGTTCGCCCGCAAGATATTCGACCTGCAAACTTTGAAGGTAGATCTGCAGCCAGTAAGCACGTCCGAGTTCCCAAGCCCGGTGCAGAGGCCGGCGTATTCAGTGCTAAGCAAGCAAAAGCTGCAGAGCATCGGGCTCCACATGCGACCGTGGCAAGACGGTTTACAATCCTACATGGCCATACGGAAGGATCATGGACTACCCCTAACTCGATAGACAGTTCCGCGCTTTTTATCGACGACAGAGGAGAGAAGATTTCCCCAGAGTTTTGAATCGCACGTTTACCGGAGAAGCGCCTGGAAAGCAATCACGGGAGTCACGAGGTGGAGGTAGACCTGGAAGCACGACCACGCCAGTTGCAAACGCGTTTAATGCGGCGATTCTGGTCCGCCCCGCGTGCGATTGCTGTCTCCTGTTGCGCATACTTCCTACTTTGGGGAGCATGCCTTATTCCATTTCTAGGCGTCCAAAACGACGAAGCGCTCTTCGGACAGGTTCTCTATAAACCTATTTCAGGACAGTACTTTATCAACATTTTTGGAGCTCGCATTCCTATTATGTTGATGACTTACCTAGGGTGCCTCAAGTCGTGGATGTATAAGGCAGTCTTCAGGCTGTGGCCTCCATCGGTAATGTCAATCCGAGTCCCGGTTCTCATAGTAGGAGCGATCACTATCTGGTTGTTCTGGGTGTTTGTGAGGCAAACGGTTGGTAATCGGCCGGCCATAGTTACCACTATTCTGCTGGCAACAGACACCACCTATTTGATTACCACCTGCTTCGACTGGGGGCCCGTCGCCCTGCAACACCTCTTGATGATTGGGGGCGTCCTTGCACTAGTTTCCTTCTATAAGACACGCCGCGAGACAATGCTCGCATTTGGGTTTTTTCTATTCGGATTGGGGCTGTGGGACAAGGCTCTGTTTTCATGGATTTTAGGGGGGCTGGGCATAGCGACTTTGGTTGTATTTCCTGTTGAGCTCCGAAGACAATTTAACTGGCGCCGCCTGACTATTGCAGCACTATCTCTGACCGTAGGTGCTTTCCCCCTTCTCTGGTACAACGTTCAGCAAGATGGCATCACTTTTCGTGGCAACGCAAAGTTTTCGCGCGAGGATTTTAATCAAAAGTTGCTGGCTCTCAAGACATCAGCAGATAGTTCAGCATTTTTCGGTTATATGGTCCCGGCGACTGATCTGAACGAGTTGCGGAACGCGGACACAATGGCGCGGCGGGCTTCCGTCGCGCTCAGCAAGACGATTGGGAGCCCACGCACAGGTTTTACGATATATGCTTTCGTGTTGGCCTTTCTGATGTTGCCTCTTTTATGGGAAAGCCCGGCACGCAGGCCGATGCTTTTCTCCCTCGTGTTGATGCTGGTCATTTGGTTGCAAATGGCTATTACGAAGGGGGCGGGAACCGGTGTTCACCACGTAGTTTTGATGTGGCCTTGGCCGATGTTCTTTATAGGGGCAGGATTCGCTGAGTCTTCGCTGCGTTTACGGAGAATAGGGTTATCCGTGCTGGCCGGACTGTTGCTGGTATTGGTGGCCAGAAATTGCTTAGTTTCAAACCAGTTCCTGTCCGAACTGATCCAGGACGGACCTGCGACAGTGTGGACGGATGCGGTTTTTCCGCTCGCCGATTACCTGCGCTCCCATGCTTCCACAGATATTTATACGGTTGATTGGGGGACAAACAACTCTCTCCGATTGCTTGACCGAGGCACCCTTGAACTGCAGGAAGCAACCTTTGCGATACTCAAAGATCCACCGGACGCACTTGATCGAAGTTTTCTGCGGCACATGATTACAAACAACAATGCCTTACTCATTGCGCACACCGCTCCATTCGAGGCTTTTAAGGGAATAAATGATCGCTTGAACTCAGTGGCAACCGAATTGGGTTACCAGCAGAAATTAATTGCTACGATATATGACTATGAGGGCCGTCCGGTCTTCCAGTTAATGAAGTATCAGGAAGCTCGCGTGTCTCCGTTGGCCCGTCAGGTAGAGAACTAGGTATTAGTGCTGCCGTTTTTGCCACAAGTTTCAGAACAATCGTCCGACTAATTGAGCAGTGTAGGTTTAGCTAGATGGCGGGGTCCTGATGCTGATAAGCGGAATCGATAAAGAGTCCACACCCAGGCAGACAAAGTGGAGCATCTTAAAAAAGCGGGCATACGTTGTGCTGTACTTTGTTGCAATTGTGCTCGCATTCTTTCGCGAACCTCTCTTGTTTCCGTTGCACTTCCATATTCCGTACGATATTGACGGTTACCACTATCCTCTCTCAGATTTTATTGCGTGGTCGCTCCGGGAATTTCATCAGCTGCCATGGTGGAATCCTTACAGCTACATGGGGCAGCCCTTTTTTGGTAACGTGCAGGCCGCAATGTTTTACCCGCCGACACTGATCGCCGCGATTGCTGGCAATATCTATTGCTTGGGCGCTTTCTTTGCCTCGCAGACCCAGCACCTCGGGGTCATAAGTTCCGCCGCATGGCTGCCGTGGTTTATCGCCGGGCTTTGTTTGCTAGAACAACGGAGAGACTTGCGAAGCGCAGCCATAGCGGGCATACCGCTAGCGTTCATGATCCTATCTGGCTTTCCTGCCGGGTATCTCCCAGCATTCATCTTCGGTCCTATGCTGTATGGCTTCTGGGCGTGGCAACGGCACCCATCTCATAGAGCTCGCGCGCTCTTACATGCCATCCTTCTTTTCGCTGTCACTGTAACTATTGGTGTGCTGATAGGAACAGTCTCATGGCTCCCCGGGCTCCAAGTTAGCAGACGATCTCTCGCCACGGGGCGGCCGTTGTGGCAGGCCTTGGACGGAATCGCGCCTGAGGCTGTCACTTCCCTCTTTTGGCCCAACCTTTTCGGCCAGCTAGGTACTGGGTTCCGCCTTCCTCAAAGCCTCCACCTTCAACCAGGGACGGCAACCTTCCTCCATCTATACCAAAGCATCCCGGCGCTGCTCCTCGTATTCGGCGCGGCCTCATGGCTCATCCGCTCGGAGAAGGCGCGCCCTTACATCGTGGGCGCAGTTTGGGCAACATTCTGGATGTTTGGGAGGACATTCCCTGTCTCAGAGTTGATGTATCTTGCTTTTCCCTCCTTCGTACGGCGAGGCCTCTACCCCCATTACGT
>WNFI01254461.1_pt1 | contig 11881 bp, 19 predicted proteins | sample 5400471 | NCBI WGS metagenome assembly WNFI01 (sample SAMN13153348, study PRJNA577476) | soil metagenome | isolation source: 100 cm saprolite on Douglas fir-dominated hillslope | place: USA:California | collected 2013-09-17 | reverse complement strand
TTTAGGAGCGAAGAATGCTGGACGCGAATACAGCGGAGAGGTTGCGTCGAATCGAGATACCCGCATCGGCGTTCGCTGCTGTTGTCGGAGTCTCCAACGCTGCGCTCTCTTTGTGTTTGAACGGCCGGGTGAATCCCTCGCCTGTGATGGCAGAGCGAATCATGACAACGCTTCGCGAGTTGGAGAGGATTTCCAAAATGCTTCCGTATCTGCCAAATTTTCGCGGCGTCGCGCGCACACAGGCGTTGCTATTGGCCTTGAAGTCCGGGGAACTTGAACAATATTCGCGAGTCGCCCTGGAGCGTGCAGCCACGGCCGTCTCGGAGGAGAGCGCTCCCGTTCAACCCACCGTTCCGCGACCGATTGAGCAACCCAACAGCGACCCGCCGAGTGGCTACACAGTCAGAACGCCTTAAAGAGTTTCGTTCCACGGCGCCGCGCGGCAACGTGGTTCGAGGGCGGGGCTGGCCTCGGCTCCAGTCCCGCCTGTTTCTTGTGCCGAGAGAAAAGCCGAGCGATGAGTATCAAAGTTAGCTCCCAAGTCTGGGAGTTGAAACTACCAACCAACGAAAAACTTGTGCTTCTCGCGCTGGCCGATTTCGCCGACGATGCCGGGAAGCGTTGCTTCCCCGGAAAACAGCGACTCGCCCGAATGACGGGACTGAGCGTTCGGCAGGTGCAACGGATTTTGCAAGCTCTCAAGAGAAAAACTCTGGCTGTTCCCGTTCACTATGAGAAGGGCGGACGCGAGAAGGCGACCGAGTTTCATTTGCATCCCGAGAACGGCGAATGTACCGAAACAGAGACGCCCGCGTCTCGCTTTACAGACGAGAAAGGGAGACGTCTGGAGCGAGAAACGGAGACGCCCGCGACCGAAAAGGGAGACGCCGGAGACCGAAACGGAGACGCCCGCGTCTCCCCAACCGTTATATCCGTTATAGACCCACCAACCAACCCGGCGGGTGGGCGGGTGATTCAGACGCTTTCCTTTCCGGAGAGCTTCTATCAGGCCGCTGGTCGAACTCTCAGCATGTCCAACTCCGAGCGGGAGAAGCTCATCGCCGTGAAAGAAGAGCACGGCGACAAGGTGCTCTGGAAATGTTGGAAGCTATTTTTGATTAGGAGCGCGGGCTTGGACGGATTAGCTCGCCCGGTTGCGGTGTTCTTGCAAGAGTTTGGGCAGTATTTGCCGATGGCTCAAAAAGCAGTGATGGAGAGGCGGTGAGGACAGCGCACCACGCACGCCTTCGCGCCTACAAGTACTTTTTAATTTCTAGCTTCCGAATTTCGGCAACGGCACGGAATTGATTGGTTTTCGTTGGATATTTTCGCGTTCAGGAGAAAGCTGGCGATGGATTTACTGACGCCCAAAGAAGCGGCGAAATTGTTGAATTTGCCTGTGACTTGGCTTTACGCACGCACCTGCGAAAGTTCAGACCTTGAGCGGATTCCTTTTTACAGGTTTGGCCGATTGCTTCGATTCAAGAAGGCGGAACTCGTCGCCTGGGCAGAAAAGCAGCACCGGAACGGGCAGAACTCACGGATTCAATAGCTTACCGGCACGCTAACGCGGGTCGCTAACGTAGAGATTTCAAAAGGGACACATGGAAGACGAAAAAGAACAAGCTCCCGACGCGGAGCGCGCCGCTAAAGAGCGGCAGTCGCAAGCCGGGAGACGGAACATAACAGAGTTCAACGCCTCGCGAAACGGGCGCCCGGCCCTCGCGCACGGCATTCACACGGTAGTGAATAGCGGCGGCGCTGAGTTGCCAGACCTTCCAGGAGCGCGGGAAGCAGCCGAGCGCGTCGACGCTCGCCTGGCCGAGTACATCAGCGACTTGGGCGGTCCAGAACAAGTCACCGCAGGCCAAAGGACGATTTTGGCGGCGCTGCGGGTAACGCTTCTTGTTTTGGAGTTGTCGGCACGATACCTGATTGAAAACGGGCTGTTGGACTCGAAAGGCCGCCCGCATGGTTTGGTGGCGGTCGTGAACAGCTACGGAAACTCAGCACGCCTACACAGTCTCGCGCTGGGACTGGCACGAAAGAGCCGAGACGTGACGCCGCCGACGCTGGATGCAGTTCTCGAAGAGTATCGCGTCAAACGCCAGGGCGAGAGCAAGGAAAGCCATGAAGAACACCAAACTTCCTGACATCAACATCATCGAGGCCTGCCGCGACCCGCGCCTTCTTGGTATCCCGTTGTCCGCCGGTCAGGAGATGGTCATCTCCTCCATACTCGGGCTACCGCTTTCTTCCAAGGAACAAATCGACTTGTACGAAGGCGCGACCGGGCGGCATTACGACATCACTAGCGCCAGGGAATATCGCGAAGCGTGCCTGATTGCGGGCAGGCGCTTCGGGAAAACTCTTCACGTCGGTGTCCCCATAGCGTGTTTCGAAGCAGCATTTCGCACGCACCAACTCCGGCCCGGAGAGCGGGCGTCAGTGCTGATACTCTCGCCCACGAAAGACCAAAGCGACATCATGTTTCGAGGCATCCGTGGAGTGTTCCGCAACTCCCCGGTGCTCGAACGGATGATTGTTGGCGAACGCGCCGACAGGCTGATTCTCAGCAACAATTCGGAGATTCTCGTGTGGGCGGCTCACTACGCGAGAGTCAGAGGATTGGCGACGTGCCTGGTGATTGCGGAAGAGGCAGCATTTTGGAGGTCCGAAGAGGACCCAACCACCAACCCTGCCGAGGAAATCTTCAGCGCCGTCCGGCCGTCACTGCTCACGTTTCCTCACGGCAAGTTGCTGATGATTTCGTCGCCGTGGAGCAAGTCCGGACCGGTCTGGTCTGCTTACAAGAATCGCGCAGAACGCCCTGAAACGCTGGTCCTGAAGATGACCTCGACCCAGGGCAATCCAACCCTCGACCCCGCATTACTGAAAGCTGAACAGGAACGAGATAGCGAGCGGTTCGACCGCGAAGTGAATGCGGAATTTGTTGATTCAGCTAGCGCGTTACTTCCGCCCGACGCCGTTGACGCCTGCACCGTAGAGGGCCGATGGGAAGTTCCACCGAAATCCGACGCGGCATACAAAGCAGGGATAGATGCCGGTTTTCGCTCGGACTGCTTTGGATTTGCTTTGACGCATGCCGAAGGCGAAAAGGTCGTCGTTGACGTGGTACGTAGCTGGAAACCGCGTCCTGGCAAGGCCGTGCAATTCGTGCCCGTGATGACCGAAATCGTCGAAATCCTACGCCGTTACGGATGTTACGAAGCTTTTTCCGACCAAGTTGCCAACGAAGTCATCAAGCAGTATCTCGCGGAGGCTGGAATTAATCTCGAACAAGTCACAACTTTGGGGCGCCGGGCATCTGCTATTTATTCCACGTTGCGAGCAAAAGTTCTCGCAAAGCAGGCGGAATTCCCCGAGAACGCGGAGTTGCTGAGCCAGTTAAAGAAGCTGGAAATAATTGTTGGTTCGGGCGGTTCCGAGCGATGCGAGGCAAGTTCCGGCAAAGATGACCTGGCGATTGCTACAGCCTTGTCAATATTTCAATGCGTTTCTCATCCAGCAATCAAACCTTGGATTGAAGTGTTTCGCATCATGCCCGACCCGCCGAGGCACTTCGGCCAACGGGCGGAAACATTCGTCGCGGATGATTGCACTTGGCGACGCCTCAACTGAAAGGTGATTTCATGGAACAGCATCTTGAAGTGAAGGATGAAGCCCTGGCGGCGCACTTGCGCGACTCCGGGCACGACAACCTCGGCTGGTTTGTGAAGAACGGTGTCACCACGTATTTCTTCGCGAACTCAGGACCTGTGCGCACGGACATCAAGCGATATCGCCGCACAAGCGGCGAAAGCATTTCAAACGCGGAAGGTGAGCCCATCGCGGACGACGAGGATTCCACGGGTTACGCCTCGGCCATCGAGTTATGTGGCGAGATTCAGCGCAAATGTCAGGACATATTGTCATCGAACTCGCGCCGCACCATCACGCCCAACACCAATCGCACCATCTCCACGCTTAACGAATTAGCGGACGCGCTTCTCAGCAAATAAAAGTTTGCGCAGTCGGCCGCAGGGCAATGCGGGGCCGACGGGGGTTTGCTTCATTTTCCCCTTCTTGACCCGCGCTGCCATTTTCGCGTGGCCCGTGGTGCTCATGCTCATCGCGGGCCGCGCGGAGTTTTCTGGGTCAGCCTCCTGTCACGAATCCCAATCGCACGAATTTACTTGGAAAGTCCAGTCGCGCTGGCAGCTTTAAGCGGCTCGCGTGACGCATTTTGAAAAGGAGAACATATGAAAGAGAACAGCATCAACGATGTCGCCAGTGAACTCAGAATCGCGCGGCTTGAATTGGTCAGCGCGGAGACTGCGGAAGCCGAGCTTCGCGCGGAACTCCGGCCGCTCATCGAGCAACGAATCGAGGCCGAAATGACCGGCAAGAAGCTCGGGGTGCCAAAAGAACGCCAATTGTCTGTTCTGCGAGGCAAGTTAGATGCCGCGGTTGAAATTGCCGACGCGAAGCGTGGCCGAGTGCGGCAGCTTCATTTGTTGGCCGTCAACAAAGACATTCAAACGGCGATAGAAAAACAGCGCGACTTCGTGGCCAAAGCTGTCACGGAAAGCGCGAGGATTTTGCCTCTCCTTCGCACGCTTGAATCAATTCGGCAGCAAATCGCCGATGTTGGACAAGCTGAATACGACTTCGTTAGGTCAGTCAACGCTCAACTCAGTCTCGAAGGGCGCGACCGATTGCAAGAACGATTGCGCCACAACACCGGCGGAATTCTTCCGCCTTCTATGCCGGACGTCGAGGTTTGGACTGACTACGCAGAGCAGGCTTCCAAGAATCTGGCGGATTTCTAAAGACGGGAGCAGAGAAAATGTTCTGGAAAAAAAAGACAACAGGGGCGGCCACACCTGAACGCCGCCCCAACTTAAAAGCCATCGAAGAGATTTTTGCAGCCAGTGACTTCGCATGCGTTTATTGCCAAAGCGACGTGCGGCGCGAACCATTTCCCAAATTACCGCCAATGAGAATTTCTTGGAAATCCCTCCAAGCCGGACTCATTCCAGCGCCCCCGGCCGGGGCTACTCCCTTCGAACTTCCCTGGATTCCCGAGCGGCGGACAGTACCCGCCAACGCCGGAAAGTCCTGGTGCTCCGGTGCAAATCATTATCAATGCGCCCGGCGGAAATCCGCGAGACATTGTCGATGGAATACGCCAAGGTTTCCGGAACGCAAATATCAGCGGGAAATTCGGCTTCGGTTGATTGGCTAAGTAAACGAATGCCTTCCCCAGCATCGAACGGCCAGCTGTGGCCCGGGGGCGCCCCGTCTTTGCATTGTGACCGCCGGGCGTAGGCTTGACAGCCTTCCTGATATCACATATAGTATCACTGTGTGGGAGGGGCGTCCTTGGGAAAAGGCAAGGTAAAGACGGGGAATGGAACTCGAAGAGAGGGTCAGGCACGTCATTCAGGATATTGCCCAGCGTAGAAACAATGTAACGCTCAGCGAAATCGAATGGGTGATGGAAAAACTAAGTGGGACGTACAAGGTTCGCCGACGCGAAGCCCGTCATGGTGTGCTGTTTGGAATCGGCTGTCAGCGATTTATGGTTAATAATCACAACCCCGGAAACAAGCAGGTAAAGAGCTATTCGGTGGATGAGTTTGTGAATGCGATGGTCGAGTTAGGATTATACGAAGAAGAAGAAAAAGCAGAAGAAGAAAAAGCGGAAGAAGAAACACGACATGAGTGAACTGGAAAAATACATCGAGCTACCCTACACAGTGCTGCTTCGCCGTGACGATGAAGGTGATTTCGTTGGGAAAATCGTCGAGCTTCCTGGCTGTTCTGCACACGGTAAGACACGAGAAGAAGCCCTGGAGAACCTGGACGAGGCAAAGGCTCTTTGGATTCAGGACTGCCTGGAGAATGGCGACCCTGTTCCAATGCCCGCTCAAGACGAGCCTTTGCCGAGCGGTAAATGGTTGCAGCGCGTGCCAAGGAAGTTGCACAAGAAGTTGCGTGTGCTGGCAAAAGTAGAGGGCGTAAGTTTCAACCAGTACGTTACCGCTCTTTTGGCTGAAGCTGTAGGTGAACGGAAGGTTGTTCAACAACAGCAGATTCAAACCCACGTTCAGGAGGACGTGACCGTTGGGTGGGTTGAGTACCTTGGAAGACAAAACTTCGAGCTACTGCCGCCCGATTTTCAGGTTATCAACATGACTTCTGCGAGCAGGCAGTTTTCGGGAACGGCCGTGGCTCAGACATTGGCGCTGTTGTCTTCCCAACTGCCAGATAAATTTGAGCTCAAATCGAAAGTGAAGAAAGATGCCAAGAAAAAGCACTCAAGTCTTGAAGTTTGCTGATTCAGACTACGAGCAGTTCTTGAAATCAGTAAAGCCCGTTGGTCTCGCCCTGTCCAGTTGCTCGTCACAAATAGACCGCGAAGCATACGGTCGCCTAATGAGCCAGAAAGAGCGAGCCTCTCGCATCATCGAAACCGAGTACAAGTTACTTGTTGCCGAATCTGGTTACTTCGACGCGACCGGAAAATTCTCTCTGGCCGTGGCCGAAGGAAAGAAATCCACGCCTGCTCTTGTTATCGAGTGCTCTTATGAAACTCACTTCCACTGCAAAGCGCCTGTTGCAAGGGAGTTGGCCGATAGGTTTACCGCATCGGAGCTGCGACTCGTTCTTTGGCCATATTTCCGAGAGCTCGTCTTCGACCTGTGCGGAAAGATGTCGATTCCACCGATAACCATTCCTCTGACAACTAGCGAAGAGGAATAAGGCCGCACCAGAGAAAGGAAAACAGCCCAGGGGTTGCCAGCGGATTCAAAAACCGTAAGGAAGGAAAGATGACTGACTACCGAATCGAGCCGGACGGCACGCTGGTAACACTGCTCAGCGAGCGCGCCACGCAAAGAGGGACGGGACCGAAGCCAATGCAAGGTTGGCGAATGGCTTTCAAGACGAGGTATGACACTGCGGACTTCGTGCGTGCGTGCGAAGCCGAGGGATTCACTTTTGAGGGGAAACAGGTTCTAGCAGAAATCTTATAGGAGGCAAAAATGGCTGTTAAAGATTTTGACGCACACGAAACGAAGAAGTTGCCGACTCCGGTTAAGTTTGCGACTCGGGATGGGAAGAAGGTTAAGTTTACTGCCGCAAAGCCAACGCGTGTCACTAAGCACGTACATTTCAAGACGAACGACCGAAAACGCGGCTAGTCGGCTGAAACATGACGCGCCACAAGCTCAGCCTTGAAGAACAACTTGAGGGCGTCAAGAACGCCCTCAAGAGCCGTAGGACTCCGCCTCAATTAAGGGAAGGTTTGAGACGGCGCGAGGCGGAATTAGAGGGCCAGCTACAAATTGGACAGTCCTTCTTAGACAAGCTGTTCGGCGTCCAACGCGGAGGCAACAAGATGGCACGGACCAATCGGATTTTTACCAGCTTTGCCATTGAGGATAAGTGGGCCAAGGAATACCTCGTAGGGCAAGCAAGGAATAACAAAACACCTTTCTCGTTCACAGACATGTCCATAAAACAACCGTTTGACGAAAAGTGGAAAACGCAATGCCGAGTTGTGATTAAGGGCTGCGACGGCGTAATTGCCCTGCTCAGCAAAAATACGGCAAGGGCCGATGGCGCTAGATGGGAAATGCAATGCGCCGTGGAAGAACGAATCCCCATCATTGGGGTGCACACAGATGCCAAGAACAAAGGGGCTGTTCCTTACGAGCTTAACGGCAAGAGAGTGATTGAGTGGTCGTGGGATGGGATAACGCGATTCTTGGACAGCTTGTGAGATGCGGAAAGCCCTCGTTGTCGGAATTGATGACTATCCAGCGTCGCCGCTGGCGGGATGTGTCAACGACGCACAGCGAATGGCCGAGCTCCTGAGCCGTCACCACGATGACGCTCCAAATTTTGAATGCCGCACAGTTGTATCTTCAAACACAACGATTACCCGTCCCAGCCTGAAAGAGCTAATCAACGAGCTTTTCTCTGCAGACAACGAGGTCGCGCTCTTTTACTTTGCTGGGCACGGCACATTTAATAACCTGGGCGGCTATATAGTCACTCCAGATGCTAAGCGTTACGACGAAGGCGTGTCTATGACGGATGTGCTGACGATGGTGAATAAATCGCAAGCACATGAATCAGTGATTTTACTCGATTGTTGCCATAGCGGAGCGTTTGGTCAGCTTCCCGCAATCGATAACGATAAGGCGAACCTTCGTTTGGGCGTTTCCGTGCTGAGCGCTTGCCGAGAAACCGAGGCTGCAATGGAAACGAACGGAGGTGGTTTATTCACGTCTCTCGTCGATGCAGCTCTGAGTGGCGGAGCGGCTGATGTCTGTGGGAAGGTGACTATTGCCAGCGTCTACGCTTACGTGGACCAAGCTCTAGGAGCATGGCAGCAGCGTCCCCTGTTTAAGTCGCATGTTTCGAGACTCATCCCGCTTCGCCGATGCGCGCCCGCAATTCCCATTGAGATATTGCGCCTGCTGCCGAGATATTTCAAAACGTCCAGCTACGAGTTTCCGTTGGACCCGTCATACGAGCCAGACGCCCAGCCAAAGCACGAGGAGCGCGAAAAAATATTCGGGCACCTGCAAAAATATCGTTCCGCTCACCTTGTGGTTCCAGTCGGGGAGGACCATATGTATTTCGCCGCGATAAATTCCAAGTCGTGTCGTCTAACCCCCTTGGGAAGATTCTATTGGAATCTAGCAAACAGCGGAAAACTATGAAGGTTGGCATTACTGGCCACCAAAACTTAGGTGGTGGCGACGCTGTCGCATGGCTCCGCGAAACAATCCGCACAGTCGTTGAAGAAACATCAGTAAGCGAAGGCTTTACGTGTTTGGCAAAGGGGGCCGACCAACTCTACGCGGAGATTCTGCTGGAGAAATTGCTTCCGTACACGGTGGTTCTCCCCTGTGAGGAATATGAAACGACCTTTGGCTTGCCTGAAGACCTGGCGAATTTTCGGCGGCTCCATGATAAGGCGGTCCACATTATAAAAATGCCCTTTCGCGAGCCGAGTGAGGTGGCATACCTACACGCGGGACAATTCATCGCGGACAATTCTGATTTGCTGATTGCTATTTGGAACGGTCTTCCTGCCAAAGGACTTGGCGGAACGGGTGACATCGTTAAGTACGCGATTGCAAAAAATAAGGCCACCTTGCACATCAATCCTGTTACCCAAACCGCGACAAAGCTAAAGCGGCTTCCGCCCCTGGAATAACAGATAAGAGGATAATCGAATGGAATTTGACAGCTACGGCGTTATCAAGGTTAAAGGAACGGACCCCGAAATATTTTGGATTATTTGGGCAAATCCTAAACAGCCGAAGCCGCATGGATTCCTTTTCCGAACATCGGATAACATGACGGAAACCGAAGTGCGTGATGAATTGGCAAGGATGGGGCTCGGCTATTTTGCCGGTCTGGCACAACATAGACTTCGAAGGCGTCCGGGCGCGCTCTCCGATGCTAGCAGGACGACTCGCCGCGAAGTCCTCGGATGGGATTGAAAGAGTGGTAAGCGAATTAAGAGCAGGAATGGCCCTTCCCTCGGAGACTCCCGCCCCGTAAACCCATACACCTACGATTTAGAACGCCGCAACGGATTCCAACTAAATTCCGCCGATAGGCTCCTCGCCCTGTCCTTACCCTCAGAACGTGACAGTTCCCCGCAAACCAGTCCGGAGCGCGAAATCCGGGCTACGCTAAAGCTAAACGAACTGCCCATCTTTTCGCTAAGTCCCATAGAATGGAAAAAAATCTTCCACTCACGCAACTTTTCTATTTACTCCCCTGCAAACGTCTCGCTATGGTCCGTTATCGGAGCGGTAATCAATAAGCGACCGCAGAGGAGATGAATAGTGAAACCAAAGAAGAAACTCAGCAAAGCTCAACGGATGGCTATCTTAGGGCGTGCCAGAGAAATGTTTAACGCCCGATGCAGGGCCGACCGTCTTTGGAAATCGCTAGTAGCAGTTTCAGCAATCCCTGCCGAGCATCGGTCCATTGCACTTGCCCGGCTCCGCGCTAATGCGGCGAGCGCAAAGAATACCCGCCTCAAATCGGCGGTGAACGCCATCCTTAAAGGCGTCAACAACTGACCGAACTCAGGGCGGCTCACAGAAACAAGTCGCCCCCTTTTTCTCCTATTCCAGAAACGTCAAGCGTGTTGGCGGGGACTCCAACGTGGAGTTTGAACTGCGCGCGGCGGTCGCGAGTGCCAAGCAAGTTACACCGTAACGGAAATCGCGACGATGCTGCTCCGGGCCCTCCGCCGCGCGTCCCCAAAGGTTCAAAGGGTCAATGGCTCAGAAAAAACGGGAGGCAACATGGAAGCCGAGGTTGGAACGGTAGTGGCAGAAGCGGTTGCTGCGACCCCTGAAGCTCGGAAGGCGCGGCGCAAGTCTCGTAAGCGCGGGCAGGCCGGTTCAATCATCAAGCGGGGAAATACTTATACAATCATCTTCCGTCAGGCGGCCGGAAAGCAGATTTGGAAAAGCGGCTACCGGACGAAAGACGAAGCGCGCGGCGCACTCAACGACACTATCAAGACCATCCGGAACAACACATACGTTGAGAAGCGGCGAGACCTTCTCTTCACGGACTTCACCAAGACATGGATGGAGAGCGCCCAGACGTTCTTGAAGCCGCAGACCTGGGCGTCTTACGAATCCGCGCTGCGCTGTTGGATTACTCCTGAATTCGGCGACAAAGCGCTCTGCGACATACGCAAAGCCGAGGTTGTGAAGTTTCTCTACCGACTCCTCGGCAACAGGGACCTGAGCCGGAAATTCGTCAAGAACGTCCACATTCTACTCCACGGAATATTTGAGGCGGCGATTGAGCAGGAGTTAGTCGAGGGAAATCCGGCGCATAAAATCAAGATGCCCCAACCGTCGCCGACATTCAGCGCGGCCGGAGCGGAAGAGCGTGTTGTGCCGACGAAAGTGGAAGTTGCCAAGACCTTTGAGAAACTCACCCCAACATATCAGGCGTTACTGGCTACCGCAGCCATCACCGGCGCGAGGCGCGGAGAGTTGCTCGGATTGGTCCGGCCTGACATAGACCTTGACCAGAGCGTGATTCACATCCGCCAGACGCTCCAGCGCGTGAAGAAAGAACATCTCGTTGCGGGCGCCTTCCGTGATGCCCAGAGAATCGCGGAGACCGGGCTGGCCCTGCTCCCTCCCAAGAGCAAGAAGTCGGTTCGGAAGATTGAGATTCCGCCGAAGCTCGCCGTGCGGCTAACCTCGCTCCGCCACCAACAAGGCGACTCGAAATGCCCGTTCGTTTTCCAGTCTGAACTCGGAGGCCCACTAGACCCGGACGCTATTTACGACGTTCTGCACGCGGCGCAAGACGCTGCCGAGGTCCGGCGCTTCGGTTTGCACGGCTTGCGGCATTTGTACACCAGTATCCTCGGGGAGAGCGGCGCGAGCGTGAAGTTCGCTCAGCAGCGCCTCGGTCACGCCGACGCTAGCACTACCCTGAACATCTACACGCACCTGATTACCGATGAGGGCCGGGAGTATGCGGAAAAGGTCGAGGATGCGTTTCAATTCTCTTCCGTTAGCTTAACGTTAGCGAAAACGGAAGCGGCCTCCCTGGAGAGGCCGCTAAGTGATTCAAAAGATGGTTGCGGGGGTCAGATTTGAACTGACGACCTTCGGGTTATGAGCCCGATGGTCATCAAGAGAGCAACGCAACTAGTAAGACCTCGCAAGAAGAGGAGCAGGCAATACTTACACAGTCGATTACCCACCTTCGGAGCGGCTTACAGTTACCATCGGAAGGAGGCGGGAAATACAGCGACCAACTTAGCTAATCGGGGCACGAACTGTGACAATACAAATGTCGGGTAAAA
>WNFI01025342.1_pt1 | contig 11881 bp, 7 predicted proteins | sample 5400471 | NCBI WGS metagenome assembly WNFI01 (sample SAMN13153348, study PRJNA577476) | soil metagenome | isolation source: 100 cm saprolite on Douglas fir-dominated hillslope | place: USA:California | collected 2013-09-17 | reverse complement strand
CTCTCAATTTGAGCTCCACCACGTTCCATTCCCTTGGAGGTACCTCTTTTTCTACTACTATGGAAGAAAATGTAACATTTCTCCTCTTTGAACGTTGCTGTAGACGAGATATCTCTCAGACAACACATAGGTTGAGGCAGAGATGCAGTCACCACAACGGGATCGCAAAGATGACGAGGCAGTCATTCCTTCTGGCGACGATTCAATAACAGCCGCATGCTACCGGCACTACGCATTAAAGCTGTTTGCCTATCTGTGTCTGCATTTACCGTCATCACACGATGCGGAAGATATGCTCTTTGAAGTCTTCCTTGTTACCCTTGAACACGAGCAAGAACTCGAAACCATGCTCGAGGATGAGCAGAGAGCATGGCTCTGGACAGTCGCTCGCAACAAGCTCATTGACGAGCATAGGCGGCTCCATCATCGTCACGTGATTCCGCTAGACCACCTGGCCGAAATGATCGACAATCAGCCGACACCCGATGAGGTTGCAATACACCACGAAGAGTATGAACATCTTCGTACTCACCTCAAGCAATTGTCGGAATTGCAGCAGGAGGTGCTAGAACTGCGTTTCACTGCCGGTTTGCATTGTGCAGAGATCGCTGCGGTACTAAACAAGAAAGAGGGTGCCATACGCACTATGCTTTCACGTACGCTCAACACACTACGTCACATCTACAGACAATAGGCCAGAGGAGGATCAACATGGCTGAGCATGAGAGCGAACATTTCATTCCAGACAAGATAGACGAACAGATCGCTTCTTCTCTGGCAGGACAACGCACAGTACAGCGTCTTGACCCTCTCGACATACAGGTTGTTCAGGCGCTCCAGCGCCATTATGCCCCTGTGAAAGATGACAGCCGGCCTGTTGAACGTGTCTGGAACCGCCTCACACAACATCGGTCCTCCCTCCGACCTTCCCAAAGGGAAGGAGTGAGCCAGAATGAGTTGCCATTGGATACTGTGGTACAGCCACCAGCAACGAGGAGCAATCAGATGAAATTGGCTTTTTTCAGAAACACACCCCCACGACACCCTGCTCTCGGTCGTCTCAGCATGATTGCGGCGCTTGTGTTTGCCATCCTGCTGGTAGGTAGTGTGTTTGCCGTTTACCAGTTGGCCCCTCAGAGACCGGTTAGTGGTCAGCCTACCCCTCCCCCGAATAAGCATCCAGCACCTATCAACACAGACCAGATCTATATTCATGTGAATCACACCATCTATCGCCTGGATGCAGTATCACACAAACCTCTCTGGAGCTTCCCAATGCTTGTTCCCAACGGGGTTGAAAATATCGGTTCTCAAGCGCAGGTGATAGGGGGTGTATTGTATACCCTTGGCACTGGGAGTGATGGATATTACTCCTACGCTATCAATACTTCCAATGGCTCGTTGCGCTGGCGGTTTAAGGTGCAGTATCAAAGCCAGGATCTCAGCCTTGTTGCTGGAGATCAACTCATTGCCAACGGAAGAGTGTATCTCTCAGAAGCATCAGCAGTTAACGGCTATACCCTGGTCACCGCGCTTGATGCTGTGACGGGAACGATGCTATGGAAACATCGCTACAACGGTACAGGCATCTCTTATTTCGGCCATTACATTGATCCAACAGTGGGAATCCTCCTTGAGGGAGCAACTGGTGAAACGCTTTATGGGACAATCTTTACGGGCCAGGGTGATCAGGCAATCACGACGATCTTTGCCATCAGCACCAAAAACGGTTCGGTTCTCTGGAAAAAGCAGGTCTCAACAGCCCATGAGATGCCTAATTTCAGCGGCGGTCTTGTGGTTGATGGAGTACTCTGTATCTCTACATTTCAGTCTGGATCGCCTCACCTCAATGGATTTGATGCGCTCACCGGGGAACCGAAATGGAGCGTCCCGCTTGACGGAGGAACCTACAACGTTGCTGCATCCAATGGCGTCGTCTACATAGGTACAGCCCATCTCTCGGGTGTAGGCATGGATGTCCCTGCAACCAGCGGGAGCCTCTATGCAGTACGGGCAAAAGACGGGGCGCAACTCTGGCGATACAAAGCTCAAGCTGGGGTCTCTTCTCCAACAGTGCAGAACGGAACCATCGTGGTGAGCGTCTCACGCCAGGACTATAAGACACCGCAACAAAGCATCGTTGCCCTCGATGCCAGCAAAGGCACCGTCCGCTGGAGTCTTTCTGCCCCCGCACCTGGATCATTTGACCTTGCTTTCAATCCTCAAGTCATCGTCAGCAAGAGCGAAGGTGTTGCCATGATGACAGTCGTTTCATTCTGAGTGCCAAAACTGGCTGAGTCTCATTCTACTGGCGCACACCTCAAAAAGGCTCACTTCCTGTGCGTCTGTCATAAGTCTTGAGCTTATCTCGGTCTAGATGCGTTGTTGTCAAAAAGGCTCACTCCCTGGCTGCCAAAATGGGAACGAAGCCGCTCCTGGACTGTCACCACTAGGCATCTTCCGCCCAATCGTAATACTTGGGCTTATCTCAGTCTAGACGCGCAAACTTAAAAAGGCTCATCTCCTGATGATACTCTTTCAAAATTATGTGGCATCACTGTCGAAAGATGATGGGTTTACTTTCTCTCGAAAGTAGTTTCTTCAGGCTTTCCTCTTTCCCCTGTCAATGTAAAATGCATTCCTTTGAGTACTATTCCATCTTCGCCACGTATGTCTCTTATGCTTCCAACCTGCTCGAAACCAAACTGCTGCAGGTCGCGGATGAAATGCGTCAGCCCTTCGGGTGTAAATGCTGACCCTGGTTCAACAATAAACAGATGCCCACCTCCTCGCAGGATGCGCCTAGCGTGAGAAAAGTAGTCTCGCAGATTATCAGCCGTCCCATAGAGTGAGAGACTATAGATGATGATATCAGCCAAGGCATCGGGAAGTGGAGGACATTCCATTTTTCCTTTGACTTGGCCGGAAAGCCCATGCCGATCCAGTCCTGTCACATGACAGGGCAGATCTGCGAATGGATTGAGCCCACACCCCATATCAACGATATACAGGTCTGGACGCAGCAAATGCTCAAGTTTTGCACGCAGCCACTGGTACGCCAGTTGGGAAGCTGGAGAGGTACGCAAGTGGTCGAGAAATGCACTCGTATACTCAGCACTGGCAAAGAGTTCGTCTGCTTTGGTTGTGCTCATCCCCCGAAGACGAGCAATCTCCCCGCGCCACTTTTGAGCAGCACTCAGTTCTGCAGGCCGCTGCTCAGCGACTACTGGCTCAACGCCAGTTTCTCTGATCTGTCTTAGCCACTGGTGCAAGGCTTTTCGTACTTTCGTTGCTGCATCGGTCGTTGAGTACACTCCATCAATGGCGACATCGGAGAGTTCACGTTTGCCGAGGATGAGATCCCAGATCCGTTGATCAATCGTACGCAGCGGTGACCCATTATGCAAGAGTGTGTTTGTCGTCGTGAGGAGGACATCCACAGCCACCCGGTGTTTTTGTCCCTCGCGATGCAGGCGGGCGATTCCCTGATCAAACTCAGCAGCGGTATAGGGAAGATCAGCAACGATGATCTCATGCGCAGTCTGCTCTTGGGTGGGATCAAACAGGGTTAATCCTACTCCGATGGTCCCAATCGTTCCTACCAGGATGCGTAACCCATTTGGAGCACGAAAAGCATCGAGGATCTCTTTTCGTTGTTCTTTTGGAATAGTGCCATTAATCTGGCCAACCTGGCCTGGAAAGAAATCTTGCAGATCGGCATATATTTCTTCTGATACCTCATCTCGTAGATAGGTCAGCACGAGCAATTTTCTTGCGGATTCTGCACTCTTGCGAATGAAAGGAAGCTTGGCCTCTAGTGCTATCTTCCGTAGCTCGGCAAGGGCACCATTCGCTTGTGCCCTTGACCACGTCCCAATTGTACGTATCTGCTCCAGGAGATCATCTTGCAAAGGAATTTCAACAGGCCGTACATCACAGAGTGGTAAATGGAGCAAGACATCTTTTTTACGGCGTCGCACAATGTGCGGCAGTATCGCTTCAAACACGTCAGCGATGTCACCCATTCGGTGGTTATTGAGCCGTGTGTAATCAAACTGGCGATCCTGATTACTCAGTACTTGCAAGAGAGATAGCGGTTCGGCCAGTTCGTTGACAAGAGGAGTTCCTGTGAGACCGATTGCACTCTGGACTGCCGCTCGTATCTTTTCCAGGGCTTCTCGCCGATAGGTCTCTTTCTGACCTCCACGTTGCTTCACGAAGTGCATTTCGTCAATGCAGAGACAGTCGAATTGTTCACCTACTAAGCGGTCCACCATTTCGTCATTGAGCAATTCTTCATAGTGAAGGATAAAGAAGACCGGGGATGTTCCTGACCGTAAAGAGGTTGCATCCAGTGTCTCTCGCAGTCCTCTGATGATCAAGGCATGATGAAGGCACTTGCGAATTTCACCACGAGGACCAGCCCATGTATCATCTGCCACTGTTTTGGGGGCAAGCAAGATAATGCGACGAATCCCCGAAGCTGCAACTGCCGCAAGAAATGAAGCAGACTTCCCCATGCCTGGGTCATCAGCATCAAGAAGAAAGGTAGAATGCTCTTTCCTCATCAAGATGTCTGCCATCCGGCGAGCCGCATCCGCCTGATGCAAGCGCAAATGCGGTTCAGTCCATCCATAGTGAGAAAGCCGCATAGCGAAATTGATGGCTTGCTCCACTTCCTGGGTGAACTTTGCTGCTGCCTGTACTACAAACTCGTTGTCGATCTGCCCTGCATACGCGCTCAAAATAGCAGCCTGCACATCATCAGTGGTCACCGTTTGTGTGGTGTGCAGCGATCCATACCAGGTATAAAGTCGCTTGTAGAAAGCTTCCCAGAGGATTTTGGAGGTGAGAAGCCCAAGTACCTCATCGAGTGGAAGCCGGATGGCCCCGAGTGCCGAAAGTCCCCGAATAGCAACCTGTTCCTGGTGGTAATCAGGTGCGGTGTGAGTCGAGTCAACGGGGGGAAATGGACTCTCTTCCTCGATTGGGAGATCACTTCCCACAACAGCCTCAAGTGCTGTTTCTGTCAGGTTCTGTTGCAGAAACGCTTCTTCCTCCTCCAAAGGGCCAGTGGCCTCTTCCTCTGGTGCATTTCTCAATTGGGCGAGAGCTAGCTCAATGGCATCATGGTTCCCATGAGCGAGACTGGCATTGAGTCGTGTAATGCGTGGATTGCGATAATCAAGCATGCCAGCGCGTCGCTGAATAATCATAACTTGTGCCCCGCTCAAAAGATTGGACTCGGCAAGCGGTTGAATAGAACGGGCAATGCGCTCTACTATCGTTGCGGTATGGGAAGTAATGTGCTCTTTACTGTAGCGAAGACCAAGACTGTGAGCGACCGCTGATAGCCCTCCATGCCGATCAAGAGCACCATGCAACGCAGCCTGGCCAGCCTCTCGTAACTCACTCCCAGTGGGCATCACGCCTGGGGTTCCATGTTCTTCGATAAACTGAAGCAGCGCCTCTTTGACATTGGCAAAGTCATCCCAGTACCCATCTGGCTTCACGGTGTAGACAAATCCCAAACGTTCGGCAACGGCCACCACACCACCATGGGCATCGAAAGCATGAATCAGATCGCCTCGACCAGCCGCTTGTAACTCACTGCGCGTCGGCATCACCCCTGGAGTCCCATATGCTTCAACGAAGTCCAAGAGAGCCTGCCTGACATTGGGAAAGTCGTTCCAGTACCCGAGCCGCTTTCTCGTATAAGAGAATTCTAAACTCAAGCTTTCGGCAACTGCTACGAGTCCTCCATGCTTATTTAAAGCGCTATCGAGGTCACTCCTCCCAGCGTCTTTGAGTTGAGTACGCGTCGGCATTGTACCTGGGGCTCCCTGCTCCTGAATAAAGGCCAAAAGCTCCTGTTCCACATTGTCAAAATCATCCCAGTAGCCGTACGGTTTTTGTGTGTAGGAAAGCTGCACGCCCAACCGCTCCGCAATTGTAGATATCCCCCCATGTTTACTGATGGCAAAGGTCAAATCGGATCGTCCTGCATCTCCCAGATCTTTACGCGTCGGCATTGTACCTGGGGCTCCCTGCTCCTGAATAAAGGCCAGAAGCTCCCGTTCCACATTGTCAAAATCATCCCAATAGCCATCTGGCTTCTTCGCATAAGACAGTTGTAATCCCACCAACGCTGCTACCTTGGCAAAACCACCATGCTTATTAATCGCAAATCCCAGATCTAACCGTCCAGCATCTCTAAGGTCAGTAGATGTTGGCATCACACCTGGCGTTCCCTGCTCTGTAATAAAATCCAGCAGTTCGCGTTCTACATTGATAAAGTCATTCCAATACTGGGCAGGTTTAGCCGTGTAGGTGTAACGTAAACCGAATTGTTCTGCTAGAGTGGGAAAGCCTCCATGATTAGTAATGGCACTAGCAAGGTCGCTTCTCCCTGCCTTCTGCAGCTCACCACCTGTTGGCATCACGCCTGGCATTCCTCGTGCCCTATTAAACTCATTAATGGCAAGCTCAATGTGTGCAATGTTATCCCAGTAGCCAGGAAGCTTCGCTGTAGACGAAGGCTGAAGTCCCAGGCGCTCAGCAGTGCGAGCAATTCCTCCATACTTTTGAGTAATGGCAATGACAAGACTATGCTGTCCTGCCTTTGTTAACTCAGAGAGGGTAGGCATGACGCCAGGGGTTCCATGCTCTGCAATATAAGCGGAAAGGGCCCTTTCTACATTCGTAAAATCGTCCCAATGCCCCATTGGTTTGATTTTCATTCGGAGCCCCAAACGCTCTGCGACAGCGGATGATCCCCCATATTTGTCAAATGCCCCAGCAAGATCCCCCTGGCTTGCTTTGATCAATTTTGCACGAGATGGCATAATCCCTGGTGTCCCATGTTTTTCTATGTAGGCGAAAAGTTCACGTTCGATATTCGCGAAGTCATCCCAGTAGCCATCGGGATGTTGAGCATGGGAGAGATGTAATCCTAACCGCTGAGCAACAGTATAAAATCCTCCATGACGGTCGATTGCCATGGCAAGACTGTGGTAACCTGCCCGTGTCAATTCATTCTGCTTCGCCATCACGCCAGGGGTTCCATGCTCAGCAATAAAATTCTGTAATTCAGTTGTGACATTGGCGAAGTCATCCCAATATCCATGTCGCTTGCGTTTGTAAGAAGGAAGCTGTAATCCCAACCGTTGAGCAACTGTTTCTATGCCATTATGCTTCCTGATTGCGCTCGCGAGATCGCCTCTTCCTACCTGAAACAACTCCTTCTCGATGGGCATTACCCCAGGAGTTCCATACTCCTCGATGAAAGCAAGAAGTTCTGTCTCGACATGGGCAAAATCATCCCAATATTTTCCTGGTTTACGCGTGTACTGCATGATAAGCCTTAGCTACCCAGTAACCTGAGCATATCCCTCCGCCTGTTAATGGCTTGATCTAAATCACTCCGACCTATTTGCCGCAATTCGGTAGAAATGGACATGAAATCAGAAGTGCCATGTGCCTGGATAAAGCTGTAAGCGCCTATTTGGTTTGAACCAGCTCGTTATCGGAGTCAGAAGAAGAGTATACATTCCGGTCCATCCACAGCATCTCGTATCTTTACTTACATAGATCTCAATGATATTCCGCACTGTAGCACAGATGTACTATAACGTCAACTATAAAATTGTGTCATGACTGCTGATCGATAGCGCTACCAGATAATTCTGAAACAGCACCCATCATTTAATATGCGGATTACCCGAAAGTCTGGGTCTTCCGCTGATTAAGTGTGCCTGCTTGCTGCGGGTTGAAAAAACATCTGGTTGTGCGAAGTATGACGCTGAGGTACAATCGAGAAAAAATGACCGAGGAGGAGCGTATGGCCAACGATACACCTCAGCACTTCGATAGGGCATTCCTGCGCTGGTTCCGGGAACGGACCGAAGAGACGTGGCGGAGATATCCGATCAGAACGCCCGAGAGCTTTGTGACTTCGCGCGCGCGCGGAAACGACTGGCAGCAGGGGACATGCTGGCTCAACGGATTGAATGAACAGGAAATTGTCACCATCGAGCAGCACTACCATCTGCATTTTCCTCCCGATTATCGCCTCTTTCTCCAGATATTGCACAGTGTAGACCGGCCTATGGTGGGTGCGAGATTTACCAGCGATAATGTCATTCTTCCCTACACCACACCATCATTCTACAATTGGCAAACAGATACTGAGTCCATTCAAGCGGCCTATGAGTGGCTTGTTGAAGGGTTGGTTTTCGATGTCCAGGGGGATAACCTGTGGCCGCAGAGTTGGGGTGCAAAACCCACCACATTAGAAGCACAAAAGGCTCTGGTGCGAGACTTAGTCAACGCCGCCCCCAAACTGATACCCGTTTTTGGGTATCGTTACTTGTTGGCTGAACCATGTGAGGTGGGGAACCCGGTCTTTTCCATCTACCAATCAGATATCATTATTTACGGTGAGGACTTGCATAGCTATTTCCTACATGAATTTGGGGATCTGGTTGGAGAAGAAAAATCGGTGCATGACCGACGAAGGCAAGTGCGGCTCGAACCGTACCAGGCGATCCCTTTCTGGGGAGAACTCCTCTATGGAGAGTTTTCATCTTAGTGCCTGTTCTTGGATCTGTGAGAGCGTAGATAAAGTAGAGCATGTTACTTTTCCTTCTGCTCTATATATGTGATTCGATTTCTGAAAATGTTATTTGCTGTAGGAGCCAAATACTCTCTTATGAAATGGCATTTGACAGGTAGACTGAGTCTCTCTCTACACCGGGTTTGGTTCCTGCAAGCTATAGTATGTTGAGCCCTTCGATATCTAATGGCTTGATCTCGTGCCCATAGGCTTTACTTAGTGCATCTGCAATTGCCTTAGCTGTTTCAGGTCTGATTGGCTCTCCTCTCTCAGCAGCACCGGCTGATTGGCGAGTAATTCCAGCGTGTTCAGCTAGTTGTTTGGCAGACCAACCTACGTTAATCCGCAACTCACGTAACGTTGCCATAAAAACCCTCTAGCAATTTGTGTTGTGCTTCTATCCTACACTAATTTACTTAAATTGACAACAGTTGGACGTAAAGTAATTATTCTTGACAAGCAACGGATGAACTGTGTATACTATGTGCAGGTTTTGGTTAACAGAAGATCGTTCGTGTAAAGTTTGTGCGCAATTTGTGTATGTCTTCCAACAGCTCTTTTCGCAATACAACAAAGGAAAACGCTTATGGTGACACAGACGCCTCAACACCCTAATGCACTTAGGATGTATATCGAAAGTGCAGGATATTCCTTCCGAGAAATCTCCAAAGAGACGAACATTCCCGAACGGACATTGTATGATTGGGCTGCTGGCAACCGAGTCATCCCCCACCGGGACCGTGAGACCCTTGCTCGTCTGCTTGGATGCTCTGCCGATGATCTCGCCCCTGGCGTTTCCGTCTTACATTTGGTACAATTGTCTCAAAGACGAACGGACAAGCAAGATCTTACCAGCGCGCTAGCCAGACCATCCGACATGGATGCTAGCACATTAGACCACTTTGAGAAGTTGACCGTATTGTGCTGGAGCTTGAGTAACGGGGGCAGCTTAGATGCGGTAAAACAGCTCTTGCCCACATTTCTCCCACAACTGTCAGCCTTTGCTCAACAGCTTTCTGACTACCAGAAAACATCTGCCTGTCTTGCTTCCCAGGGATACCAGCTTGCCTACGTTATAGCTTCTCATCGAGAGGATTTTAATGCTGCGTTGACAGCTTGCGAGCAGGCTCATTATTATGGAAAAGTGGCGCAGGATGCGAATCTTCAGGTTGCTGCCTTGATTCGGCAAGGAGTCACCTTCCTAAACCGTAAACGCCCTTATCAAACGCTCGAAGCCTATCAGCAAGCGCTTCAGCTAGCGGATAATGTGTCTCCCCTGGTGCGAACACGCCTCTATGCTGGTTTAGCCGAAGTGCATGGAAAACTTCAGAACGAGCAAGAAGCATTGAGGAGTATCGTGCTGGCTCAAGATAGCTTTCCTGACGATCCGCAGCGAGATCCGGCATCCCTCTACATTCATTTTCCTTACTCCTCAGTTTTCTTGCACGAGGGATTGGCACTTCTTGATCTTCATCGGCCGGGTCAAGCTGCTAAGGTGCTCGAACAGGTTGATGGGTTACACCCTAAAATGGAGATCTCGGAGCGAAGCCGCCTTGATCTCCTTAACCAGCAGGCACTGGCAGCGGGCCAGCAAGGTGATCTGGACCAGTTTGACAAGTATATGGAAGAAGCTATTACCTCGGCACACCGACTTGGTTCTGAATTGCGTTTGAGTGAAGCATGGGACATTTTTATCAGAATGCGTGACCAGTGGAGATATGAACCTCGAATACAGTCTCTAGGAAGCTTTTTCGCTCGTTAGTCTCCTTTGCCTCTGAGCAGTTGTGGAATGTGTGCTTGACTGCCTTTCTTTTTGCTAAAAATCTCCCCTCGCTTGATTGCAGATTTCTTGCGCCCTTTTTGCAAACCTGTTACTGAGAAATCTCCGGTCTTTGCAAAGTAGTTTGCTATACTACTTCATAGGCAAATCCTGCAAATTGTGTAGATCGCCTACCTGTATAGATTAGATACAAGCGGGCGATGAGAGCCTAATTACTGTCAAACCGTTCTGGACCCTTGTAGGTGGAATTTAAGTACCAAGTATCAAATAGATTTCGTGAGTATCCGTCTAACTCTTCTGCATGTGAATAAGTAGCGTTTTTCTGTAAAGGTAGACCATGTTTGCTCTGGCTCAATGGAGCTGCTACTGAGTCACATAAAGTGTCGTTGCAAAGCAACCTTGCCTATGCGTTTCTTGTAGGTTTTTGCTCGTAGTGCGTCTTCGTAGGGCAGTCCTGGAGTGCTTGCTGGCAAGGCGTCTTCCCACACCATGCCAGCGATTTGAGAACCAACTGTTCGTTAAGCACCCCTGGTTCTCACGATGATTATACTACATTCTCGGATGTAAGGCATCGTGAGATCGGGCGGCTAAAGGAGAAACACGATGCAGAAACAGCACCAACACCCTCTTATCGTCCTGATGGAAGACTCCATTATCCACACAGACGATCATCCCTTTTGCAGCATTGACCAGACCTGCAGCTGTCATGAAGACCCTGAGCTGATTTCCGAGGTGCATGATGCCGTCAAGCAGGGCCTCATCACATCCGAAGAAGCCACGCTGATTATCCAGGGGAAAACCCTCTAACGTGGGCATGGGGTAAGCAAGGCCATGCTGTCTGTGTACTCCGTGCACCAGAGCACAGCCTGCGACTCCCCCTTCTCTCAACTGAAAGGAGCCTTCTTCCCATGACCACCACCTTTTCCCAACAGCTACCACACCCACAAGAGCAGCAGGACATTATTCCAACTTCATGCGCTCTTCCTGCTTCTTCTTTTCCCGATCTCTCGACCCTCTCAACGCTGTGGGTACCGCTGCACGAGCCTCGGCAGCAGTGGGCCGACTTTGGTAAAGAGGCGCTGACCACCTCCGCGCTCATGGCGACCAGCACGGCCTTTGGGGGCCTCTATTGGGAAACCCACGCGCTCCAGCATTCCACCTGGGCAGCCCAGGAACGTGAGCGTGCACGCTGGCACCAGGTCGTCTTCTGGCTGAGCCGAGCCATCCAGAACCTGGACTGTGCGCTGAACCAGTGGCAGCAGGTACTCAGTTGGCTCGACCTGGCAGGCAACGACCACCGGCAGCAGGACCCGGAAAGTCTGGAGACCATCCGCACCTTGATGGCGCAGGTGCAGTGGCACCAGGGTCGCCGCCGTGCCCTCCACCAGCAGGTACTCAGTGAGTATATTGAAGCCCGACAACACAAGCAGCAGCAGTGGGAGCAGCAAGGCAGAGAGCACAGGACTGGCCCTCTCTCCGAGGACCCA
>WNFI01306080.1_pt1 | contig 11882 bp, 10 predicted proteins | sample 5400471 | NCBI WGS metagenome assembly WNFI01 (sample SAMN13153348, study PRJNA577476) | soil metagenome | isolation source: 100 cm saprolite on Douglas fir-dominated hillslope | place: USA:California | collected 2013-09-17 | reverse complement strand
ACGGCCGCGGCCGCGCTGCCGCCGTTGCGGTTGCGCTCGAGGCCCCAGCCGCAGCGCACGAGTGCGGGGGACGACCGTACGTAGAGGTCTGCGAGCCGGCGCAGCGCGGCGGGATCGATCGCCGCCTCGGCGGCCGCACGCTCGATGGTCCACGGTTTGGCGGCCTCACGGAGGCGATTCGCCCCGAGCGTGTGCGTGTCGAGGAAGGCGTGGTCCGCGTGGCCCTCTTCGAACATCACGCGGTGCAGCGCGAGCGCCACCGGCAGGTCGGTCCCGGGGCGGACGGCCAGATGCAGGTCCGCCCGTTTGGCCAGCGAGGTGGCGCGCGGATCGATCACTACGAGTGTCGCGCCCGCCGCCTGCGCCTCTTTGATGAACGGAACGAGATGGATGCCTGACGCCGACGGGTTGACGCCCCACAGAATGATCAGCTTCGCGTGCGGGTAGTCCTGGTAGACGACGGTCGCCATCTTTCCGTAGAGGCCGAGACTCGCGGCGCCGGTGGGTGCAGCGCAAATGGTCGTCGCCAGGCGCGAGGTTCCGAACCGCCGCCACAGCTCCGCGTCGTTCGTGTTCTGGGTGAGCAGCCCGTTGGAGCCACCGTAGTAGTAAGGCAGGATCGCCTCCCCGCCGGCCGTTTCCTTGATCTCGATCATCCGGCGCGCGATCAGATCGAGCGCTTCGTTCCAGGTCACCCGGACGTAGGCGCCCTGGCCTTTCGCGCCCTGCCGGACGGAGGGGTAGAGGACGCGGTCCTCGCCGTAGACGTGCTCGTCGAAGCGGCGGACCTTCGCGCAGATGAAATTTCGGGTGACGGGATTGTCGTCGCCGCCGTCGATCTTCTGGACGCGGCCGCGCTCGACCGTGACCTCGAGCGTGCAGGCGTCAGGGCAGTCGAGCGGACAGGCGGTGCGGACGGTGGAATGCCCCCAGGTTTCGGGCGCGGTGGTGCGGGCCATGACCGATTATACCGGCGAAGTTGCGTGGCAACCCCGGTGCCACTAGCATGGCCGCGGAGGCTTACGCATGGCGGATCTGACAGGCCGGATGATCGGGGCAATGAAGGCGGACGTCAAGACTCTGACGGAGATTGAGGCGGACCCGAGCGCGTTGGGACAGGCGGTCACCGTCATCGTGATTGCCGGCATCGCATCGCTCGTCGGCAACGTCTTTCGAGCCGGCGTCATCGTCGGCGTGACGAGCTTGATCGCGTCGCTTCTGGGATACGCGTTGTTTTCGTTCCTCGTCTTCCTGATTGGAACGAAGCTGATGCCGGAACCGGCGACGAAAGCGGACTTCAGCGAGGCCTTCCGCGTCATCGGCTTCGCGGCGTCGCCCGGGGTATTCAACGTGCTCGCGATCATCCCGATTCTTGGGCCCCTCATCTCGTTCCTGGTGGGCATCTGGAGCCTGGTCATTGCGGTCGTCGCCGTGCGCGAGGTGCTCGACTACTCGAACACCGGGCGCGCGATCATCGTCTGCCTGATTGCCGCGGTGATTTGCTGGTTCGTGCTCTTCATCTTGCTGCTGCCGCTGTTCGCCGCCGCGTTCCTCGCGCGAGCGGCCGTAGGCTAGGTCTGCCGCTGGGTGCGCCGGGAACTCCCCCGCGCACCCGGTGTCAAACGAGGGGAGAACAGTGGAGGTCTCCCATGGCTCGAACCGGACTGCGCAGCCACTTATCGGGAAGCGTGCCAATCTCCATCGCGCTGCACTTGGTCGCTCTGCTGCTGTTCCTGATCATTCCCCTGACCGCGAACATGATCCTGCCTGACCCCGCGTCGCACCTGCCGGACTACATGCGGGTGGCGCCGATGCCACCGCCGCCGCCGGCGGCCCGCCTGCGATCGTCCTCGCCGGCGCAGCCGCAGCCATCGATGAATGCCGACACGGCCGCTCCGACCGTCGCGCCGGATGCCATCACGCCCGAGGCTGCCCCTCCCGGCGTCGTTCCCGACTTCGGTCTGACCTCGACCGTCGGCGTGCCCGAGGGTACCGGCCTGTTGACGGGCGCCAGCCCGGTGGCCGTCCCGCCCCTTGACCCGCCGCGCCCCGCCGGCCCGGTGCGCGTCGCCGATCTGCCAGTGGCGCCGCGCCGGATTGGCGACGCACGGCCGATCTATCCCGACATCGCGCGGTCGGCGCGCGTCGAGGGGACGGTCATCATGGAGGCGGTGCTCGATACGACCGGACGGGTGACCCAGTTGCGGGTCATCAAGTCCGTGCCGCTGCTCGACCAGGCGGCGCTCGATGCGGTCCGGCAGTGGCGCTACACGCCCAGCCTCTACGGAGGCCATCCCGTGTCCGTGCTGATGACGATCACCGTCCGGTTCGCGCTGCAATGATGTGCGTCATCGCTGCACTCGCGCAGCTCGCCTTCGTGCTGTTTGCCCAGGCCACGACGGACGAGGAGATCCTCCGCGGTCTGGTCCAGCAGTACTACGAGGCGCAGACGAGCAGGGACGCGGACAAAGCGCTCGGCTTCTGGAGCACGTCCGCGAACCCGCGCATGTCGCGTGAAGGGTTCCTGGCGGTCTTTGGCGCCGGCGACGCCGTGTATACGCCTGAGGTCCAGGCGCTCACGGTTAAGGGGAACGACGCGCGGGTGCGCGTCGCGGTGGCGGTCGCGCGCACCGTCGTCAGGAACGACACGACCACCATCGTCCGGCAGACGCTGGTGAATGCCGAGTTGTGGCGCAGGGAAGGGAGGTCATGGAAACTGCTGCGCGAAGGGCCGGCCGCTGAAGACTTCGCCGACGAGCTGCTGGCCGCGGCTCCCGCGGATCGGGCGAAGCTCATGGCCGAGAATCCGCCCGACGTGACCGGCGCCGTGCGATACGTGCTCGGCCAGCGCGCGAGCACGGCGGTGGCGACGCGGGCATACGCGAAAGGACGGGAGATCTTCGATCTCGTACTGACTTTGGCACGCGCGTCGAACGATCGCCGGGCCGAGAGCGAAGCGCTGCAGAACATCGCCAACGCGTACTACTTCATGGCGACCATGCCGGGGGCGCCGGCGCCGGCCGAGGATTTCTCACGCGCCACCGAGTTCTACCAGCAACGCCTGTCGCTGTCCCGGCAGTTGGACGACGCGGAGGCAACCGCGGCGTCGCTGCTGGGACTCGCGACGGTCGCCTACTCTCGCGGCGAGTACACGCCTGCGCTGGGGTTCTATCGTGACGCGCTCGCGATCTACGAGAAGCGGGACGAAGGCAGCTCCATCGGCCGCACGCTCGTCAGCGTCGGCAACGTGCAGTATCTGCAGGCCGAATACGATGAGGCAACCGGATCCTACCGCCGCGCGCTCGGCCTGCTCGTCACCGGCATGGATTCCCAGGGTGCCGCCTTCGCGCGGAGCGGGCTGGCGCGCGTGTTCGCCGCCCAGGGGGACCTGACGGCGGCCCTCGACATGTACGGCCAGGTGCTGTCCGATGCCAGGGCGCGTCTGCGCCTCGCGCCCGCGGCGAAGACCGACGTGGCGACCGCGCTCGAGAGCATCGGCGATATCCACTTCAAGCTGGCCAACACCGACCAGGCGCGCGCGTCGTTCGACGAGGCGCGCCGTCTGGCGGACACCGACCCTTCCACTGCCGGACGGTTGTTCGGCTCGCTCGGGCTCACCGAAATCGTCGCGGGCCGGTTCGAGGCAGCGCTCGCCAACTACACAGAGAGCCGCGCGCGCTACGCGGCGGCCAACCTCCCCCAGGGCGTCGCCCACGCGTGGGTGGGCATCGGGTTCAGCCACGCGGCGCGGGAGAAATTTGCCGACGCCGTCACTGCGTATCGCACGGCGATCCGCATCTTCGAGGCGGAGAAGGCGAACGAGAGCGCGGGCCGCGCGTGGCTCGGCCTGTCGCGGGCGCAGTCCGGCGCCAACGACCACCCGGCGGCGCTCGAAAGCGCGCGGAAGGTCGGCACGATTGCGACCCTCGTCAAGAGCGAGGATCTCGCCTGGCGCGCCGGCGTGCGCATGGGAGAAGTGCTGCGCAAGCTGTCGCGAAGTGACGAGGCGCGGCGGTCGTTCCAGGAGGCGATCGCGGCGATCGAGCGCCTGGCCGCGGACGCCCCGACGAACCCGGACGCCAGCCGGCAGCTCGACGACAGCGCCAGCGCGTGGAGTGGACTGGCGCTGGCGCTCGCGACCGAGGGAGACGCCCCCGGCGCGCTGGCCGCCCTCGAGGCACGCCGCGCGCACATCCGCCGCGTCCAGCTCGGGGGCTTCCAGCGCGACATCACGCGTGGCGCCACCGCCGACGAGCGGGTCGAGGAACAGGCCATCGTCCGCGAGCTGATCTCGACGCGCGCGCAGCTCGGCGTGGAACGGACCGCGCGCAAGCCCGACGCTGCGCGGCTGGAGCGGCTCCAGCCGCAGCTCGCGACACTGATTGTGCGGCGGGCCGATCAGCAATCCCGCCTCTACGCGCGGCTGCCGGAGCTCCAGCAGTGGCGCGGTCTCGCGCCCGTCAAATACGACCTCGACGTCCTCGCAACCGACGCGCGCGGACTGCTGGTCGAATACCTGGTCGGTGATGACGAGTTGCTGATTGTCTCCGTCGCACACCGTGAGGCGCCGTCTGCAGCGCCGCCTTCGCCTGACATCGCCGCGATCGTCGTCCCGCTCAAGCGCCACGACCTTGCCGAAAGCATCGAGCAGGCGATGCAGGCCGCGGTGATCAAGGACGTTGTCGAGTGGCGGAAGAAGTCGATGCCCCTTGCGACAGTCCTCCTGGAACCGATCGCCGCCAGGCTTCGCGATCGCGACCGCCTCGTCATCGTGCCAGATGATCTGCTCTGGAGGGTGCCGTTCGAAGCGCTGCCGGCGGGCGAGGCGGATTTGTCATCGACCGCCCGCGTGACCTATGCGACCTCGCTGGCGACGCTCGCGGTGCAGCGGAGCATAGAGGACGCGGCGCCATTCCCCGACCATCCCGCGGCCGGCATTGCCGGCGCACCTGCGATTCCAGCGGCGATCCGCGCGCAACTGGCGCTCACCTCGCAAGGCTGGAAAGAACCCGACGCGGACGCCTCCCTGGCGGCGGCCCGTGAGATTGCGAAACTTTACGGCGACGCGGCGACGATCCGCACGGCGGCCGACGCGACCGAAGCGGCCGTTCGAGCGCTTCTCGAGACGTCGGACGTCGTGCACCTGCTCGCACCGCTTCAGATGAGCGGCCCCACCCCGCTTTTCTCCTCGCTGCTGCTGGGCGGCGCCGGGGACACGCCGGACAACGATGGCCGGTGGGAAGCCCGCGAGTGGTTCAATCTCACGGCACGCGCGCGGGTGATGGTGATTCCGGACGCCTCGACATTCGGCACGGCTGGTGTCGGCGCCGCGATGGACGCCTTCGCATGGGCCGCTGCCGCGGCTAAAGTACCGTCCCTGGTACTCGGACGATGGCCCGGTGAGGCGTTCGCGCCGGACGTGCTCCTCTCCGCCTTACACGCGCAGCTGGCGAAAGGCGTTCCGGTGGGTGAGGCCTGGCACGCGGCGGCCGTCAGCGCGCGACAGAAAGCGGGCGCGGCGCCAGCGGGATGGGCCGGACTGCGGCTGCTTGGGGGCGATCGGCGATAGAGTTGGGTCCATGGCCCGCGTCGTGATCATCGGAGGAGGGTTCGGTGGCCTCAGCGCCGCCCGGCATCTGCGCGGCGCGCCAGTCGATGTCACGATCCTGGATCGACGGAACCACCACGTCTTTCAGCCGCTGCTGTATCAGGTGGCGATGGCGGTGCTGTCGCCTGGCGACATCGCGTCGCCCATTCGCTGGATTCTGCGCAACCAACCCAACGTCGAGGTGCTCCTCGGCGAAGTCGATCGCGTCGCGACGGACCGCCAGGTCGTGCACCTCACGGACGGCGCCGAGATCGGATACGACTTCCTCGTCGTCGCCGCTGGTGCCACGCACGCGTACTTCGGCCATGACGACTGGCTGCCGTACGCGCCGGGCTTGAAGACGGTGGAGGACGCACTCGAAATGCGGCGCCGCGTGCTGCTCGCGTTCGAGCTGGCGGAGCGCGAACCGGACGCGTCGCGCCGGGCTCCGCTGCTGACGTTCGTCATCGTCGGCGGCGGGCCGACCGGCGTCGAGCTCGCGGGCGCGCTCGCCGAGATCGCGAAGCAGTCGCTGGCGAAGGATTTCCGCCACTTCGATCCGAGCTCCTCGAAGATCATCCTGCTCGAAGGAGGTCCGGCCGTCCTGCCGGCGTTTCCCGAGCTTCTCCGCGACGCGGCGCGGCGCGATCTGGAACGGTTGGGGGTAGAGGTGCGAACGGGCACGCTGGTGACGCGCATCGGGCCGGGCTTCGTGGAAGCGGGGGAGTTGCGGATCGCGGCGGAGACCGTGCTGTGGGCCGCGGGCGTGGCGGCGTCGCCGCTCGGCGTGGCACTCGGTGCACCGGTCGATCGCGTCGGCCGCGTCCTCGTTCAGCCGGATCTGACGATTTCCGGGCATCCCAACGTGTTCGTCATCGGCGATCTGGCGTCGCTTGCGGGATCCAACGGCCGGCCGCTGCCCGGCGTCGCGCAGGTGGCGATTCAGATGGGCGCGCACGCGTCGCACAACATCATCCGCGCGACAGAGCGACAGCCGCTGCGCGCGTTCAAGTACCGGGACTTGGGCGACATGGCCACCATCGGCCGCGCGTCAGCCGTGGCGGACTTCCGCTGGTTGCAGTTGAAGGGGTGGATCGGCTGGCTTGCCTGGCTGCTCGTGCACCTCATCAATCTCATCGGCTTCCGCAACCGGATCGTCGTGATGGTGCAATGGGCGTGGGCCTACTTCAGTTACCAGCGCGCGATCCGCTTGATCACCGGCTGCGCCACGCCGCCGAAATGACCCGGCGGGCCGCGTGGGGGGCCTTGTACGCGCTCGCGCTGGCGGGCGCACTGGCCCCGATACCCTCGTGGGCGGTCGAGCGCTGGTTTTCGCAGGATATCTATCCGTCTCTTCAGCGCATCCTGACCACAGCTTCCAATTCGGTGCCGTTCGCGCTGTTCGACATCCTGTGGGTGGCGGCCGCGGCCGTATGCGCCACCGCCAGCTACCGGCGCATCCGCACTGATGGGTGGCGACGGGGACCCCTTCGTCTCGCGGTGATGGCGGCCCGCGCCATCGCGGCCGTTTACGTCATCTTTCTGGCGACGTGGGGCTTGAACTACCGGCGAGTTCCGCTCATCGAGAGACTGGCGTTCGATTCTCAGCGCGTGACGCGCACCGCCGCTGGCCGGCTGGGCGAGACGAACGCCGCCACGCTGAACGCGCTTTACGCGGCCGCCCACCAAACCCCGGAACCGCTGTCGTCGCTTGCCGCGGCGTTCCAGGACGCGGTGCGCGGGTTGGGCGCAACGCGCCCGGTCGTGCCGGGCCGGCCCAAGCCGACGCTCCTTGGCGGCTATTTTCACGAAACGTCGGTGGCGGGCATGACGGATCCGTTCCTGCTGGAGACGCTCATCGCCCCCGACCTGCTCGACGTCGAGCGGCCGTTCGTGATCGCGCACGAATGGGCTCACCTGGCCGGCTATGCGGACGAATCGGAAGCGAACTTCATCGCGTGGCTGACGTGCCGGCGCGCCGGTCCGGCCGCCCGCTACAGCGCGGCGCTCGCACTGATCGGATATGCGGGACCTCGGCGGCCGCTCAACCAGGCCCTCGATATCGGGCCGCGGATCGACATTTATGCGATTGGTTACCGCTATGCACGAACCAACGAGACGCTGCGGTTCGCGGCGAGACAGGGCTACGACAAGTACCTGAAAGCGAACCGCGTGGAACGCGGCGTCGAGAGTTACGACGCCGTCGTCCAGCTCATCCTCGGGAGCGAATTGGATCGGGCCGGCAATCCGCGATTCCGGTAGCGGCCGCACGGCTTGCAGCCCGTCCGGCTATGCCGAATCGAGCTGATCGACGTCGGTCGCCGACACGGGTGCGACCCCGCGTCCGGTCCGGAGATCCTCGGGCCGCACATCCGGGTTGGCGCTCAGGAATTCGACTTCCCGCCATTTGCGCCAGCCGCATTCATGACATCGATAGGGCTGCCGATCCGTCAGTTTCTGGCGAAGCTCTTCCAGACCGTTACGAAGTCTCGACGGGTAGACGCGCGCGGAAGCGCATTTCGGACACTTCATACTCGTCCTCAGGGGAGGCTAGAAATTCTAACACGCTGGGCGGTATGCAACGAAGGCTAAAGAGGTTAGCCAACGGCCCCCTCCGGTATCTGGACACCAGAGGCAAGCCTGTCAGGGGCAGCGACTTGAAAAGGATCCGGGCGCCTGACTGAGGCCGAGGCGGTCGTGCTCGGCCTCCTGCAGCGGCGCCTGGCGAAAGCTAGCGGCCGGACAGACTGATGCCGCCGTTCGTGCCGTCGATCTGGATGCGTCCGCCGCCGCCGTTCAGGCGGCCTTCGAGCCGGCGGCGCGAGTTCGCGCCGGTCGTCTCTATCGGCAGATCGCCCGCGCTGATGCCGCCGTTCGTGATGCTGGCGGTGATCGTCGCCTTCGCGTCGCGAGGCACGCGCAACGTGGCGCCGCCGTTGGTGAAGTCCATTTTCACGCCTCCCTCCGGCACGCGCGACATGTCGATGTTGAGCCCGCCGTTGGTGGTGCTGGCTTCGAGCTGGCCGCCGACGTCGTGAGTCGTGACGCCACCGTTCGTAGTTTCAGCGGTGATGCGTCCCTGTAGACCGGTGATGTCGATGCCGCCGTTGACCGTCGTGAACTTCACTTCGGCGCCGGCCGGCACCTTCACGCGATATTCCACCTGCACGCTGCCGCCGTTGAACATCATCCCGCTGAGGTTCGGCCATTTCGTGTCGATCCTGATCCGCGAAGGGGAGACGTCCTCGACGATCGTGACGCGATCGAGCGCGGCTTTCGCGGCGTCGGGGGAGCTGCCGCGCCCTCTCTTGATGGCGGTCACGTCGACGGTGTTCCCGGTGGAGGGCTCGACGGCAATCTTGCCGTTGACGTCGTTGATCTCCACGCGACCGCCGGCGGTGAGCTGATAGGTCTTGTGCCACTCGGTGGTTTCCTGCGAGCGGGCGGTGACGATGTCGCATCCCGCCAGGGGTCCGAGCAGCAGCGGCAATACGAGGACCGGCAGGAGGCGGCGCAGCGATAGCGTCATGGCTGTTCCCTCGGATGGGTATACGGCAAACCCTCTGCGGCCGTTCCCAGGCTCAGCCGCGGATGCATCCTGAAGTATGGACCTGTTCTCTCAGCAAGTATGGACCTTCTTACCTCAGCCCGGAGAATGTGCCCGCCGGGCCGTCAAGGCGGCGACGGAAAGGCTGTACAATCCAGCGCTCCGGCATGTCTGACCGCAAGTACCGTCAGCGGGGCTATCAGGACGAACCGCGCGAGCCGCGCGGCGAGCGGAAGCCCGAGCAGAAGAAGGAATACGCGCCGCGGGGTCAGCCGCCGATCGCGCCGAAGACCTTCAGCATGCCCGGCTTCCGGGAAGTCGTGAAATGCGTGCGCTGCGCTGCCGAGCTGACGGTGGCGCTGGCCTGGAGCGCCACCGGCCAGTGCCCGAAGTGCCAGTCCGATCTGCACAGTTGCGCGCAGTGCGCGAACTTCGACTCGAGCGCGACCTTTGAGTGCCAGAAGCCAGTGCCGGCCCGCATCTCCCCGAAGGATGCCCGGAACGAGTGCGCGCTGTTCGAGGTGCGCACGACCGTCGAGCGGGAAACCAAGTCCGCCTCGTCTCCAAACAGCCAGTCGAGCGCCAAGAAATCCTTCGACGATCTCTTCAAGTAGGTGCGAATGGTGCGAAGGGTACTGACTTTCCTGGTGCTTGCCGGCGCCGCCGCGTTTGCGCCCGGACCGAAGGTCCACCGGCTCGAGGCCACGCCGTCGACGATCGCCTACGGGTGGTACGACGCGGCGGGGACGCCGGTGCTCCGCATCGCGTCGGGCGACATCATCGACGTCGATACGCTGCTGACGAATACCCCGGCGGGACTGGCGCGCGCCGGCGTCGCGGCGGATCAGATCCAGGATTCCCTCAAGCAGATTACCGAGCAGGTGCCGAAGGAGAAGCGTGGTCCCGGCGGGCACATCCTCACCGGACCCGTGTTCGTCGACGGCGCCGAGCCGGGCGACGCGCTGGAAGTCAGGATCCTTTCCATCGATCTCGCCATTCCGTACGGCTACAACGGATGCAGGGGGTTCATGCCAGAGAACTGCCCGCAGCCTCCCGTTCCCGCGAAGATCATCCAGTTGGACCGGCAGACGATGACTGCGGCGTTCGCGCCGGGGATCGTCATTCCGCTGCGGCCATTCTTCGGCAGCATGGGGGTGGCGCCGCCGCCGGACGCGGGCCGCATCAGCAGCAATCCGCCGGGGATTCACGCCGGCAACCTCGACAACAAGGCGCTCGTGGCGGGGACGACCCTGTTCATTCCCGTCCACGCGCCTGGCGCCTTGTTCGAAGTCGGCGACGGCCACGCGGCGCAGGGGGATGGCGAGGTCGATCAGACCGCCATCGAGACCTCGTTGCGCGGACGGCTGCAGCTGACCGTCCGCAGGGGGATGAAGTTGGCCTGGCCGCGCGCGGAAACCGCCACGGACTACATCAGCATGGGGACCGACGAGGACCTGACGAAGGCGACGAAGATCGCGGTCCAGGAAATGATCGATTTCCTCGTCGCGGAAAGGAAGATGGACAAGCTGGCCGCCTACCAGCTCACGAGCGTCGCCGGCGACGTGGCGATCACGCAGCTGGTCGACGGCAAGGTCGGCGTGCACGTGAAGATGCCGAGAGCAATCTTCAAATGACTCCCACATTTGCCAACGGCAAGATCTGCTATATCGAAATCCCGGCGACCGACATCGCCCGCGCGGCTGATTTCTATGCCAAGGTCTTTGGCTGGAAGATCAGGCGGCGCGGTGACGGCAGCACCGCCTTCGACGACGGGGTCGGGGAAGTGAGCGGCGTCTGGGTCCTGGGTCGCGCGCCCTCCGGGCAGCCGGGCCTGCTCATCTACATCATGGTCGACAGCCTTGCCGCCACCGTCGATGCGGTCGTTGCCAACGGCGGCGAGATCGTGCAGCCGGTTGGCGCGGACGCCCCCGAGATCATCGCGAGGTTCCGCGACCCGGGGGGAAATGTGATCGGCCTCTACCAGCACCCAGACTAGTTCCACTTCAAGCCCTTGAGCTGATCCAGGTCGGCGTTGCCGCCGCTCAGGACGCAGGCGACCCTGGTGCCGGCCGGCGTCTTGATTAGGCCCTGGAGCAGCGCGGCGACGGGCGCCGCGGCGGCCCCCTCGGGGACCACCTTCAGGTGCGTCATGATCCAGACGACCGCCTCGAAGATCTGCGCGTCGGGCAGTGTGACAAGGCCGTCGACGTGCTGGCGGACGATCTCGTAGGTCTTCTCGCCGACGCGCTTTACCCGCAGGCCGTCGATGACGCAGTCGATCCTGTCCAGCGTGACCAGGCGGCCTTCGTGGACGCTGCGCGTCATTCCCGGCGCACCGGACGACTCGACGCCGATGACCTTGACCTTCGGATTGCACGCCTTCAGCGCGGCCGTCACGCCGGAGATCAGCCCGCCGCCCCCGATCGGCACGATCGCGAGCTCGACCTCCGGCCAGTCCTGGTAGATTTCGAGCCCCACCGTTCCTTGCCCGACGATCAGCTGCTCGTCGTCGAACGGATGGATGTAGGTGTAGCCGCGCTCCGCGACGAGTTGTTTCGCCTTCTCGTTCGCTTCGTCCCAAATCGTCCCGTGAAGGACCACCTCCGCGCCATAGGCGCGCGTGGCCGCAATCTTCGACGGGGTGGCGTTCTCGGCCATGCACACGACCGCCTTGATGCCGTGCCGCGCCGCGGCCAGCGCGACGCCCTGCGCGTGATTGCCCGCCGACGAACAGATCACGCCGCGCCG
>WNFI01367038.1_pt1 | contig 11884 bp, 17 predicted proteins | sample 5400471 | NCBI WGS metagenome assembly WNFI01 (sample SAMN13153348, study PRJNA577476) | soil metagenome | isolation source: 100 cm saprolite on Douglas fir-dominated hillslope | place: USA:California | collected 2013-09-17 | reverse complement strand
GACACAGGATTGTGTTTCCGTGCGTGTGTGCACCTGATATTCTGGATCGGGTCTAGATCACACACTATCCAAGTATATCTCCCTGCTGAAAAGGCTGTCTACCCTAATCCTATTCTTCAATTGCGATATTCGCCACCTTGGAAGTAAATAGGCCAGCAAAAAGGGCCTCTTTTGAGATTGGGGCTAACAGAACACGGTTCACTGCTGTTACCGACCATCATCTGCGCTATCTGTACCGCCAAAGCCTTGTTTGCAATTTGGAGAGTTCTTCTTGCGGGAGCTCGAGTTCGCATTCTGTCCTAAGCTTTATTAACCGAGAACATCGATAGTCGAATCCGCCTGATTGGTTTTCATGGCAAGGTGGACCATGCGTGATGAACATGTCCTAGAAAGAAGGTAGGAATTGGGATCTAGGATAAATACTCTGTCTTCGGACGGCGGTTCTAATGGAATGCCGGGACCGTCAACAGTCGTGGTCACCAATTATCCAGCTTCCGACACACGTTTGAGATGTTCGACTAATTGAAATAAGGCGCCAACCACGGCCCGGTGGGAATATAGGCCCGCTTGGCAAGCCTAGATCCCTCTCACGGAGAACGAAGAAATGCTAGACTTTTTCTGAAATTGGGATTGTTTCAAGCTGCTAGGTGAATGCGTTGGTTACGCTGCCACGTGAACGCGTTGGTTACGCTGCCAGTGACGCCCTCCGAAACTCTCTTATACAATGGGTGGTACCTATCTTAGCTCTTTGGACGCGATAGGTTGAGATTGGACCTCCTGGGAGTTCGGCGGAGTGGTTGTGTGGATGGGATGGGGTCTAGTGCTGACCCAGCACTATCGCGGAAAAACGGCCATGCAATGGTGTCCCGTGAACAAGAGACAATTTGCAAATATTATTGAGAGGCATCAACACATTCTGCGGAATCCGCGGAAACCAATATCAACACAAATCCAACGGTTCAGTGAGTTGCCCTATCCACCTTGAACGGCCACGTTGGAATGGCGTGTAGAAAAAAGGGGTGGGAGGATAGAGCTCAACAAGCTGGTTTACATATGCCGTTATAATCCTCTCCGGAGGACCTCGGCATAGGAACCCTTCCTTGGCGGTTGCGGCAAATTCGACCGGCCTTGTGCTGCTGACACCGAATCATTGGAAGTTCGAGACACATCATGAACGCCTCCGACGTTGAACTGAGGGGGGAACGCTTGATTGAGTAATACGAAGGATGTTGCTGGCGAGGTGCCATAAGAAGCGCAGGCAGCAATTGCCTGAGGGAGGTACCCCAGAGATTGTGGGTTGGTAGATTGATTTAAATAAGGTGGTGGCGCTTCAGGGGAGTAAGGGGTTTGAACGCCGGAAAAAACAGTATTCTGGGTGGGGCTCCCAGTTCTGGGCATAGATAATCCGAGCTGAGGCACGGAATTCATCAGTGAAGCTCCAACGTCATCAACTGAATCTAGATCAAAGTGCACGTTTCCAGTGTCATATCTGAAAAAAGATGTTCAGCAAGTCAGGAGGCGGAAAGCGGAAAACAGAACTGACGATTGGCGCGGGGAGATTTGATCAGTCGGAATCTTGCTGATGGCTTCGGTTGCCGCTGGCTGCGGGTCATTTGCGATAGGCCAGGACTGGCTGGTGGAAATGAATAGACAGGGGCAACAGATGTTGAGGGGTTCCTAAGTCCCAAGAGACTAAGACATGCATTCTTGAGCACAGATGACTAACTCACGTCTGCGTGAAGAAGCTCTAGCGTAGACATAAGGACTGTCTTCGAGACGTGCTTGAGTCCATCATACTGATGCGACATACACAACCCTGTAAAACGGGAGGTTAGTACATTGCATACGAAACCAAACATAAACCCTCACAGATGTGAGCCGCCGCTAATATCAATGGAATCGAGGAATATGTGAGTATGGTCCAAAGGAGTTTACTGAGAAATAAGCGCACTCGATAGGTCTAGCAGTTAAGAAGGATAAGTTAATACATTTCGTGAGAGGGTATAAATGTGCGGACCTCTTTTGCAGCTAGCATCAAATATTGATGGACAACGAAAGAGGAGAATGGTCCCCCACACTGTTGGCAAAGTGGGATGGACGAATTCCCTTCCAAATTGTGCCATAGCTTCACTCTTGAACGATTTTAGATCCTCCTCACTTACCAAACTTCTATGAAGATGAGGGAGGATAAGAGCGCAATGAAGCAGCGGACTAAACTGCTCCGAGTTCACTACACGGGAGAATGCTTTCGACAGGAGTCCGTCCTTAAGCATCGACCAATCGTGCCCCTGGAAGAGCTGGCTAGCTTGTTTGACTCCTTCCTCTAGGCAGCGTTGGTACTGCCATTTACTGAGAGAGTTATTGAGGACAGGTAGGCACTGTAAGGCAGAAGGGGCTTGCCGCCCAAGGGGTGCTACGGATATTAATTGTTTCCAATACTAAGAGGCAGCGCGTACCTTTCTTGGTGTTCGGGCCCTTCTCGCACTAAGAAACCGAAGAGAAGCAAGGGAAGATGCGATCAAATGAAGCTAGCCACAGGAGATTTACATTGCAAGAAGTCCCAATACCTTGAAATGATTTCGCTTGCACTTAACACAAGGATTCGTCTCGCTCCAAAACGTCGTTCCCTGGTTCACAATGCACCTCCTCTTGCTGCTCATCATTAACAAGTGTTCATTAGCACGGTAATGAAAGGACTGTTCATACACATACTTTTCCCGGCAGAGCCTGCAAGCCTCGGAGGCGTAAGGGCCTCTCTTATTACGGTTAGCATCGTCCATCTAAGACTAGCTAGGGGTTGCGGGGGGATGAAGTTGGACATTATCCATGGGTTTTATCGTTTTGTCAGTGGATTGGTGTCAAAATGTGTGTCACCGCCCCTGAAGCCTGAGTGCCTGAAGTTCGAACTAGGCGCAATGCGCACATATGCATCGGAAACAAGTTTGAAAGGCGCGATCGAGCTCAGCACATAAATGCGGCGATCTCTATAATCCACGCTCTGGTCATCCCTAATCCGCCATCGTAGGAGCCAAGCGCCGCGTGGAATCGAGTCTGTCGAAGCATCAGGCTCGATCCGTGACAGTCCGTGACTCATTTAGAGTAGTTAGTTCGCCATGGCCGTGCCCTTTCGCCCATTCCGCCCATTCCACCTATTCCGCTTATTCCGCTTATTCCGCTCATTCCGGCTAGTTTCCACACAGACACAGCGCCATTTCCTTCCTGTTACGCACAATATTCCTTAGGCAGTGTTTCCTTCTGATCCAGGGTTCCGGTAAATTGTCATACGTAAGGTACGCGCGCGGTTGCGTGCCTAGGCCGCTACGAACAAAACTTCGGAAAATTGCTTTAAATAAGGGCACCCTCTTTGCCAAGCTGAGGGCTTGATGATCAGATCCCCTCCAATCTGCTCATATATTGACTCCCGACTCGTTGTATAATGTCCCTACGGTGTGCTGACGTGCAGTTTCTTCAGCAATGGTCGTCTGGTTAATATTTCTCGGTGCAAGGAAGTCCTTCTCCCGCAAAAGGACTCAAAATTCGGAGGAGGAATGAACCTTATGACTTAACTAGTCGCCGTGCCAACGCACAAAATCAATCAGGTGATAATATGACAGTGAGCCTGATTGTGATTCCAGAAAAACTAGAAAACCCATCATTTCGTAGGAGTCCGGCTCTTTATCTCCCTCTCCCCAATTTCATTCTACCTGGGATGTTCATCTACCAGAAACAGATCTAAACTGGGACGAGCATGTCGCAGTTCTTGAATCTTTTTTCGACCAAACGTGCAGCTGGAGCATGGTGGTGAACCCATCTTGGTTCTGTCGGGACTTTTACACAGCATCATCTCGTCCCGAGGCAGGCGTACGCTTGCCTCACTATTCTCCGATGCTTCATAATGCCATCTTGGCCTTTGCCCTGGCGTACTCACAGAACGAAACTCACCAGTCTCTGGGGTTCCGCAAACAGTTCGCCGAGAAGGCGAAAGTTCACTTGGACAATGAGTGTCAAAGCCCTACTTTGAGCACCGTTCAGGCGCTTGCTGTCCTTTCATGTTACCATAATGGTATGGCAGAACAGGGTATGTCATCATTTAGTGATAGCTCAGAAAATTGCTTATTCTTGTGTCCTTGTTAGTGCTAAGCTTTATATACCTTGGTTCGTCCTCTTGTTGAACTCTTGTTTCAAATATTTGAGATATTATTGACACCAGGAACGGCCATCCGCGTTTCACAAGCTCGTAAGTTGCCATAATTTACACGAATAGCGGACATTGACAAGATACCTTTGATTCGCTTAGTTACTCTTCAGCAGATAAAACTTGGGGGCTCCGCCGGCTTGAGTGAGGTTGAATCTCAGCGCTCTTGTGTTTTTTGGAGTCTATACTCCCTGGTACCGTACCATTGTCATAATTTACCAAACGCTACTTGACTCGAGCCGTCGAAACAGGATAAATGCTGCAGCCTATATGTTGGCCGGCCGCAAACGCTTTTTCCCATTGATGAGACATATCATTCTGCTAGCGGCCCTATGATGGACTACGGCAGAGATATTGGTTTCAGAGCCCAACTTCCAGACGACCCAGAGATCCTGTACATAGCCTTTAAATGGCACGTCAAGCTTTCGGGCCTCATTTCGGTCACCATGCATTATCTCTATGGCAAAAACGGGATTTGCAATTCCGTGATAGATATTCGTCACGTTGAACAGATTAGGTATTGTTCAAATCGGGGCAAAAAATAATTGACATTGACAGCAAATCCATAGTCTGGAACTGGAGCGCTGGAAACGAGAACTCCCAGCCTGCCTTCGTACGGACGTTTGCGATCCCAGCTCAAAGATAACCCCTCCAGTCGCGATGGTTAACCTCATGTATGAATGGATGACTATTCTTCTCTTCCAACCTTTCTATCAAGACCGGTCCGCCATTCGGTACATCACTGGGAACACGAACCAAACTAGTTTTTCCGAGCATGATCGCAACCGAGTTTCGCAGATCCGAGATAAAGCTTTCCAGTCCGCCACCCCTGCCGCGGATGGGATCCTCCTTTTAATGGAGAAATTCGACCATCAGCATGGTCTTCACATGATGGACAACACATCTGTGCAAATTGTTTACGTTGCAGGGAAGATACACTACTTAGGGATCTTAGACAATTCTTCAAATGCCTCCCGAATGAACAAACACCATGATGGCATATTGAAGGCCATCGATCATCTCAGGAAGATGGGGGTGACATGGCCCTCAGCTGTAGCTTCTGCAGACAGGCTTGATGAATTGTTGAAATCCGCAAGTGGTGGCACAGTGACCTCACCTAGTAACGCTGTTATCCCGTCGCCTCAAGCGATCTTAGTATCGTTGAGTGTCCACGATTTCTGCGTGATGTGACTCTCACTTATCCAATCCCTTTTCTTATGTAGTTCGTCTTCCGTCCTTGATGACAAGACTTCACCAATGAAAGATAGAGCCCTGGCATTGAAAAAAGAGCCTGAATAAACGATTTTTGATACGTGAGCACCGCTTTATCTGTGATGTCTATTCTTATGCGATTGGTCTCACACGTCCTACCATTCTAAAGCTGCTGGGCCCAATTGTCGTCACCGTTCTCCACGTGAGGACTTCTGCGGTTGACAAGCGTCGTGTTCAACCAGCCATCCTGCTTCCTTTTTGTTTTGAATGACTGGACTCGGTGGGGTTGTTGTGTACCTGCTACCCACCTCGTAGTGTCATGCTCCGGTGCTTCGGTGCACCGATGCCGACTGCATAGAACTCTGGTATTTGTTCGTCATGAATCGACATCTAGTAAACACGGATTCAAATTGAAGTCCTCTGTATGTCTACGGTGAATATAGGTATTGTGACTTGGGTCAATTGGTCCGGCTGGGAGATAGTCTCGGTGTTCCGTGTGCTCCAGGGAGCCTCATGTCGTTGTCTAGGGCAGATAGGTGTCGATGCATGATCATGGGAACGATGTGCATTTAGACTTTCAAGGTAGAGTTGAGCTTCATGAACTGATGTAGTTTCTGCTGTCTGTACGTACCATAGTTGCCAAAGTTTCTTACTAGCCCTCCGTTGGCTTACGCTCAACTGGCATATCCAGTCCAACCCTATTCGCAGTGGCTTTGATATGCTGTTCTGAACTCAGTCTTTGCAAGGGGTTATATCGAGCGAGCAATTCCTGAGACGGCAACCATTGAGATATTGGTTTGGGATGATTGAGTCAAAGTACAGACTTGGTGTTCTCGCTGGTTTCTGAGGAACAAAACTGCTTCGTCGACAATCCTCAACAATACAGCCACCTCTGTTGGATCCGCTGATCTATGGCTGTCAAACAATTCACGGAGAGTGGCTGCTGGCACTTTTTTGAGAGTCTCTCGACGCGGGGCTCCCTGGAACATCTCTAAACAATACCATGCTACGGAGAATCCCCGTCCGACTCACAGATTTAATTAGTTCGCGAAGGACATGCCTGTAAGCTCTGATAGCTGCCATTATTGCACTAGCGTCGTCGGGGACTCACAAGCACGTGAGTGGTTTCCTGTTTAATTTTTAGCTTCATCTCTCAAGCACACATGTCTCGTTCGGCAGCCGTCCGCTCTCGAATAGAGGCATTCGAGAGCGGTAAGCCAATCCCTATCCAATCAGAAAGCCCACCTAATAATTCATGGACGTTTGTGTCGAAACCACACAACCATATATCACCCCTTGACGAGCCGCTTTCGCCCACAGCGCACACCGTCGCCCTCATAAAGCCGGATCTCGCACCGATCCCGACTCCACCCCGTTCAAGATCTCCGCCAATTCTGGGACGAAATTCTTCATTAGTGGACATCAGTGAAATTGCATCAGTTGCGTCCTCAACGCCTTCGTCAGTGAAGAGCACCAGTGATCATCTTATCAACCTGAAAGCATCCCCACCAACAAAGAATGCCCCTCCGGTCCCCCCAAGAACTCCGGCCGCTGTTCCATCGTCGTACCCCGATCCTCCCTCGTCCAAGCTGGCTGTGTCTGAACCCATGCAGGACAAGGATCTGTCTTCCCGTATTTCTCTGAACCACAAGCTGTCATCAGCTTCCCTCCGATCTCCGAGAAAGCCTCCTTTGCCTCCTCGAAGATCGGATACCGGCGTCAATGACAAGATTCCGAATAACATGTCGGTACCCCAAAAACTAAATCTGCAGGATCGCAACTGGACTGGTTCCTCAACCAGCACATCTTCATGGCAGCATGTCTCACCACTTTCACAGAACAAGCCTGAGTCGCGATTGATCTCTGGTCTAATGCTCCCTAGACCCGGTCATGCTCATGTCAATTCAACTTCGTCCTTCCAGTCCGTATCACTCTCTGATGGCGGAAGTGAAACAACAGATTCGAAAGACACGCCGTTCGAGACACCTTCACGTCCTGTGGCCGAGATAGTGACCGCTCTAAGCGGGATGAATGATAGTCCATCCCCCGTGAGTCCGTCCATCGTTGTCCCGTATGCGCCACGCTTGCCTCGGAGACGAGGAACACAAGTTACAACCCCAGTCCCTGTCCCGAGATCTTCTCCATCCTCTACATCTACAGTATTACCTGCTCCGAAACCTAAACCAACCCCGCCTCCGCCGCTCACGGGCTCAAAGGCTCTCGCACCTGGTTATAGCTTCCCCGTTCAGCTCCCTTCTTTCTCTATCCGCCGACTTGCTCCTCCCTCCCTCCCTTCCGGATCATTCACCAATACCCTCGCTCCAGACTCAAAGTCATCCTCGCCACATGGCATACCGTATTCCCCTCTTCCTCCCTCGTCTAGTAAACCAGCATCAATTAAGTCGGATAGAAGTGGTTCCAGGACGTCACTGAATGTTGGCTCTGTACCCGGAGCCAATAGGAAACGATACGAGGCCCTATTCGAGAGGAATCTCGCTGCTTTGCGCCAACTCGGAAAGCATAAGGACTCCCCTTCGTCGAGACCGTCGTCTTCTTCGTCCCGAAGCAGTGGGTGGAGAAGTGTATCGGCTAGTATTGACGAGAGGCTGCCTGGGACTGTTATCAAGCGAATCTGGCTGTGTTCGAAGCTTGAGAGATCATTCATGCGAGGACTTTGGTCAGTCCACTCCTGTGTTTGTCCGGTCAGCACGTAAATTGATTTTATGTCCCCAGGGCTGAACTCGACAAGGAGAGTACTGGGAGCCTAGACCGGGAGTCATTCATCCAAGGGATGTGGAGGATGGACTCTGAGTTAAGCAAAAGCGCGGAGTCGCGGAAATCCGTACGGTATTAAAGCGAACACGCTGTTCCATTCTTTTACGTTGGCTGTCAGGCGCCTTCCATGAGTTACAATAACATGTCTCAAATCCTGCTAACTTGACAATTTTGCTACAAGTATTCTATGTCATTCACCCTAATTGTTCGTATATCCTGATGTTCTCGATGTTGGTGATGGGTATTTATTTGCTGTTGTATGTGATTAGATTTCTAATGCAAACAATGCTGAATGTTAAAATGAATCAGTTTGGAAATGAAATGCAAACGTCTTATAATCCCCTCCCTCGCCGATCATATATCTGCGTTAACAACCCCATGACGCCACCATTTGCTAGTTCCTCAGCCTCGATTTCATCAATATTCCGCTCACCATCCAAGCCAGAGCGAGGGGCGTGCACGGCTCCACCATCAAGATACGAGTCACCAAGCTCACTTTGGACGTCTTGGGGAATCGCAATCCCCTCGCTCAAGGTATGGGCAGGTGTCACTCCGTCGGAACGCGTCTTGCCTTTCGTAGATATGGACTTCCGTAGTGCAGCTTCATATGTCTTGGCCAGCTCTGCGTTTCGCTGTTCCTTGGTTAAGCTTGATGGGACATTTGGCAGTGGATTTACGCTTCGACCTGCTCCTGTCATCATGGACCCAAAGATCGCACTGTGCCGGTAGTCTGAAGTCATGCCACTAAATCTATTTTGACGGCGAGCAAAGCCGCCTGGACCGTGACTGTGTATCGGGTGATGCACAGGATGTACCTGTGCAAGACGATCGAGGTACATGGAGCCTGTTGGATCCTTGGGGTTCCAGTCGGGATTCGCTGCCTGCGAATGTCATGATAAGCTCGAAGGTGATGGAATAGAAGAGTTTCGGCACCTTGAAGTTGAGAAAACTCTTCTCCATTTTCCCTTCTTTAGACAGATACCTCTCGTCTTGAACCTCACCGGGGGCGCCAAACTGACGAGCGAGGAGAGGTTGGCCACTTTCAAACAGTACTGACGATTTGATGGACTCACATTGACATTGCCATGCCGCTTGAAGTCGAAGACTGCGAAGCTACAAACATAGCCTAAGCCATCTACATGGACAGAGAATTCTCGAAAGAAGTCGACAATGGCAGGTGCGCAGTCGGGAAGCGAAAACCAAAGGATGAATGGAGTGAGGATGACAGAGACAAGCTCCTGAATGAAGACCATAATCTTCATCTGGAATAGCTGACCGAACTCCGTGTGAACCTTGGTGAGAAATGAGTCGCTAAATTTACTGCAGGCTCAAGGCTAAGAATGTACCTTTTTCGAATGTAACTGACCTTTCCACTCGTTGGGCATGTAATGGGTATATCGTATCACTTCGCGGATTAAATATTCGGTATCAAAAACGCGGTGGTCATCAGGGATCATGCCGCGAGCTACCGCAAGGACGGAGCCGAAAACACCGATATAGAAGAAGACCGTTCGATACGGTGTGATCTCGAAATGGAGGAAGAGCTCTGGGTCGACTACGGAAGCCAAAACCAATACTGCAGCAAACGACCCAGCTATGAAGGCCACGAATCTGGACCGAGTAGACGAACATCGTCAATAAGGACCTATGTGCAACGTCACTTCACACACCTCATAAGGAGCGCCATCTTCTCATTTGGAAACTGGTCAATGTACTCGCTTGCAGCAGGGTAGGACTCATGCAACCTTCGTTTGAATATATGGGGTAGCTCATTGAATTCTCTAAATTTCCATTGTGCGAATGGGGTATACTGGCGGCCACTGATGGATGAAGGATTCTTGTGATACTCCTAATGAGCAAAGAACATCAGAAACCCCCCAATATCATACCTGAGGGCTAAGTGGACGAACCTCAAAATAGCGGAAGAAAGAATACATGACAAGGTACAGGACGATGAAAGGTGCAAAAATAGCGTTAATACACCCCATGAAGATAAATCGTCGTCGTAGACTGACACATAGGAATGCTCAGTTCAGTGCACTTGCGGAAAACAGGGAAACACCTTACGCCTGAACGAGGATAGGTCGGTTTTTCTGCGTTGTAAACGCGTTCCGAACACGCCCATCATGATCAAACAAGAAGCCCAACAAACAGAACCTTAAATTCCATTCGAGAGCTTTCGTAAGCATTCTTCCTTGCCCCTCGTCACCTGCAGGGAGGAAGCGCTGTAACACTAGAGGTGTTAGCAAGCGCAAGTTAAGCAGATCCTTGTTGAAAAGAGCAATGAGATAATTTTCCTGTCGCATGATGCGGTTCGCTATATCATGGGATGGTTTGGACATCGGCCTAGCGGGGCAGCTTCGGATGTTAGAGTCATCAATGACGTGAAAGCTTGAATGCTCACATCAGGGATATCTAGGAGATAGGTGTAAAAGCGATACATATCCAAAAGTTGCATAATACTCATGGCGAATGTAAAAGTATTCCAAAGCCAGAAAGCACCAAATGTGAGGAAAAATAAGAGAGTGAATCCCGAGAAACTAAGTCAACAATGAGCACCATGAGGTAGTGAAGAGGGCAAGATAATCTTTACCTTGAGACGCAATGGGGAACGATGACTTCGTGGAGAAGATGAGAATTGGAGATCCCGGGATAATCGACACAGCCAAGAAGGAATGTCGAGAATCCAATGACGAATCCGACGGTTCTTCGCATGAGTTTCTGTCAGCCTCACTCGGCAACATGGAAACATACCCAGGAGGAGGCTTACAGGAGGTTCAGTCCACGGGACAATGCTATGCAGTATATCCCTTTACCAAGGTAGTACGCATATACCTACGCCGATACGCTTGTTAAACGGCATTGAAGTAATACCAAAACTCCTACCTCTTGTAAGAACGCATCCAAATTGTAAACATTCACCCAGTTCCATAGTGCCTTTTCATACGCATCCAAGCCAGTTTTGCGTCCGGTAGCAGATGGTATAGAGGTAGTATTTGGGGCAGGGAGTGCGAAGTCCCCAGGAGATTGAAGGTCCGAAGGTCGAGGTGGCATGCTAAATCCCTTCATATCGCTAAACGTAGCCTTCGCAGCTCGTTTCAAGACCCCTCGCGAAAGTAGCCTAGTAGGAGATATCAGATGATCGTCTTTAGTGTCTCCGGCCGGAGTGCGAGATTGCAGGGGTTTGGTGCTAGTAGAACCACGATGAGCCTCTATCATGAAGGATTGAGGCACCTCGCCGTCATCCTCATCATCCTCATCAGGATCCCTCACAACATTATCAGGCGTTTGTGTGCGCAAGTTACCCATATGTATCAGGCTAGCATCAGTAGCACTAGGAGTAGCATTGGCTTGAAGCCAACCGCGTGTCCCGCGATCTATCCTCCCGCCTAGATCATCATGCCCTCCATTATCCGTCTCATTTCCCTCGTCTTCTTCCTCGACAACATCTTCACGAGCTCGTTCATATCCACGATAGTTCCTTCCCAGAGGATTTAGCATATTAAGAAAGGGGCGACTGCTTGTCATTGAGTTTGAGCCTGGTGGCGAGAAGAGTGATGCGTCCATGTTTTGTCGCGAGGAATGTAACGCTCCGGATGAGAGAAAGGAGTCTGACATCGTTGAGTCTAGAGCTGCCCACGGCCCTGTTTGGGCGCGAGGTTCCTAAGCTTTAATTGAGCACACGTGATCTGGCTGGTTTGG
>WNFI01040985.1_pt2 | contig 11884 bp, 10 predicted proteins | sample 5400471 | NCBI WGS metagenome assembly WNFI01 (sample SAMN13153348, study PRJNA577476) | soil metagenome | isolation source: 100 cm saprolite on Douglas fir-dominated hillslope | place: USA:California | collected 2013-09-17 | reverse complement strand
GACGTGTGCGCGCGGCGTATCGTCAACGAAGTACCTGGTATTTCACGCGTCGTCTATGACATTTCGGGCAAGCCGCCCGCGACGATCGAGTGGGAGTGAGGGGGCCCCAATCATTGGCCAAACACCGAATCGAACAGCCCCACTGGACCCGCCGCGATTTTGTCCACGCTGGTCTCGCTACCGCTGGTGCCGTTGCCTTGGGTGCTTGTGCGCAGACCGGCATGCCGCGTGTCTTGACCGCGACCGGATCGGGCGCCGATCTCGACGAACTTGCCCGAGGCATGCATGGTCGCTTTCTTCGCGATGGGTCGCCCGCGTATGACGACGCGAGGAAGGTTTGGAACCTGGCCTACGACCGCCACCCGCTCGCGCTGGCACGCTGCGCGGACATCGACGATGTCAAACGCTGCGTGGCTTTCGCGCGGCGACACAGCGTTCCCGTCTCCATCCGCGGGGGTGGGCATAGCTACGCGGGGTTTGGCGTGGCCGATGGCGCTCTTCAGGTCGACCTCGGGGCGTTCAACACCGTCAAGGTCGATAAGGACCGCCGCGTCGCCTCGGTGGGCGGCGGCGTGCGAATTCGGGATCTACTCGCCGCGACACTGGCCGCGGGGCTGGTCACGCCGATGGGGAGTTGCGGCGATGTCGGTGTAACAGGCCTGGCCCTTGCCGGCGGCGATACGGCCGGCAGAGGACTGTTCGGGACGGCATGCGACAACATTCTCGGCGCCCAACTCGTCACCGCCGATGGCGAGGTGCTGGATCTCGGCCCCGGTCGGAACGAGGACCTGTTCTGGGCGATCCGCGGCGGCGGCGGCAACTTCGGCGTCGTCACCCGCCTGGATTTCAGGCTGCACCCGGTTTGGACGTCCTACAACGCCAGGTTTGACTTCGGCTGGAGCGACATCGGCGGGGCGATGCGGATTTTCGGCGATCTTGTGCGCGAGACACCGGACGAGGTCAGGGCAGCGTTCGAGGTCAGCGCGGAGACTGGCGCGTCGGCGACTTGCGGTTTCCTCGGCGATCCGGCCGCCGCCGCCGCTTACCTGGATACATGGAAGGCGTCGTTCCGGCCGGTGGCGGCCAGGATGTCGACCTCAGTACCCGATCCCGAAGGGGAGGTTTGGGCCACCACCTCAGTCGCCGTCGACGGCGCGTTTCTCGAGGGCGTCAGCGATGGGGCTGCGGACGTGTTGGCGCGCGCAGCGGTGGCCGGGCGGGGATTTGGCGAAATTCTGATGGGACTCTCGAACGGCGTGGCGGCGCGCATCAGTATGACTGACACGGCCTACCCACTGCGTGGGACGGGATTGAGTTTGATTCTGTCCTCCGAATGGACCCGGCCCGAGGACCGCGCGCGGTCGGAGCGATGGGTGGCGGAGTACGGCGCTGCCCTTCGCCCATGGGCGCGCCGCGCCTACGTGAATTACATCCCGCCCAGCCCGCCGGAACGTATCCGCGAAATCTATGGGGTGAATTATCCCCGGCTCGCCAAGATCAAGGCGCGGTACGATCCAGCGAACCTGTTTCGGTCCAATCAGAATATTTTGCCCGAGGCCGGCAGCTGACGATGGTCTTGCGTTGCGATGTTCTTGCGCCGTCAGCCGCAGCGAACTCCTGGCGGATTACTTTGCGTTCGGCGCTCCCCATAGAGTCGTAATCGGCGCGGCGAACATCCGCTGTCCGAACGGCACCGCCCCCATGGCGAAACGCTTGCCGCAAGCTTCGGCAAGCTTGCGCAGAGCGGCGAAATCATCGCCCCTATCGGGCGTAGGCGCAAACGCGCGCGGTGTTGACTCAACGTGCCCCGCCCTTGGGCCTCGCAATTTCGGCGTCACCGTAGACTCCTGTGAGTTCTCCGTATCGAGCGTAGTCCCTGATCATCGCAAAATATTGCCGCGCGTAGCGGGTGGACAAGCGCTCCCCTCCGTCAGTCGCGGTTTCGAATAGCGTCATTCCGTGTTCCGCTCGCGGATATACCGCCAGCGTGAACGGTAGATCGTCGGCAATGAGCGACTTAACAAGACGACTCGTCTCTGCACTCGGAGCTTCATAGTCCTCTCCACCCAATATCCACAACTGCGGCGTCGTATTGGCGCGCAGCGTCGGCATCGGATCGTAGTGAAAGGGTGTGCCCCACTTGAATTTCTCACTCATGTCCCGAAGCTGCAATTCCGAAAAGGGCAGTAGAAAATGCGTGTAATTGCCATGGAGGTCCTTGTACCACGGCGCATCCTTGTACTTCTCCCTGACAGCATCGAATTGCCCGAACCCATCGGTAAACCCACTCGCAATGACCGTCTCGGCAGCCCGTGCAACCTCCAGCGCGCTCGCGATGTCCGCAGGTGAGTGACCTTTCTCGCGCATTTCGATTTCAACTTCCTGCTGGTCCTCGTCAATCACGCTCACTGCGAGGCCGAAGCAAACGATGACGAAGTCCACGTGCGCGCGATTTGCTGCAAGCGGCGCCACCCATCCACCCTGGCTTCCGGCCTGATATCCGATCCGTCCCGCACGCCTTCCGGAAAGGCGCCTGGCTTCGCGCATCGCCGCCACATCATCGTCGGCAAGCACGTTGAAATCCTGACTGTAACTGCCTTCCGAGCCACCCGTTCCACGCTTGTCAAAGACAAATGCGCCGACGTTTTCGGCTGGCAGCATCCTCTGCAGCGCATTGAACTGTCGCGCCGAGTCGTGTTCTGCACCGTGCAGCAATATGACAATTGGAACGACGCCTGTGCCCTTCGGCAAGATCAGCCGCCCAGCGAGCGTCGCACCGTGGCTCGTGAATGTCGTGTCCGCCACGTCGAACTTGATGCGTCGCCCTTCTACCCGGTCAAAAGTGATACGGCCGGCCTCACACGGGGAAAAGCGGACGGCGTTGCCGTCGGGCCGCCCGGTCCAACCATACGAACTGGTCCACTGTCCACCGCCTTCCTCGCTCAATGCGCCGGTTGTGCCGTCAAAGCGGCGCCACCGGAGCGTATTGCCTTCAGAAGGCGCGATATCGATGGTTCCGCCATCGGACAGCCGATAGGTACCAACGTGGCAGTTCATAGTCTCCGCCGCGCGAGCTACTGGAACCACCAGAGAATTGCACAGGGCAGCGACACCGATCGCGACAATGACTGCGGTTCCCGGGCGCTCCGGTCCTGGCCTGCAAGTCGTCATGTTTTGTCTTCCCCGTCTGGCATAGCTGGATCACCAGGTACGGCATTCTCGCGAGCCGCGAAGCCATCCGCATTATAGGATTGACTCGCGAGACGCTGTATTCGCACGTTTACCGCGGGTAGCCCGCAGCAGTGTTCGGCGAAAGAAACGATCCGGCCGGCCAGGAGCCGCTGCCTGTCGCAGACTATCGCTTGGGCCGACGGACGGTCCTGATCTTGCCGCTCTTTCCTCCGCCGCAGAAGAACTGTTCGCCGCCATCGGACTCGAGGCCTGAAACGCCCGCGCCGGGCGGCATCTCGAGCTGCTCCAGCACCTGTCCGGACCGGGGATCGATTCGCCGCAATTCGCTTTCCTCACCTTCCCAGGTGCCGTGCCAGAGTTCGCCGTCGACCCAGGTGACGCCCGTGACGAAGCGGTTGGACTCGATCGTACGAAGGATCGCGCCGGTTTCAGGATCGATCTGATGGATCTTCCGCTCGCGATACTGCCCCACCCAGAGCGTCCCTTCGGCCCACGCGAGCCCCGAGTCAGCGCCGCCGCCGGGCGCCGGGATCGTCGCGAGCACGCGGCCGGTCTTCGGATCGATCTTCTGGATGCGGTCCTCGACGATCTGAAACAGGTGCTCACCGTCGAAGGCTGTTCCCGCATGCGCGGCGACGTCGATCGAGCGCAGCAGTTTACCGCTCGCCGGATCGAAGGCCTTCAGCGCATCTCCCGCGGCAAACCAGGTGTTCTCGCCGTCGAAAGACACGCCGTGCACGTGGTCGCAGCCCGGAAAGGGACCGTATTCGTGAATGACTTCTGCTTTTGATTTACGCATGACGCCATCCTAATCGATCGGCAGTGGAGCCGGGAGTAACAAGGCCGTCGTGAATCCCGGCACGGGCGGGGTCATCCAGCGACGCGCTCGCCCGCGACCGAAGGACTGGATCTTGCGTGCCGCCGCCAGCGACTCGAGCGCCCGCTGCACGGTGCGCTGTCCCGTTGCAAGCGTGAGCGCCAGGGCCGAGCTGGACCACGATTCGCCATCGGCGAGGAAGGCGAGCACCGCCGCATGCTCCTCTTCGACGGGCAGCGCCAGCACGACGACCTCGCGTGCGCGCCGCGGTACCAGCGCAAACCCCCGCTTCGTCGCGCTCACGTCGGCCAGCGACTGAAGCGCTCGGCGTAGCCGCCCCATTTCGACTCGCAGCCGCGCCCGATGCGATTCATCGGCGAGCTTCAATCGGAAGGTGCGCGCGACGAGCGCGTCCCTCGGGACGTCTCCCGGCCAGGCTTCGGCGAGGAGGCGCGCGAGCGTGAACAAAACCGGGCGCTTGGCGAGCGAGATCATCGCGCCTGCCTGACGCACGACGTGACGGCAGGCGTCCACCACAATCGCTTTCGACGCCAGCAGCGTTTCGACCTCATCGAGCAGCAGCAGCTGCTCCTCGCCCCTCGCGATCCGGCGCGCGGCGGGCGTGTTCAGAAGGTGGAGCACGCTCTCGACTTCCGCCGTCAGTGCCGGGATACCTGCCTCGCGCGCAGCGTCCTCGGCCCGCGCGAGCGCTGCGCGTGCCGCCTTCGTTCGCAGGCGCCGCATCTCGATCCCCGCGACCACCAGTTCGTGAGCGGTCCTCCACGCGGGAGGGAGACGCGCGGGATCCAGCTCCGCCAGGATACGCTCGGCCTCCTCGATGCGCCCGATCAGGAGGAAGCGCCGGGCCTGCAGATACCGCGCGTGCGCGGCGTTGGCCCGGTCGCCGTGCGCCTCGAGCGTCGCCCGTGCCGATTCCAGCTCCTTTGCAGGCCAGGCGAGGTCCCGCGAGGCGAGCGCGACCTCGGCCTCGGCGACGACACACCGGGCACGGGCCATGGCCTCCTTCGGACCGAAGGCACGCGCTGCAGCTCTGAGGAGCGCCCTGGCCCGAACGAGATCCCCGAGCTGCGCCATCGCGATGCCGCGAAGCGCGAGGGCGGGCGGGTCGTCGCGCAGGGCGACCCGCTTCAGCGCGCCGAGGGGATCTCCGGCCGCGAGGGCATGCGCCGCGGCGGTGATCAGGCTGTCCATCGGAATCCTGTCACATTTGTCACTCTCATCGCTCGTGACCTGGGGCTTAGGCTAACTCATGTCCCACATCCACTGGAGATACGAGCGATGAATAAGCACAGCACCGGAACACGTAAGGATTGGCTCGCCGCGCGGCTCGAGCTGCTCGCGGCGGAAAAAGAGCATACACGGAGGAGCGATGAACTGGCGCTGCGGCGGCAGGCGCTGCCCTGGGTGCGGGTCGACAAAGACTATCGATTCGCGACCGACGCGGGAAACGCTACGCTGGCGGACCTTTTCCAGGGGCGCTCGCAACTTCTCGTTTATCACTTCATGTTCGGGCCCGACTACACGGCAGGATGCCCCTCCTGCTCGTCCATTGCGGACGGGTTCAGCGGCTTCGCCGTGCATCTGGCGAATCACGACGTGACGCTTTCGGCGGTATCGCGGGCCCCACTGGCGAAGCTGCAGGCGTACAAGCGGCGAATGGGCTGGACGTTCCCCTGGGCGTCCTCGCTCAGCAGCGACTTCAACTTCGACTTCAACGTCTCGATCACCGAGGAGCAACAGCGCACGGGAGACATTGAATACAACTACGAGCGCAGCGGCCACGTGATGGACGCGAAGGATCCGCCGGAGATCGTCAAGCAGATCGCGGCCAGTTGCGGAACCGACGCGCCCACATTCACCCGCGACCGGCCGGGCATGAGCACTTTCGCAATCCAGGACGGCGTCGTTTACCACACGTATTCCGCTTTCGCGCGCGGACTCGACGGCCTCTGGGGCATGTACCAGTGGCTCGACCGGGCACCGTTGGGGCGCAATGAGCAAGGCGTCTGGTGGCGGCGTCACGATGAGTACGCCAAGGCCTGAGGCAATGCATGGGCGTCGCTTGCACAACCGGGGAATGCGAGGTGCTGCGAAGCGCGGCTAGCGGGCGAGCCTTCCAGCGAGCCTGCTCTGGCTTCCCGGCCCTGCTCTTCGCCGCGAGCGCAGCGGTGACGATCGCGACCTGCGAGTCCATGTCGTCGATGGGCGGGATGAAGATGCCCGGCGGCTGGGCGATGTCGATGGCGTGGATGCGGATGCCCGGCCAGACGTGGCCGGGCAGCGCGGCGTCGTTCCTCGGCATGTGGATCGTGATGATGGTCGCGATGATGCTGCCGTCTCTCATGCCCATGCTGTGGCGTTATCGTCGGGCCGTCGTCGGAATCAGCGAGACGCGCCTGGCTGGATTGACCGCGCTGGTCACCGTCGGGTACTTCTTCGTGTGGGCTGCGTTCGGACTGGCCGCCTTTCCGCTGTACCGCGGCGCGGCCTTGACTTGTCCGCGGATGCGGGTTCGGCCTGGCGACACGGGCTGCGCCTCGGCTTCCGCTGCGGCCAGTGCTGTTCTGGTCTGATGGCGATACTCCTGGGTCTTGGAGTCATGGACCTGCGCGCGATGGCTGTCGTGACCGCCGCCATCACCGCCGAACGTCTCGCCCTCGCCAGTGAGCGAGTCGCGCGAGTCATTGGAGTCGTCGCCGTCGGAGCAGGGTTGCTTTTGATCGCGCGAGCATCCGGGCTCGGATGAAACACGCGAATCGTGCACCTGCACTTCGTCCGCCGCGCACCCCTGGGGACTGGATTAGCGAGATCCACCCGCGTGCGTCACGCCCGACGGGTTGTCGGAAGCCGCGAGACAAGGGCGATTCGCTGCCGCATTGCTTAATGCCGCTGCGATCTGAACCCCCGGCACTCGTTGTCGTTGTAGCAGTCATGTACTGACGGTAATACTAAACAGCAGTACGTGGCGGTCGCTTAGCAATCTGAAGTTCGCCTGCGGATTTCGGCGCGCAGAAATGCCGGGATCAATGCGGCCTGTGCGGGAAATGGGGGATAATGGCCCCATCATGCAGCTGCTCGAACGCCAGGAACAACTTGAAAAACTGGAGCGGTGCCTGCAGGAGGCGCGCGCGGGCTCCGGCAAGCTTGTTCTTGTCGCAGGTGAGGCGGGCATCGGCAAGAGCTCGCTCGTCGATTACTTCGCATCGGTCCATAGGCGCGATGCCTCCACGCTGTGGGGTGCCTGCGATGCGCTGAGCACACCGCGTGCGCTCGGACCGATACAGGAGATTGCCGCGCAGACGGGGGTCGGTGACGGCCACAGCCCCGGCGCCGATGAGTCGCGCGACTGGCTGTTCCGCGGCTTGCTCGATGAATTCTCGCGGCCGGAGCGGGCCTGCGTGGTCGTCCTGGAAGACCTGCACTGGGCCGACGAAGCGACGCTTGATTTCTTCCGCTTTATCGGCCGGCGTATCCAGCGCACGAGCACACTGTTTATTGCAACCTATCGAGATGACGAATTGCCACTGCATCACCCGGCGCGACTGGCGCTCGGTGAACTTACCGGACATCACGTGCTGCGGATGCGCCTGGCGCCGCTGTCGGCTGCCGCGGTGGGAGGTCTGGCCGGGAAGGGCGATTTTGACGTCGCGCAGCTGCACCGGCTGACGGGCGGTAATCCTTTCTTCGTGCACGAGGTGCTCGCGAGCCCGGGCGAGCGCGTGCCGGTGACGGTGCGGGACGCGGTGCTTGCGCGTCTCCTGCGCTGCCCGGCGCCGGTGCGTGAACTGGCCGAGCTGGTCTCAATGTCGCCGGGAAAGACGGAGCGATGGCTTATCCAGGCGGTCATCGGCGATCGCGGATCGGCCATTGACGAGGGCGTGTCGCGTGGCCTTTTTGCAGCTCTGACGGATGCAGTTGGTTTTCGCCACGAACTGGCGCGCCTGGCCGTGCAGAGTACGGTGACGCCGGAACGCGCCCGGGCATTGCACGAAAAGCTGCTGCAGGCGCTGGTGGAGCGCCGGGCTGACCTGACCCGGATCGTGCATCACGCGGCCGGAGCCGACAATGCCGCGGCAGTGCTCAGCTACGCGCCCCTGGCGGGGAAGGAAGCCGCGCGACTGGGTGCGCATCGGGAGGCGGCTGCACACCTGGGCGTCGCCTTGCGATATGGCACCTCCCTGCCGGCCGAGAATCGGGCAGCTCTGCTCGAATTGCATGCGGTGGAATGCAGCCTGACCAACCAGGCCAGGAAGGCGATCGCTTCGGCGAACGAGGCGCTCCTGTTGTGGCGCGGGCTTGGCAATATCGAGGCTCAGTCGCGTGTGCAGAGCTTCCTGTCCCCGGAGTATCGGGTTATAGGCGACAAGCAGCAGGCCGAAAACAGCGTCGCCGCGGCCATCGCCCTACTGGAGCCGCTGCCACCGAGCGTACACCTGGCGTGGGCGTACAGTACGCGCTCCCGGCTGGCATCGCACTACGGCCTGGATACCGAAGCCGTGGAATTCGGACGACGCGCACTGGCGCTGGCGCGGACCTTCGGCGATCACGTCACGGAATCGCATGCGCTGACTAACATTGGCTCGGCATTGCTCATTGCGGGCGACCAGTCGGGATACGAGCACCTCGAGCGCAGTCTTGCGATTGCGCTCGAGCACCAACTCGAGGAGGGCGCCGCCCGTGCCTATGGAAACTTTGTTTTCTGCTCGACTCTGGAGCACGACCTGCTGAGGGCGGAGCGGTACTATCGTGAAGGCATGGTGTACTGCGAGGAGCGCGGGCTCTTCTCAAGTCTCGCTTACCTGCACGCGTACGGCGCCAGGCTGGCCCTGGATCGGGGCGACTGGACCGAGGCCGCGCGGATCGCCACTGCGCTGCTGCGGGGTATGGAACTCGTGCCCTTGCAGCGCGTGCCGACCCTGGTAACGCTGGCGCAGGTACGCATTCGTCGCGGTGACCCTGGAGCGGATGAACTGCTCGCAGAAGCTCTTGAATTGGCCATGCTGATGGGCGAACCGGAGCGGCTAGGCCGCGTCGCCGCCGCACGCGCCGAGCAGGCCTGGTATTGCGGTGATCTTGAGCGCCTGACGCGCGAGGTGGCAACGGGCCTGGGCTATCTGGGCGAGAAGCGGTTTCCCGCGATCAAGGGTGAACTGGTCGCATGGCAATCGCGCGTGCGAGCCCAAGCCTCGATCCCGCAAGACATTCACAAGCCCTACCGGCTCGTGCTGGCGGGTGACTGGCGGGCCGCCGCCGGCTATTGGGAGAGTATTGGCGCACCCTACGAACAGGCGCTCGCCTTGGTTGAGGGTCCTGAAGAGGCGTTGCGCCAGGCGCTGGCAGTGCTCGACCGGCTTGGCGCGGGCCCGCTCGCCGCCATCGTGCGCAGGCGCCTGCGCGAACGAGGCGTGCGCGCAATACCACGGGGCCCGAACGAAGCGACACGCGCGAACCCAGCGGGCCTGACCGCCAGGGAAATTGAAGTGCTGGCGTTACTGGCGCAGGGCAGCACCAACGCGCAGCTCGCTCGTCGCCTGCATCGCTCCACGAAGACCATTGATCGGCACGTTGCGGCGATTCTTGAGAAGCTCGGCGTGCACTCACGCACACAGGCGGTAGTGGCGGCTCAATCACTCGGCGTCTTCAAGGCGCGCAGCGATGCGGCGCCCGGTTCATCTTAATGCCGGCGCGTGAGTTCACCGTGGTGATTCTGGCAACCCTGGCCGCGGTGGCTGCGGCCGCGGCGGTCTCTCCGGATGAGCGCGGGGTTGGTGCCGCAGAGCCGGTGTTTGCAGATTTCCTCGACGCCGCGGGTGCCATCGAGACGATCGACTCCGGACTGACCGCGAGCTTCGACGGGCGGGATCGTGCTGCCTGGCAGTCACGCTTCGATCAGAGCCTCAAATCCCTGAATGCGACGCTGGCTAAGGTCTCGCCGGACGGGATGTCCCTGCACGACAGACGTGCGCTGGCCGCCATGCGCTCCGCCATTGCCTTGCGCACCAGTACCTCATCGGCCCCTGCAGGAAATTGTGACGATGCGGTCCGCCCGTCGGCGACCGGCCGGGAGCTGCGGACTGCGCTGTACGCTTGTTTCAGCAGCGTCGGCGATGTGGTCCAGTTCGAGGGGTACAGCTTTACGCGCGGGGACGCGCTGGGGCTGCTCGAGCGGGTCGCCGAACCGGAGCGGCGGCGCGCGCTCTTTATGGCCATGGAGCCGCTGTGGCGTGCAGTGAACGGCGAGAATACGCCCAACAGTCCGTATCGGCGCCTGCTCGCGGCAGAAGCGGAGCATGCGCGGGCCAATATCGCGGATGCAGAGGCGTCGCTGGGACTGCCTGCGGGAATCGGAGAACGTTGGCTCGAGCAGGCTCTCGGGGCGTGGAGCAGCGCCGCGCGGACCGCGCCGCTGGAGCCGTGGGACTTTCGTTACGCCTACTCCAGCGCGACGCGAACGGTGCAGGCTTGTGCGCACCATCTGGAGGATGCCAACGCGCGGTTCTTCGATGAGCTCGGTGCCAACCTGGAGCGCCTGGGCGTAATCGAGGACCTGGACGCTCGGCCCGGCAAAGCGCCGGTGGACTACACGGAATTCGCGCGCATCGGACGACAGGTGGCGGGCAGCTGGCGTCCGGCTATTCCACGTGTCTCCATATTCCTGCAGGAGGAAGGTCTCGGCGGCGCCGGCGAACTGGCCCATGAAAATGGCCACGCGGTGCATTACGCCGCCATTCGTGCCCTGCCATCGCTGCAGATGCCGGACGAACTGTCCCTGGCTGCGGAAGCCTTTGCGGATATCACGGGATGGAGCGTATTCAATCCGGCCTGGCAGCGCAGGTACCTGGGATGCGCCGGCACGGCAAGCGAAGGCCGGCGCGCGCGCCTGGGCTCGGTCATGCTGGACGTGGCATGGGGACTGTTCGAAATCAGAATGGCGCGCAGTCCGGCCAGCGATCCGAATGCCGTGTGGACGGACATTACCAGCCGCTACCTGCACATTGCTGCGCACCCGGAATGGTCCTGGTGGGCGGTCCGGGGTCAGCTGGTCGACGATCCGGGCTATATGATCACGTACGCGCTCGGTGCCTTCGTCACGGCGGACCTGCGCGCCCGCATCCGCGCGAGGATCGGGGAGTTCGACGCCGGCAACAAGGCCTGGTATCCGTTTGTGTCGGCGCGTTTGTTCCGCTATGGCGGGGAGGATGAGCCGCGATTGCTCCTGCGCCGATTCCTGGGGCGTCCCGTCACGCGGGCGGCACTACTCCGCGACATCCGGGCCGTCGGCACCCCCTGAACATGAACCTGCTTCAGTCCATCTCGAGATTGCAGTCCGACAGTGCTACCAGGCGGGTCTTGTTTCGCAATTTGTGTCCCAGGTAGAGCACGATGAAGATGGGAATCATCAGGTAGCCGGAGATGAAACTGAACCATGAGAACACGGGTGCCTGGAACACGCCAATGTTGGCGCCGAACAGCACGATCGTGAACAGGATGACCGCGAGCCACGGCCCGTAGGGATAGAACCTCGCCCGGAATTTCAGATCGTCCAGACTGCGGCCCTGCGCGATCCAGGCCCTGCGGAAGCGCAGATGACAGATGGCGATGCCCAGCCAGATGATGAAGCCGCTCAGGCCCGAGGCGTTGTAGAAAATCTGGTAGATCCTTTGATCGCCCACCAGGCTGGTAAAGAAGGCGGTCGCGCTGACCAGGCCCGTCGCCAGGAGCGCGGCGACCGGCACGCCCCGCCCATTGAGGCGCCCAAAGAGCGACGGCGCCTTCCGGCTGTGCGACATCGCGTAGAGCATGCGCGAGGCCACGTACATCGAGGAGTTTCCGGCCGACAGTACCGAGGAGAGG
>WNFI01259813.1_pt1 | contig 11885 bp, 13 predicted proteins | sample 5400471 | NCBI WGS metagenome assembly WNFI01 (sample SAMN13153348, study PRJNA577476) | soil metagenome | isolation source: 100 cm saprolite on Douglas fir-dominated hillslope | place: USA:California | collected 2013-09-17 | reverse complement strand
CGGCAGCGCGATCGCGGGGCGCTGCTGCGCCGGGGTGGCCGCGACGGCTCGCGTGTCGGTCCTGAACAGCCCGATGACGCTGCGCACCCCGAGGCCGAAGACCGCCATGGCCACCACCAGGACGATCGCGGTGACGTGGCGCCTGATCACGGGAACGACTTCGCCACCACGGGCAGGATCAGCGACCAGTCCGGCAGCACCACGTCCTGCCCCGCGATCTGGCCGCCATGCGTGTACGGCGGCAGCAGGATGACCCGCTCCACGTCGCTCAGCGACAGGTCGGAGGCGAGCGGAAGGACAGCAGAGAGTTGCGAGATGCTCATGTCGGTGGTCATCTCGCCGTTGAGTGCTGAGGCCAGTTCGGGCAGGTTGGCAGCGCTCATCGACTTCGCCTTGGCGCGCAACGCGAGCAGGAGCTGCTGCTGGCGCTCGGAACGGCCGAAGTCCTCGCGCAGGTCGCCGTGTCGCGAGCGCACGTACTGCAGCGCCTGCGCGCCGCTCATGTGCTGCGCGCCCGGCAGCACCGCGACGCGCTCGAAGGCGTACGGGTTGGAGGCGTCGAGGTCGCGCGGGTAGAAGTCGTCCATCACCGGGTTGCTGGCCACGACGTCGACGCCGCCGACGGCGTCGACCAGCGCAATGAGCCCGTGCAGCCCGGTCCAGACGTAGTGGTCGACGTGGACGTGGAAGTTCTTCTCCACCGTGGCGATGGCGGTGCGCGCGCCGCCGTCGGCGTAGGCCGCGTCGATCTTGGCGGTGCCGCCGCTGCCGATGGGCACCCACAGGTCGCGCGGGATCGAGAGCATGACGACGTGGTGGGTCGACTCGCCGCCGTGCCCGGTGATCGACACCGCGGGGCTGAGCACGGGCAGGAAGTACGAGCCCGCCCCTGCCACCCCGGCGATGAGGAAGCCGAAGGCGATGACCAGTCCGCGACGCACCCGTCGCCGTGGCGCCTGGTCCCTCAGCCCGGCACGGCGCCGGCGTCGCTCCCTCACGCGCCTCGGCTGCTGCGGCCCGCCGCGACGGGACGGCTGAGGTCGCCCGCGCCGCCCTCGCCCGTGTGCAGGCGCAGCGCCAGGCCGACCACCCGTCCCACCTCGCGGCCGCGGGCGCTGTAGTAGACGAGGCGCCCGGCGCGGCGGCTGTCCACCAGGTCGAGGCTGCGCAGCACGCGCAGGTGCTGCGAGACCAGCGGCTCGGCGATGCCCAGGGTGGTGGCCAAGTCGCTGGTGCACATCTCCTGCTGGAGGAGCACGTGGAGGATGCGCAGGCGGGTGGGATCGGCGAGGCCGGCGAAGAAGTCGGCGATGGCCTCGTGGTCGACGCCGCCGATGAGCTGGCGGGCGCGCCGCACGTCGCTGAGGTGAATGGTCCGCCGGACCTCGGCCCCCGCTGGGCGATCCGGCCTCCTCGTTCCGCGAGGATTGCGCATCGTCGCAAGCATAGGTCACGGGCACCCGGGTCCGTGGCATCGTAGGGCTCGTGGCCAGCGAGATCTACGAGGCGCCGGTCGACTCCGCCGTGATCGACGCGGCCCACCTCGGCGACATCCAGGGTGCCCTGGGCACGGTCCGCTGGCGGCAGCTCTGGCCGGCTCGCACCGGGCGGCGCCGCCTCGCGGTGCTGCTCGCCGTGATGGGCCCCGGGCTGCTCGCCCTGGTGGCCGACAACGACGCCGGCGGCGTGGCCACCTACGCCCAGGCGGGGCAGGAGCGCGGGCTGGGCATGCTCTGGGCGCTGCTGCCGCTCGGGGTGATCCTCTTCCTCAACCAGGAGATGGCGGCGCGGCTGGGCGCGGTCAGCGGGGTGGGCCACGCCCGGCTCATCTTCGAGCGCTTCGGGCGCCTCTGGGGGGCGTTCTCGCTGGGCGACCTGATCGTCCTCAACCTGCTCACCCTGGTCACCGAGTTCATCGGCGTGCGCATCGCCGCCGAGCACCTCGGCGTGCCGGCCACCCTGGCCGTGCCCGGCGCCGCGGCGGTGCTGGTGGTGGCCACCCTGACCGGCAGCTTCCGGCGCTGGGAGCTGGCCATGTACCTGCTCGTCGCCGTCAACGTCGCCCTCATCCCCGTGCTCTTCGTCGACCACACCAGCCCGTCGGCGGCGGTGGCCCGCAAGCGCGCTGGCCGGCAGCGGCACCATGGAGTCGACGGTGCTCCTCGTCGTCGCGCTGCTGGGCACCACCGTGGCGCCGTGGCAGCTGTTCTTTCAGCAATCCGTGGTGGTCGACAAGCGCATCACCCCGCGCTGGATGGCCTACGCGCGCATCGATACGGGGATCGGCACGCTGCTCATGCTGGCCGGTGCCTCGGCGGTGATCGCCATCAGCGCGGCGGCGTTCAGCGGCGTCCCGGCGCATGCGGGTGTGCACGACGCGGGCGGTGTGCTGCACGTCGTGTCGACGCAGCTCGGCGGCTCGGTGGGCAACGTCCTGGCGGTGCTGCTGCTCGACGGTGCGCTGCTCGGCGCCGCGGCGGTGACGCTGGCGACCTCGTACGCGGCCGGCGACGTCACCGGTGCGCGGCACTCGCTGCATCGCACGCCCGACGAAGCGCCGCTGTTCTACACGCTGATGACGCTGGTGGTGGCGGTGGCTGCGGGTGTCGTGCTGCTGCCGGGGCTGCCACTGGGATTCGTCACCACCGCGGTGCAGGTGCTGGCCGGCCTGCTCCTGCCCAGCGCGGCGATGTTTCTCTTCCTGCTCTGCAACGACACCGCCGTGCTGGGGCCGTGGGTCAACGGCAGCGTGCGCAACGCGCTCACCGCGATCAGCATCGCCGGGCTGCTGGTGCTGTCAGCCCTGCTGGTGGTCACGGCGCTGTTCCCCGCCGCTCCCGTCGCACCGGTGGGTGCTGCGCTCGGTGGGCTCGCCGCATGCGGGCTGCTGGTGGCGGCGCTCTCCGCCGTGCGCCGTCGCCGGCGCGCGCGGGTTCGCGAGTTCATGCCAAAGGCGGCAGCAACGGAGGGCCTGTCGGTGTTGCACGGCAGCCACGTGCTGCTGGCGGCGCGGCCGGGGCGCCACCGGGCGCCGCTGCACGACGACCCCGCGCTGTGGCGGACGCCACCGCTCCACGAGCTGCGCCGTCCGGTGTGGACGCGCGGGCGCGTGGTGGGGATGGTGGCGCTGCGTGGCTATCTCTTGCTCAGCGTTGCCCTGCTGGCCGGGCGCGCCATCGCCTCGGCCCTGGGACACTGAGCAAGGGCCTCTCACGATTTCGCCGCTGTGCAATCGTCAGGCTCATCGGGTAGACTGGCGGAGCATCACCCGATTCGAGGAGGCCGGCATGGACGCCAGCGGAAGTAGTCCGCGACCCAGCCCTGCGCGCGCCTTCGCGAGGCCGGCCGCCTAGCGACCCTGCCGCCTCCCGACTGCGTGCGCGTCTCGTCCAAAACGTACGCAGCCGTCCACGCCGGACGGCGGGAGGCATCGATCATCGTGAACACCCTTGCGCATGGGCGCCACAATGGCGCCATGACCACGGTGGAGCGTCCGTTCGTCAGCGCGGCTGCCACCGTCAACGCCGCACTGCTCGACCGCGCCGGCGAGCGCCTCGGCCGCGTCGACGACGTCGTCGTCCGCCTCGCCGACGGGCACTACCCGCCGGTGACCGGGCTGCGCGTCCGCATCGGCGGGCGCGAGCTGTTCGTCCCTGCGCAGCAGATCGCCTCGCTGCAGCCGTACCGCGTGCAGCTCTCCGGCGACACCCTCAACCTCGCCCGTTTCGAGCGCCGGCCCGGCGAGGTGCTGCTCGACGACGACGTGCTCGGCCGCCGCCTCATCGACGTCGCCGCCGGTCACCTGGTCCACGCCCACGACATCGCGCTGGCGCGGGTCGACGGGTGGTGGCGCGTCGTCGGCGTCGATCCGCGCGGCGCCAGCGGCGCGCATCGCCTGCTGCCGTGGCGCACCCGGTCGGGCCTGGTGGCGCCGGAAGCGGTGATCGACTGGTCGGACGTCGAGCCCTTCGTCGGGCACGTTCCCACTGCGCGACTGCCGATGCCGTTGCGCCGCCTGCGTCGCCTGCATCCGGCGCAGATCGCCGACCTCGTCGAGCATGCCTCGCGCGACGAGGGGTCGGAGATCATCGAGGCGGTGCACGACGATCCTGAGCTGGAGGCCGACGTGTTCGAGGAGCTCGACGTCGAGCACCAGCGCCGCTACATCGAGCAGCGCAGTGACGAAGAGGCAGCCGCGCTGCTCGCCGAGATGGGCCCCGACAGCGCGACGGTGAGCGATGCGCTCGCCGCGGTGCGAGCGGCTCACGACATCGGTCCGCAGCAGAGCTCGTCGATCGTGCTGCTCTCCGAGGACGGCCGGCTGGTGGGCACCATCGCGCTCTCCGATGTGGTCAGCGCAAACAGCGATGCCGCCCTGCGCGACGTGGCCACGCCGGTGACGGCGCGACTGCGTCCGGAGACCGACCTGCCCAACGTCGCACTGCTGATGACCGACTACAACCTCAGCGCCCTGCCCGTCGTCGACGCCGACGATCGCGTCCTCGGCGTGGTGACCGTGGACGACCTGCTGGAAGCGATGCTCCCGCCGGAATGGCGGCTCAGACGAGACGACCAACGCGCATAGGCGCGCACGTCACCCGCCACGCCGCCCCCGACAACCGCACACCGCACATTTCCCGGAGAGCATCCGTGAGCAACAACGACACCGTCCTGACCGCCCGGTCGGGAACCACGCCCGGCCCCGCCGTACTCGACGACGCGCACGTCGGCGACATCCGCGGGGCCCTCGGCCACATCGCCCAGCACGACATGGCGCCGCGCCGCGGCTGGAAGGCGCGCCTGCTGACTCTCGCCGCCATCATGGGTCCCGGCCTCATCGTCATGGTCGGCGACAACGACGCCGGCGGCGTGTCGACGTACTCGCAGGCCGGGCAGAACTATGGCACCAGCCTGCTCTGGGCGCTGCCGCTGCTGATCCCTGTGCTGATCGTCAACCAGGAGATGGTGGTGCGGCTCGGCGCCGTCACCGGCGTCGGCCACGGACGCCTGATCTTCGAGCGCTTCGGCAGGTTCTGGGGGGCCTTCGCTGTCGGCGACCTCTTCCTGCTCAACTTCCTGACCATCGTCACCGAATTCATCGGCGTCTCGCTGGCGTGTCGCTACTTCGGGCTCAACCCCTACTACACCGTGCCCATCGCCGGCATCCTGCTCATCGGCATCACCGTGACCGGCCGGTTCGAGCGCTGGGAGCGCTTCATGTTCCTGTTCGTGGTGCTCAATGTGCTGGTCATTCCCATCGCGCTGCTCTCACATCCGGACCCTGGCACGGTTGCGCACTCCCTGGCCGTTCCCGGCATCAGGGGCGGCGTCAGCTCGGACGCGATCCTGCTGATCATCGCCATCGTCGGCACCACGGTGGCGCCGTGGCAACTGTTCTTCCAGCAGTCCAACGTCGTGGACAAGCGCATCACGCCACGCTGGATCAGCTACGAGCGCGCCGACACCGTGATCGGCGCCTTCGTGGTCGTGATCGGCGCCATTGCGCTGATGATCGCGCCTGCGTTCGTCCTCGGCGGCACCTCGGCGGCGGGGCACTTCACTGACGCGGGCGGTGTCGCCAGCCTGCTCGGTGACCACAACAAGGTGCTGGGCACGCTCTTCGCCATCGTGCTGCTCGACGCCTCGATCATCGGCGCCAGCGCGGTGACCCTGGCCACCTCGTACGCGTTCGGTGACGTCTTCGGCATCCACCACTCGCTGCACCGTCCCTGGTACGAGGCCAAGGCGTTCTACGCCAGCTTTGCCGGCACGGTGGTGGTCGCCGCGGCGATCGTCCTGCTGCCGGGTGCGCCACTCGGCCTCATCACCACGGGAGTGCAGGCGCTCGCCGGTGTGCTGCTGCCCAGCGCCAGCGTCTTCCTGCTGCTGCTCTGCAACGACCGCGCGGTGCTGGGCCCGTGGGTCAATCGGCCGTGGCTCAACGCGGTCGCCAGCCTCATCCTGGGCGTGCTGCTGATGCTCTCGCTGATCCTGGTGGTGACCACGCTGGTCCCGCAGATCAACGTGGGTGCGCTGGTGCTCGGCAGCGGCGCAACGCTGGCGGCAGCGCTGGTGGGTGTCGCGTTGTGGTCGCTGCGCGGACGACGCCCGGCTGTGGCGCCGCTCGTCGCGCAAGCGCCTGTCGACAAGATGTCGTGGCGCATGCCGCCGCTGGCGCTGCTCGACCGCCCGGTGTGGTCGCGCACGCGCCTGGTTGGCATGTGGTCGCTGCGCGTCTACCTGCTGATCGCCGTGGTGCTGCTGCTGGTCAAGGCGGTGCAGATCGGCACCGGGCACTGAGGCCAGTCGTCGCGCGTCAGCGCCCAGATATTCAGGCGGTGGCGGACGAGGACGTGGTGGGCGGCGGGGCCATCAGGTCGGCGTGGCGGGTCGTCCAGAACTCGAGGCGGCGGCGGAAGCGGTGCGCCGCGCTGAGCAGACCGGCGCGGCGCGCGGTCTTCCAGGCCTGGCTGTAGACCCGGATCCAGTGGCGGATCTCGCCGAGGTCGCGCGTCTCCGGGTCTTCGCCGGTGAGCAGGTGCTGGTCCATGTGAATCACCTCCATGGGCACGACGTCAACGCTGCCGGTTGCGGAGCGCGATGTCGAGACGTGCGGAGAAGTCGTCGCGCCGGGATGCATCCTTGACGGCGCTGATGAAGTGGTTCCAGCGATGGAACCGCTGCAGCATGCGAGCCTCGGTGGCGTCAGCGTCGACGAGGAGGGGGACGGTGGGCGGGCGGTGAAAGGCGTCTGCATGTGCCATGTTGGGTGTGTCTCTTCCGGTGGCCCCACGTGGGGGCGTGGTGCATGCCAGAAGCATGACTGCCGGTGCACCGTGCACAACACGGGCGCACTGCCCAAACCCACCAGGCGAACCCTTGTGCAGCACGCTTGCCGGGCCTTGTTGGGGGCGGTCTTGACCCGCCCTGCAGGTGTGCGGGCGGCGCGTGCGGCGCTGCCGCTCGGGTCCCGGCAGCCGTCGCTGCCGTGACCTGAAGGGGCGGGCAGATCCCGCCCCTACGGCGCGCGTTGCGGATGGCGCGCCTACCCCACCCTCGGCGCATGCCCGCCCGCTGGCGCGTGCGGTGATGCGCCGGGCGCGCTTTGCGCGTGGGGCGCTGGCGTTGGTGGTGGCGGTTCGGCGTCGGCGTCGGGGGAGAGGAGGGGCAGCTCGATGCGGAAGGTGGCGCCGCCAGCCTCGGTGGGGTGAACGCTGATCCGTCCGCCGTGCGCGCCGACGATGGCCGCGGCGATGCTCAGGCCGAGCCCGCTGCCGCCCTGGTCGCGGCTGCGTTCCGGGTCGGCGCGGTGGAAGCGCTCGAAGATGCGCTCGGCGTGTCCCGGTGGGATGCCCCGGCCGTGGTCGACGACGTCGATCACCGCGTAGCCGCCCTCGGCGTGCAGCTCCACCTCGACGGGAGTTCCTGCCGGAGTGTGCACCAACGCGTTGCGCAGCAGGTTGCCGAGCGCCTGGCGCAGGCGCAGGTCGTCGCCGACGACGATGAGCGGCGTGTCGATGTGCAGGCTGATGCTGCGGTTGGGATCGGTGACGCGCGCGTCCGAGTAGCCGTCGCGCACCAGGGCGTCGAGCTCGACGGGGGTGCGTTCCAGCGGGCGTCCCTGGTCGAGTCGGGCGAGCAGCAGCAGGTCGTCGACGAGGATGCCCATGCGCTGCGCCTCCGCTTCGATGCGGCGCATGGCCAGCACGATGTCGTTGCTCTCCATGTCGGGGTTGCGGCGCAGCAGCTCGGCGTAGCCGCGCATCGACGTCAGCGGCGTGCGCAGCTCGTGCGACGCGTCGGAGACGAAATGGCGCAGCCGCTGCTCGGTGCGGGCGCGCTCCGCGAAGGCGGCTTCGAGCTGGTCGAGCATGGTGTTGAGGGCGAGGCCGAGGCGGCCCACCTCAGTGCGTTCGTCGGCGGGCTCGACACGGCTGCTCATGTCGCTGGCGACGATGCTGCGCGCCGTCTCGCCCATGCGCTGCAGCGGGCGCAGGCCGCGACGGACGATGAACCATGTCGCCCCCAGCAGCACCAGGGTGACGCCGCCGGTGACGCCGAGCTCGAGGACGAGCAGGTGGTCGAGCGTCGACTGCACGTCGTCGAGCGGCACGGCGACGATCAGGGTCTGGCTGCCCTGCTCGCTGTCGACGAGGACGCGGTAGTGGCCGACTGCGCCGGTCCCGGCGACGGTGAGATACGCCGGTCGTCCCACGCTGGCGATGGGCAGCGTTGCGGGCAGGACGGGATGGGTCGTCTTGTCGGTGTCGGTGGGCGGTCCGGGCAGCAGGGTGACCGGATTGCCGATGACCTTGCCGCTGCTGTCGAGCAGCTCGCCCCAGGTGCGCACCGGCATGGTGCGCAGCACGTCACCACCACCGAAGCCGTGGCCCTGCAGGTAGCCGGCCAGAGCGGGGTGCCCGGTGCGCAGCTGGTCGTCGACGCGCGACACCATGAACGACTGCAGCGAGGTGAACGTGCCCACGTCGGCCGCGATCAGCCCGAGGATGAAGAGCGGGACCAGGGTGACCAGCAGTCGCAGGCGCAGCGACATGGCGGCGATCAAACCGGGCGGGGCACGCGCATGACGTAGCCGACGCCACGCACGGTGTGGATCAGCGGCGGCTCGATCCGGTCGACCTTGCGGCGCAGGTAGCTGATGTACGTCTCCAGCACGCTGGCGTCGCCGCCGAAGTCGTAGTCCCAGACGTGGTCGAGGATCTGCGCCCGGGTCAGCACGCGCCCCGAGTTGGTGAGCAGGTAGCGCAGCAGGCGGAACTCGGTGCGGGTCAGCTCCACCGGCCTGCCGCTGCGCAGCACCTCGTGGGTGACGTCGTCCAGCTCCAGGTCGGCGAGCACCAGGCGGCCGTTGGCGGCGGCGTGCTCGGGATGGTGGCGGCGCAGCACCACGCGGATGCGCGCCACCAGCTCCTCGATGCTGAAGGGCTTGGTGACGTAGTCGTCGCCGCCGACGGTGAGGCCGCGCACCTTCTCCTCGGTGGCGTCGCGGGCGGTGAGGAAGATGACCGGCACCTTCTGCCCGTCGGCGATCAGCTTCTGCACCACGGTGAAGCCGTCCTGGTCGGGCAGGCCGACATCGAGGATGATCAGGGCAGGACGGAACTCCAGCACGGCCTGGCGGGCGGCGCGCGCGGTCGGCGCGGTGCGCACCTCGAAGCCCTCGTACTTGAGGGCCATGGCCACCAGGTCGGTGATCGACTGCTCGTCGTCGACGACCAGGATGCGGGTCTGGGCTTCGTCCATGGCGCCCATGATCCCCCCGCTTGCTGGGAAATTGCTCAGAGAACGGTGGGAATGCCCAAGGAAGTGTGCTCAACCGACGCCCGTTCTCAGGCTTCTCTCAGCCTTCTCCCAGCCCGGTCCGAGCCATGCCTGCCAATGTGGCACTCCGAGATGAACAACACCATGCTGTGGTACACGGCGCGCGCTGCTGGGCTGGTCAGCCTGGTGTTCCTCAGCGTTGTGGTGGTGCTGGGCATCCTGGCGCGGCTCCGCGTCGAGGGCCGGTCGTGGCCGCGCTTCCTCACCGCCGCGGTGCACCGCGACCTCGCCCTGATGACGCTGTTCTTCCTGGCGCTGCACATCGTCACCGCGGTGGTCGATCCCTTCACCCACCTCGGCCTCGTGGCCGCGACCGTCCCATTCGGCTCGTACTACCGCCCCTTCTGGCTGGGGCTCGGCGTCATCAGTGTCGACCTGATCGTCGCCGTCATCCTCACCTCGCTGCTGCGTCGCTACATCGGTGCGCGCGTCTGGCGTTTGGTGCACTGGCTCTCGTATGCGGCCTGGCCGGTTGCCGTGGTGCACGGCCTCGGCACCGGCACCGATGCGTTCTCGATCTGGGCGCTGGCGATCACGGCGATCTGCGTGCTCGCCGTAGGGGCTGCGCTGGTGTGGCGCATCGAAGCCGGGCCCGCGGATCCGCTGGCCGGCGAGAAGCGCGCTGCGGCGACCGCGGCTGCGTCGGCGTCGCGGCGCGAGGTGTTGCGATGAGCGAGCCCGTGCTGCTCTCGGGGCCGCCGCTGTCCGATGGCGCCGAGCGCTCTGCATCGCACGTGGCGCGACTCGGTCGATTGCCGCAGGGCGGCGCCGCGCTGATCGAAGCGCTGGAACGCAGCGACCTGCGGGGCCGCGGGGGCGCGTCGTTCCCGGTGGGCACCAAGTGGCGCGCGGTGGCATCGCGCTCTCGCGGTGACGCGGCGGTGCTGGTCAACGGCGCCGAGGGCGAGCCGCTCAGCCACAAGGACCGCCTGCTCATGGAGCGCCGTCCCCACCTCGTCCTCGACGGCGCGCATCTCGCCGCGCAGAGCACGGGTGCGCGCGACGTCGTCGCGTACATCGGCGAGGATCACCATCGCGCCGCGGCGGCAATGCGTGCCGCGCTGAGCGAGCGCCCCGATGCAGAGCGGCGCATCACGCGCATCGTCGACGACGCGCCGGCACGCTACGTCTCGGGTGAGGAGTGCGCCGCGGTGAACTTCGTCAACGACGGCATCGCGCTGCCGACCTCGATACCACCGCGTCCCTTCGAGCGCGGCATCGGCGGCCGGCCGACGCTGGTGCAGAACGTCGAGACGCTTGCCCACGCCGCGCTGATCGCGCGCTACGGCGATGCCTGGTATCGGGCCCAGGGAGTCGGCGGGTCGTCGGGGACGGCGCTGCTGACCGTGAGCGGTGCGGTGCAGCGGCGCGGCGTCGTCGAGGTGCCCATGGGGACGCGGCTCGGCGATGTGATGGCCGAATGCGGCGGCGTGGTCGACGCGGGCGAGGCGGTGCTGCTCGGCGGCTACTTCGGCACCTGGGTGTCGACGACGAACGCGTGGGCGCTGCCGGTCGATGCGACGCTGCTCCGGCAGCGCGGTGCGGTGCTCGGCTGCGGCGTCGTCGCGGTGCTGCCGGCGGGACACTGCGGCGTCGCCGAGACGTCGCGCATCCTCGACTACCTTGCCGATCAGAGCGCGCGGCAGTGCGGGCCGTGCGTCTTCGGACTGCGCGCCGTTGCCGACGCGGTGGCGGGCATCGCGGCCGGACGCGCCGCTCGCGGCGAGCTGCAGCGCGTGCAGCGCTGGGCGGGACTGCTGCCCGGCCGTGGCGCCTGCCGCCATCCCGACGTCGCCGCCGGGCTGTTGCAGTCGGCGCTCGCCGTGTTCGCCGAGGACTTCGCTTCGCATGCGGCGCGGCGCGGATGTGGCGCGGGCGCGCAGGGGCAGGCGGCCTGATGGCGCGCGCTGCCAGCGAGGTCGCCATCGATCGCATCCGCTGCGACGGACGGGGTCTGTGCGCCGAGCTGTTTCCCGAGATGATCCAGCTCGACGACTGGGGCTATCCCATCATCGCTCCGGGCGCGGTGCCGCAGCATCTGATGGGGCACGCGCGTCGCGCGGTTGCAGCTTGTCCTGTACTGGCGCTGCGACTGCAGAATGTCACCGTGACGGCAACGAGGAGATGAGCGTGGACCAGCCGACACCGTCCACGCGCGACGCCGCGCTGCAGCGACGCCGCGCCATCGCCATCACCGCTGCGGCGGGCGGCATCGGCGCCGTGGGCGTCATCCTCGGCGCGGTTGCGTTTGCGTCGGGTGGCAGCGCCGCGATGACGCCGTCGCCCTCGCAGGGCGGCGACAGCGGCAGCAGCACGCCGCAGGACAACAGTGGCAGCGGCGCTACGTCGCCATCCGACTCGCTGGGCGCACCCGCAGCCCCACCGACGGCGCCGCCGCAGCAGGGCTTCGGTGGCCGCCAGCCGCAGGCGGTGACCGGCGGGAGCGGGCGCTAGCGGCTCAGGACCGGAAGGGGGTGGGACCCTCGCCTGGCGCCGCCGTGTTCTCATGGCCCCGACATGACGCAGACGCCGAGCTACAGCTT
>WNFI01254239.1_pt1 | contig 11885 bp, 6 predicted proteins | sample 5400471 | NCBI WGS metagenome assembly WNFI01 (sample SAMN13153348, study PRJNA577476) | soil metagenome | isolation source: 100 cm saprolite on Douglas fir-dominated hillslope | place: USA:California | collected 2013-09-17 | reverse complement strand
CGTCCTGATGTCTGCGAGGCGGAACGTGACTGCCGCGTGGCGCAGGATGTGTTCACGGATGCGCTGCTGCTTGGTTCCCGGCGTCTTAGCTGCGGCCGCTCGATCGGCGAAGACGGTGTAGGCGCCGGCGATCACGTTGGTCAAGTAGCCGAGCCAGGGCCATGGGTTCGCGGCGGCATCGTGCCAGCCATGGGTGGACTCCAACAGCGCCTGGTAGTAGGCGTCCGCTGACTCGGCGACGGATTGTTCGAGACTCACGTAACGTCCGACGGTGTATCCATGCTCGATGAGCATGGCGTTGGTGAGCAGCCGGGCCACTCGTCCGTTGCCGTCCGCAAACGGGTGGATGACGAGAAGGTCGAGGGTGAACAGCCCGGACAGAAGCACGGGATGGTGCTCGCCCGCGGCAACCGCCTGCTGGTAGCGGTCGATGAGGTCGTCGATAGCAAACGGAGTTCTGGCAGCGGGCACCGGCTTGAAGCGGACGGTCGTTGAGCCGTCTGGCGAGCGGTCCACGACCAGGTTGTCCTCGGTCTTGAACGATCCACCGGGCATGGCCGTATGAGCGAACAGCAGTCGGTGCAGGTGGAGGATCAGGCCGGCATTCAGCGGGCGCCAGTCCTGCAGGAGCAGGTAGTCCTGGGCGTCGCGGTAGCCTGCCAGTTCCTGTTCGCTCCGGTTGCGCAACGTCGATGTCCGCCGGTTGATGATCCGCTCTGCGCGGTCGGCGTCCGCGACGATAACTCCCTCGATCGCGGAGGACGCGGTGATGCTCTGGACGCGAGCTCGATCGGCGAGATCGGTGAGCAGGCCCGGCATCTGGTCGCGGTAGAGCGTCTCCGAGCCACGGCCGAAGTCGATCGCGCCGAGCCGGGTGACGACATGTGCTGGCACCCGTCCGATAAGCGCATCGAGATCGGCGAAGCTGCGCAAGAAACCTCCCAAGCAACCTACTAAACCACCTAACCGTAGCGCGACTTAGCATGTTTAGCGAGTTTGTTTGGTAGGTTCACGGGCCGTCGATGCCTTGGGCGTCTGCTGACAGGCTGGATCACGTTCGGGATGTGCACCGCTGCCGCATCGCGCAGTAGCGATTGCAGTGCCTGCAAGCCGCTGACGGCCGCTACTTGAGGTTTGTCGAAACGACCAGCTTCTGTGTGCGTCGGTTGAACGGCACTGGGCCGCCCTCGAGGTGATATAGCGCGAGGCGGTTCATGTCGTGCCGCTCGAGCGAGCCGCTGGCCTCCAGCTCGCCATGACCGGCGGTAGCGCGCATCGTGATGATCTGCTCCGCGTCGCCGCTGACGACGATACCGGGGCTGCGCGTCGCAAACACGTACTGGCGGCTACCGCGCAGCGCGCGCAGGCGGTCGACGAGATATTCCTCGATCCAGGGCGCATGCAGGGCATCCTCTGGCTGATCGACGATCACGGGCGTGTCACCGTCAGCCAGCAGGATGATCAGGATGGCGGTGCAGCGCTGGCCGTGGGCCAAGTTCTCGATCGGGGTGTAGGTGCCGTCATCCGGCTTCTTGAACTTCACCGTCAGGACGTCCGGCCGCTCAACCAGCTGCAAGTCGAGGAGCTGCTGCCACAGGTTCTTCTCGTCAATGTTTGCGTACAGCCGAGCCACGCTGGCTGTATCGATGCCCTTGTCGGCGTCGACTAGATCGTTCACCTGACCGTGCCACAGAAGGCGAGCCAACTTCGTCGGATGCGTATACCGGGCAATGGTGTCGAGCACGTTGTCGCGCACCCGCGAGCCGACCTTGATGACGTCAAGTGCTTTTCGGTAGTCCTCGAAGTCGCCGCCGTCCGGCACGTCGATGCGGACGAAACCAGCCGTCTTGTCGTTCAGCTCGGCGACGCGGCCGCGCCGCAGCTCGCGCCGTGCTTTGCGGCCGGCGTGCAGAGAGTCGATGAGTTCTTCGCGCGCCGCCTCCAGGGCCTGTAGCTCAGGGATGGCTTCGTCGGCAAGCTCCACTTTGGCAGCCCTGGTTTCAGCCAGCGTCTCCTGCAAGAAACCAAGATGCGTCCGCAATGAGGTCAGGGACGACTGGCCGTCGACCTTTTCCAGTTCGGCATCCAGCTTCGCCTGGAAATCCTTATAGCGAGTCTTCCACCGCGTACGTACGGCCTCGATGGCCTGGCTCGCCTCGCTGATCGCCACCGTGATTTCGCCGGCCGCCGCGTCCAGACGGGCCTTCAGGGCCTCCAGGATGTCCGAGGCTTCCGCGAACAGATCGCGGTTGTCGGTAACGTCGTGCAGGCTCACCAGCGACGGCGCCTTGAGGGCTGGTGCCTGCAACGCGCCAACGGCGTTGGCGGCCTTGGTTAGCTTGCTGCTCTCCTTGGTCCACCCTTCCTGCTGCTTGACGACCTCGCTGTCGAACAACGCTGCCAACTGACGCACTTGCTCGACGATCTCGGTCTCTTGGCTGGCCGTCTCACGTAGGCGGGCCACCCGCTTCCGAGCCGTGAGCAGCTTCGTGCCATTCCCCGCCGCCTCGCCCTTGAGACCGGCGATCTGCGCCTCGGCGCTGGAGATGTTGATGCCGGCGTCGACCAGCGACATACGGCCGACAGGACGCCTGGAGTACTCCAGGACCTCGCCCTGTGAGAAAGCAGCCAATCTGATCAAGTCAGGGGGCGCGGCGTTGATGCAGACCCATTCACCGCTTGTTTCCTGGTACACCGTCGGAGGCGCATCACCGGCCATGCTGAACGGACGCTCGACCCGGTAGCGGTGGCCGTCGACAGCGACCTGCAGCTTCACCACGCCCGCACCGAGGGCCACCTTGAGGCGCGACTGCACCTCTTCGTGTATGGCAGGGAATGCTTTGGCGTCGACCTGCTGATCTAGGGCGTAGCGGATGGCCTCGAGCACCAGTGACTTGCCGACCCCGGTGCCGCCGAGCAGACAGTTCAGGTCAGAGCCAAGCGTGATCTTCTGGCCGCCGAGAAAGCCTCCGACGAGTTCAACGCTCTGGACGACCGGATACGCCGCGACGGGCGGCGGAGCGCCCAGCCTGACGCGCAAATCGGGGTCGGCTAGGGCATGCTTGATCCCCACCAGGTCGGGACGGCTGGCCTTCACCCAGGTGCGCCGGGCGCCGATGCCGGACAGTGCGTGTCGGCTGAGCGAGGCATCCCACGTGTCGGACCCCTGCACGAAGGCCATCGGTCGTTCGCCCCCGAGCTTGCCGTCCACGTTGTCGGAGGTGGCCAGATCAAAGACTTCAACCGCCGAGAGGCACGGTTCCAGCAAGGTCCGCTTCTGGTGTGCCGCCACGCAAATGCTCGTCAGCAGCCCCCGGGGCCTTTCGATGTGCGCTGCAATGGCCACCCCGCCCGCCTCGACGACGTACTTTGCCGCATCTCCGAGGCCAAACCTCGCGGCGATATCCATCTTGCCGCGGTCGGGGGTCTTGATACCGAGCACGACGAGCACGTCATCGATCACCGAGCTGTCGGTGCCTTCCTCCCAGATGGCCAGCAGATGACCTTCAGTCGTGCTGATCTCGACACCCGGCAAAATGATCAGATACTTACTAGCCGCAGCATTCGCCACTCTGTCACACCAGGCGGCGGTGTTGTGATCGGTAATAGCGATGGCGTCGAGGTTCGCCGCGATCGCTGCAGACACGATGTCGTCGGCCGTACCATAGTCTTCGTCACGCGCGTCCTTGGAGCCAGGCGTGTGGACGTGAAAGTCAACAGCCCAGAAGCGGGCCGGGGTCGTCACGAGAAACGCCCCGACCCGGCGGCAAGACCATTGCTAGAAGGCTCAGACCGCACTCTGACCCTCAATGCAACACGGCTCTCCATGCCTGCTCCATGCCTCACCTGGACCCCTCCGTCCGACAACCGATAGGGCGGAGCTAAACGCTAGGGGACGCGACTCGCCCAAATGGACCGTGCATTTGCTGGGCTGTTCCTACTGTGGAGAGCGGCGTAGCTCTACTGGTGACGCTGCGGAAATCCCCAGTTGGCGAGGCTATCCGCGTCCATTCCGGTGGGGAGCCAGCCCAGCGGATGGCCTCCCACCGCATTGGGGCGCCGCAGGCAATGCGCGCCCATCCAGATGTTGGTCCCACTTTTAGCTGCAGCCGCTGGTGGAGCCGCAGCCTTCGCAGACGTAGCAGCTGCCAGCGGGCCGCATCTTCGTGCCGCAGTTGAGGCACAGCGGCGCGTCGGCACTGCGCCCCTGCTGGGCTTCGATCAGCTCCATGGAGCTGTGCGGCGACACGGGCGATTCGGCGGCTGGCGTGTGTTCTGGCTGTGGGTCTTGTGGCTGCTGCGGCTGCGCCCGCTCCACCGGCACCGATTGCGCTAGCTCGTCCGGGTCGACCTCGTCGGCCGAGGCGGCCGGGTCCTCGCCCGCCAGCACGGCCGAGCGCTCCTGGACGGACAGGATGCCCAGCTCGGAGCGCTGGTCGTAGGAGAGGTGGTCGAGGGCCAGGCGGCGGAAGATGTAGTCCATCACGGAGCTGGCCATCCGGATGTCCGGATCGTCGGTGATCCCGGCCGGGTCGAACCGCATGTTGGTGAACTTGGCCACATAGGACTCCAGCGGTATCCCGTACTGCAGGCCCACCGAGATCGCTATCGAGAACGCGTCCATCACCCCGGCCAGCGTCGAGCCCTGCTTGCCGAGCTTCAGGAAGACCTCCCCGATGCCGTCGCCCGGGTAGCTGGAGGCCGTCATGTAGCCCTCAGCCCCCGCCACCGAGAACCGGGTCACCGTGGCCGACCGCTGCTTGGGCAGCCTCCGGCGTACCGGCCGGACCTCATGGGGAGCCGCCGACTCGGCGGCCGTGGCCTCAGCCTCGGCCGGCTTCCGCTTGGAGACTGACAGCGGCTGGCCGACCTTGCAGTTGTCGCGATAGATCGCCAGCGCCTTCAGCCCGAGCTTCCATCCCTGGAAGTAGATCTCTTCGATGTCTTCGACGGTGGCGGACTCCGGCATGTTCACGGTCTTGCTAACCGACCCAGAAAGGTGGGGCTGGACGGCCGCGAGCATGCGGACGTGACCCATCGGGCTGATCGAGCGCTCGCCCATCGCGCAGTCGAAGACCTCGTAATGCTCGCGCCTCAGCCCGGGTGCGTCCACAACGTGGCCGTGCTCGGCGATGTACTCGATAATGGCCTCGGCCTGCTCGGGCTGGTAGCCGAGGTTCTTCAGGGCCCTGGGCACCGTCTGATTGACGATCTGCATGGAGCCGCCGCCGACCAGCTTCTTGAACTTCACCAGCGCCAGATCGGGCTCGACACCAGTCGTGTCACAGTCCATCATGAGCCCAATTGTCCCGGTTGGCGCGAGAAGACTGGCTTGGGCATTTCTGTACCCAATTAGGGTACCAAGCTCTAGGCACTCCTGCCAAGCCATATTAGCCGCAGCGAGGATGCTCTCGTCGATGCCGCCCAGCGGACGGATCTCGGCGCCGGCGGCGGCGTGCTTGCGCATCACCCGCTGGTGCGCACTCGCGTTGCGCGCATACCCGTCGTACGGACCCACCACTGCGGCCAGTTCGGCGGAGCGCCGGTAGGCGGTGCCGGTCATCAGCGAGGTGATCGCGGCAGCGATCGCCCCGCCGCCCTCGGAATCGTAGGCGTGCCCGGTTGCCATCAGGAGCGCCCCTAGGTTGGCGTAGCCGATGCCGAGCTGGCGGTAAGCCCGAGTGATGGCCGTTATCTTTTCTGTCGGGAAGTCCGCAAAACAGATCGAGATATCCATCGCGGTAATGATCAGCTCGGTGATCTGCTGGAACCGCTCGACATCGAATGTGTCGTCCTCGCGCAGGAACTTGAGCAGATTGATGCTGGCCAGGTTGCAGGACGAGTTGTCCAGGTGCACGTATTCCGAGCAGTTGGCAACCAGGGTGCCGCCGACTATGTAGGAGTGGTTCCGCGGCTCGGTGAGGTTATAAGTAGTCTCGAATCCGCACGATTCCCTGGAAACCAAGTGAACGGTCTTGTCAGTGTTGTAGAAGTTGGTTGAGTCGAGGATGCTGCGCAGCTTCTCCTCCTTGGCAGGAAGGCTGAAGCCGATTCTGACCCCGAATTCACGCAGCGACCGGCCAGTAATCCGCAAGTCGAAACTGGGGCCATCGGAGCCGTAGCTGGCGCTGGAGCCATCCTTACGGGTGTAGCTGAAGCTGTTCTTCTTGATGCCGGTCTGGTAGATCCGGCTGGCGATCCCGAGCGAGCCGAGGAGTTCCTGAACGCCGAGCAGCAGCTCCTCGGACCGGCTCCCGAGACCGACGTAGCGGGTTCCGTTCTTCATGCTGACGGCGCAGCCATCGGCATCGAAAAGACCCCGCAGGAACGCGGTCACCGCCTCCTCCGGCGCTTCGAAGATCGCATCTGGCACAGACTTGTGCGCCGCACGCTCAGCGGTAACGCCTAGCCCGACGAGGAAGGCGCCGAACCCGCGCCGGGTGACCCGGAGCTGGAGTGTCCCATTGGCCTGGACGCTCGGCTTGCTCTCAAAGCCGGTGATCTTCGCTAGCAGCGCCCGGTGGCGCGGAAGTATAGCTTGCTGTTCCTCGGGCGTGCCATACACCGTAACGGCAGTGGCGTCCCTGGTGGCCACGCAACCGTCGCCGGTCAGCCAGCCCAGATAATGCGCGAAGTCAACATCCCACTTCTCGGGCAGGTCGAGCGGCTTGCGTGACCGCTCGTAGACCGCCATCGCGAGCGCCTCCGCCGGCAGGTACGGGCTGGCCATCGGTCGTGGCGCGTACTGGAAGGACCGGACCACCCGGTCCTGCTCGGTCAGCTCGCTCGCATGCACCCAGCCGCGGTTGACGGTCCAGATCCGGTGGCCGGGGGTGCACCGCAGCCGCGAGCCCTCGGAGAACCTCAGCTCCACGATCTCGTTCCGGCCGGTGACCATGTAGCGGGTCGGTGCGGTGGCAGTGATCCGGTCTTGAGGGTCCTTCTCCGCGGTCACGTCGCTGGTGTATACGGCGAAGCTCTCCTCTTCGGCCGCCCGGCGGACGAGGTCGCCGATCGGAATGAGCCCCTTGTCGGTGACCACGCGCTGGTCGGCCGGGAAGCATGGGTTGCTGGCCGTGATCCGTCCCGATTCTGGGCAGGTGTGCCAGTCGTTTATCGTGCTGTCGTACTGAATGCCGGGGTCGGCGCAATCCCAGGCGGCCTGCGCCATTTTCCGGAACAGGGACTTCGCGTCGACGGTCTGCACTATCTCGCCGGTCCGCCGGGCGGCCAGGTCGAAGGTGCCGCCCTTCTCTACGGCGTTCATGAACTCGTCGGAGACCCGCACCGAGTTGTTGGCGTTCTGGTACTGGACGCTGACTATGTCCTTGCCGCCGAGGTCCATGTCGAAGCCGGCGTCGCGCAGGACCCGGATCTTCTCCTCCTCGCGGGCCTTGGTCACAATGAATTCCTCGACGTCGGGGTGGTCGACGTCGAGGACGACCATCTTCGCCGCGCGCCTGGTGGCGCCGCCCGACTTGATCGTCCCCGCCGAGGCGTCGGCGCCGCGCATGAACGAGACCGGGCCGCTGGCGGTGCCTCCGGAGGAGAGCAGCTCCTTGCTCGACCGGATCCGGGACAGGTTGACCCCGGCGCCGGACCCGCCCTTGAAGATCAGGCCCTCCTCGCGGTACCACTCCAGGATCGAGTCCATGGTGTCATCGACGGCCAGGATGAAGCAGTTGTGCACGCGGAGGTCCGCCGAGCTGCCGGAGAGGTACTCGCCGCTCTCGGTCTGGATGTCGTAGACCTCCATCGGGCCAAGCTGCTCGATCTTGCTCACCTGGGTCAGGGTGCGGTCCGAGCCGCCGACGTCGGGCGCCACGCGCAGGAGCTGGTCACCGGCGCGGAGGAAGCCGGCCACGGTGAACTCGCCGACGGCCAGGTCGGTGGCGCGCCAGACCAGATGATCGGCCGTGACGTCGAGGGACTGGCCGTCCCTCGTGTGCAGGCGCAGCACTTCCTTGACGCCGTTGGCCTTGACCGCGACGATCAGGGTCGTGCCGTGAGCGTCATGAACCTTGGTGGCCACGGCGTTGCCGTCGACCAGCCTGCCGATCGCGACAGCGCCGGCCGGGGTGCTGACCAGGGCGTCGTAGGGCTGGCAGGCCGACACCTGCTGCGGCGACGAGGTGCCGACGTTGAACCAGACCGGCGAGTTGAAGCTGAAGATCTGGTGGACGAGCGCGTAGGAAAGCTCGTGGGAGAAGATCTCGGCATCGGCGTCGGTGGCGAAGTAGCCGTGCTCCCGCCCGGCCGCCACGTAGGTCCCGACCACCCGGTCGACGAGCTGCTTCAGGCTCCACTCCCGCTGCGGCGTGCCGACCGCGCCGCGGAAGTACTTGGTGGTCACGATGTTGGCGGCGTTGACCGACCAGAAGTCCGGGAACTCGACGCCCTTCTGCTCGAAGTTGACCGAGCCGTCACGCCAGTTGGTCATGACAACGTCGCGGCGCTCCCAGGTGATCTGGTCATAGGGATGAACGCCCTCGCGGGTGTGGATGCGGCGGATGGTGAGGCCCTTGGATGCTCCCGTGCCACCCTGCGCCGCCCCGCTAGCCGTTGTCTCGGTCATGTTCTCCCCCTTCAGGGATCCGTCTGGTCCCGTCGCGGGCCTGGCCTGGCCCCGCGGTTCCGCTGGTGTTCTTGCTTCCGTCTGGTGTTTCCGCGCTGCCCGGTTCACTGTGCTTCCCCGCTCGCCTGCGGGGCGCGCTCTGAGGCCCTCCGGCTCGCTCACTGTGCCCCCGCGCGCTGCTCCTGCTGGCCCGTGGCTTCCTGCCTGTCCGTGCGCTCCACCTCGACCGTGGGCTCCACCTTGTTCGTGGGTTCCTGTTCGTAGTCGGGGTGCCACGCGTGGTCGCGTTCGGAACGCAGCGCGGCGATCTCTTCCTCGAAGTCGGCCAGCGATTCAAATCCCCGGTAGACAGAGGCGAATCGCAGGTAGGCGACCTCGTCAAGCTCGCGAAGCGGCCCGAGGATCGCGAGGCCGACCTCGTGCGAGGGAACCTCTCCGCTGCCGCGGCTCCTGATCACGTCCTCCACCCGCTGGGCCAAAATCGCGAGCTGATCCTCGCTGACCGGCCTGCCCTGGCAGGCGCGCCGGACCCCTCGGACGATCTTGTCCCGGTTGAACGGCTCGGTGACGCCGCTGCGCTTGGCCACCATGAGGATGACCGTCTCCTGGGTCGTGAAGCGGCGACCGCACGCCGGGCACGACCTCCTTCGGCGGATCGCCGCGCCGTCCTCGGCCGTCCTGCTGTCGATGACCCTGCTGTCAGGGTGCCTGCAATGCGGGCAGTACACGCGACCCACCTCCCCTCAGGTGTCCCCGTCGCCTCCACCGCCGAACACAACCTATAGCAAAAATACAGCGGTGTAACTACTAGATATTGTGGTCGCAGTGACCGCGAGATGCAAGCGCTCCGGCGGATCGCGACGAATGTCCAGGTAGCGGCGGTAGCCGAGATGACTCGCCTGGCCGTCAGCGGCAGCGGATTCAGGAGTCCTCGCCGGCGTGTCGCGGTACAGGCGTGTCGCCATGCCCGCCCGCCGCCAGGCCGGCGTGTCGCGGCACCCGACCCTCATCGCTGGCAGGCGGGCCCTGAATGGGCCCCAGGTCGGGTCAGCCCCTCGGAACCCACAGCAGCTGCCCGGTCTCGACCTGGACACCGTTCAGGGCATTAGCGTCGCTGATCTGCTGGACCACGGTCCACGGATCCGCCGACGGGTCCGCCGCCGCGGCGATCGACCAGAGGGTCTGTCCGGGCTGAACCACGATCTGGGTCATGCCGTGGTAGGCAGATTTCGCCGACCCGCCAGGGCTGGGCGCCTTCGCGCCGCCCGCCACGCTCGTCCAGATCAGCATCGCCGAGATGACGATGACCAGCATCGCGAGTCCCGTCAGCACCCGGCGCCCCCGCCGGGTGAGCCGCACCTGGCCGGGCTGCACGCTGGTCCCTCGCACGCTGACCCGCTGGACGCTGGCCCGCTGCATCCTGACCCGCTGAACGCTGACTCCCGGCATGCTGGTCTGCTGCACACTGGCCCGCTGCAAGCTGCCGCGTTCCGCACTCACCCGCTGCGCGCTGACCCGAGGCCCGCCGACCCGCAGCATGCGGGCGCTGACTTCGCGAGCGACCCGGACCTCCCTGAGGTGCACCTCCGTCGCGACGAGCCGCAACCGACGATCGTGCGGCGCGGGCGGGGACGGTTCGGTCTCCGCCGAACGCTCTCCGGGCGAGCTCGCGCCCGGGTCCGGGCCGTCCTGATCAGTCGCTGACCTTGCCATCCGCGACCCCCGGGGGAAGATCGCCGGGCTGGTGCCTGTCGGCTCGCCTGCCTCTGCCGCGCTCATCACGCTCATGTTGACCTCCCACAACCGAATGACAGTTCGATCGTACCTCTGTTCTATCAAATTACCGTTCGATCGAACGAAGATACGGTATAGTCATATCGCAGGGGTCCGACACTTTCGGCGGAGGTCGAACAGATGTTTGAGATCCGCTGCCGCAACCGCTACCGTCGGCGTTGACAACATCCACCGAGCCGGAGGCCCGAAGATGACCAGTACAAGCGAAGACGGGACGACTCTGGGGACCTCACCCGAAGAAGGCCTCGACACCGTGGTTGCCGAGAGGCCCAAGGGACGGCCGGGGCGAAAGCCGAAGGGCAGCGTTCCCACCGTCGTGGCCGACCTGCCCGACAAGCCCGACCCGGACCACGTGCTGACCTGGCGGCAGCGCAAGGTGCTCCAGGTCATCCGCGATTCGGTGCAGCGCCGCGGCTACCCGCCCTCCATGCGGGAGATCGGCGAGGCGGTCGGGCTGACCAGCACGTCCAGCGTCTCCTACCAGCTCTCGACGTTGCAGCGCAAGGGCTACCTGCGCCGCGACATCGGCAGGCCGCGCACCGTCGAGGTGCGCCTGCCCGGCCACCCGGCGGTCAGGCCGGATCAGGGCCTCGATGACGAACCGCCGATGGACATCGCCTCGCAGGAGGCGGTCTACGTGCCCATAGTGGGCCGGATCGCGGCGGGCGGCCCGATCCTGGCCGAGCAGTTCATCGAGGACATCTTCCCGCTGCCCAAGCAGATCGTCGGCGAGGGGACGCTCTTCCTGCTGAAGGTCGTCGGTGACTCGATGATCAACGCGGCGATCGCCGACGGAGACTGGGTCGTCGTCCGCCAGCAGAAAGTCGCCGAGAACGGCGAGATCGTGGCCGCCATGATCGACGGCGAGGCAACCGTCAAGACCTACAAGCATTCCGACGACGGAAACGTCTGGCTGATGCCGCACAACCCCGCTTACACCCCGATCGCCGGCAACAACGCGGAGATACTGGGCAAAGTGGTGGCCGTGCTCCGCCGGGTCTGAGCCTGGCACCCGTCAGCGTCAGTCCGGCACGACGTTGACCAGCTTCGGCGCCCGCACGATCACCGTACGCACGCCGCGCCCGGCCAGTGCCCGGCTCACCCCTGGCGCGGCGAGCGCCAGCTCGCGCAGCTCGTCCTCGGCGATCCCGGGTGGGACCTCCAGCCGGTCGCGCACCTTGCCGCCCACCTGGACGACGCACGTCACGAGATCCTGAACCAGCAGTTCAGGATCGGCAGACGGCCAGCCCGCCAGGGCGACGGAGCCCTCGTGCCCGAGTAGCTCCCAGCACTCCTCCGCGGTGTAGGGCGCGAACAGCGACAGCAGCACGGCCAGGGTCTCCGCCGCCTCCCGGACCGCGGGGTCTGCGGCGCCGGGCCCGGAGTCGATCGTCCGGCGGGCCGCTGTGGCCAGCTCCATGAGCCGCGCGACGGCCACATTGAGCCGCCGGGACTCGATCAGCCTGGTGACCTCGTCAATCGTGCGATGGGTCACCTTGCGCAGCTCGCGGTCGCC
>WNFI01057703.1_pt1 | contig 11888 bp, 12 predicted proteins | sample 5400471 | NCBI WGS metagenome assembly WNFI01 (sample SAMN13153348, study PRJNA577476) | soil metagenome | isolation source: 100 cm saprolite on Douglas fir-dominated hillslope | place: USA:California | collected 2013-09-17 | reverse complement strand
AATCTCTCTCGCTTTCCGGTACCTGATCCGGGGACCTTGTGTCGCCCGGTTTTTTGGGGACCCAGACGCGGCCGTCGTTGCGCAGCGATTCCGACATCAGCGTCAATTTGGATTGATAATCGCCCGCTTGCGGGATGCAGGTCGGATGGATTTGCGTATAACAGGGATTGGCGAAATACGCGCCTCTCTTATACGCTCGAAACGTCGCGGTCACATTGCAGCCGATTGCGTTCGTAGAAAGGAAAAAAACATTGGAGTAGCCCCCGGTCGCCAGCACGACCGCATCGGCGGCGTGGGATTGGATCTTACCGGAAATCAAATCCCGGATAACGACGCCCCGCGCTTGACCATCGATGACGACCAAGTCGAGCATTTCGCTGCGGGGAAACATGCTGACGTTCCCGAGCCCGATCTGTCGGGATAGCGCCTGATAAGCGCCCAGGAGTAGCTGCTGCCCGGTCTGCCCACGCGCATAAAAAGTGCGGGAGACCAGCGCCCCGCCGAAGGATCTGTTGTCCAGCAGGCCACCGTACTCGCGAGCGAAGGGGACGCCTTGCGCCGTACATTGATCGATAATATGGTTGCTGACCTGAGCGAGGCGGTAGACGTTCGCCTCGCGGGAGCGGAAATCCCCGCCCTTGATCGTGTCGTAGAACAAGCGCTGGACGCTGTCGCCGTCATTGGGATAATTCTTGGCGGCGTTGATACCGCCTTGCGCGGCGATCGAATGCGCCCGTCGAGCGGAGTCCTGGAAGCAAAAGCATTTGACGGAGTAGCCGAGCTCCGCGAGGGACGCCGCGGCGGAAGCGCCGGCCAAGCCAGAACCCACGACAATCACGCTGTACTTGCGCTTGTTCGCCGGGTTGACCAGCTTCATCTCGAACTTATGCCGGTCCCACTTTTCGGCGAGCGGCCCAGACGGGATTTTAGCGTCGAGGGTCATGGCCGGACTCCCGGTGGAAGCGGGACCCATCCCAACAGACAAGCCAGCGGGATCGTGGCGTACCCGATGAAGATCAGCCAGGCGAGCCGCGAGCCCCAGACGGACAACGCGTCCCGGGTGCGGTCCGTATTCAGACCGAGAGATTGGAACATGCTGGACAGGCCGTGGCTCAGGTGGGCGCAGAGGAAAAAGATCGGAACAATGTAGGCGATACAGATCAGCGGCTGCTGGAAACTCAAGACCATCATCGAATAAATGTCATGCCGCCCCCGGGAGTCCACCAGATCCCGGTACTCGGGATGCACTTTAAAGAACGTGAAATGCAAAAGGTGGAACACGATAAACCCCAACACCAGGAAGCCGGAATACATCATCGTTCGCGAGGCGAGGCTCGCTTTAATGTATTCTTTTTTGGCGTAGGGCGTAGGTCGCGCGGCGTTGGCGTCCAACGTGAGTTGAATCGACGTCAAAATGTGTACGCCTACCATGATCAGAAGGAAAATACGCGCCGGCCAGAGAAGTTCCGTAGTCGTTTGCAGGAAATTACCGTAGCGGTTGAGCGCCTCCTGACCGATGAAGATCTGGAGATTACCGACCAGGTGAGCGATTACAAAACCCACCAACACGGCACCGGATGCCGCCATGAGGAATTTTTTCCCCACCGAGGCGGAAAAATACGACCGGGCCATTGGATTTTCAGCTGGCATAATCAACCCATTCTAAGAAATTTATAGAAGAAAAACACAGAGTCCACCGGTGAACAGGAGATAGCTTCGATCGGCAAGGTATTGCTTGATCGCGTAACGGGCGTTGCGATCCTACTGCTTTAGGAGTTTTAAGCCGCTTGGGAGGCGTCGGTTTCCGCGGGTTTGGCGCGAAGAGGAAGGGAGACAACAAACGTGCTCCCTTTTCCTGCCTGGCTTTGAACGCGGATGTGTCCCCGATGCGATTTAACAATGCCGTAGCACATGCTCAGACCCAGTCCTGTTCCCTTTCCAGAAGGCTTCGTCGTGAAGAAAGGTTCAAAAAGATGCTGGTGGACTTCTTCGGAAATGCCTGCTCCGGTATCCGTCACGCTGATCTCAATATGGGTGCCCAACTCAGTCCCTAGGGCCAGACGGGCTGCGGCCCGCACGGTTAAGGTCCCCCCGGATGGCATGGCATCCATCGCGTTTATGCAAAGATTGATCACCAGTTGCTGGATCTGTTGGGATTCGACCTCGAATTCAGGCAGATTCTGTGGGATATCGCAAAGCAGTTCGATATTTCGCATGGGCGCTTGCGTTTCGATCAAGGTCAAAGCAGATTTGAGGACCGTGCCCGGGTTCTGAAGCGAGAAAGAAATCCCTTTCAGCCGAGAAAAGGAGAGGAGATCCCGAACGAGCTGGGTACATCGTTGGGTCTCTCGCTCGATGCATTTCAGCGCGTCATACGAGGGGTCCGTCGGCTGGGTTCGCTTCAGAAGGACCTGTGAAAAACCCAACATCACGGCCAAAGGATTGTTCAGTTGGTGCGTCACGCCCGCCGCGAGCTGGCCCAGAGCCTTTAATTTCTGGCCCTGGTGGAGCTCCTGGTCTTTCCGTCGAAGCTCCTCGGTACGAGCGGTGATGCGCGCTTCCAATTCCCGATTCAACTGCGCCAGCTGAGCGCGACTTTTCTGCAATTCATGTTCCGTCAAGTGCCGGTCGGTAATGTCGGCGAACATCCCCACCGCGCCCGTATAATCGCCCCGGCCATCTTTCAACGCGCTGGTGCAGGCCAGTGTCATGAGTTCCATCCCATCTTTGCAACGGAACCGGAGATCAAACTGCTCGGGTCGGCCGCGGACGATGCTACGAATGCGTTCTTTCATGAATCGGCGGTCTTTTGGGAAAGAAAACTGCAAGGCGCTGCGGCCCATCATTTCCTCCGGGCGGTACCCCAACATCCGCGCCATCCGGTCGTTGACGTACTGCGTGCGGCCGCCGGCGTCGATGATCCAGACGCCCTCGTTGGCCGTTTGAACAATCGTCCGAAACCGCTCCTCGCTTTCGCGAAGCGCAAAAGTCATGCGCCTCTGTTTACGGAAGGTCCACAGGAGGGAGGCCAGAAGGACAACAAGAAAACCTGCTAATAAGCCGTTGAACCAGCTCCAAGCCGCTAAATTCATACGGATATTTATTAGCTTTCTTGAAACCGATAAACAAGGAAACGAAATCTAACAGAAAAGGATCAGCGACATAACCTTATTCCGACAAACGCAGTAGGACGCCGGTGCGGCGGGCGCGAGCCAAGGAGAGGCGCAGGAAGTTGAAGGCGATCATGAGCGAAACCGCCAGCAGGCTGAAGCCTTTGAGCAAGGGATGGGTTAGGTGAGCGGAATGACCATAGAACGCCCGAAAATAGTCCAGAAAATAGGTCAAAGGCACAAACAGAGATACGTGATAAAAAAACGGCGGCAGGTTGGTGACAGGGTAATAAATCCCGGAAATAAGGATGAAAAGATAAGCGAACGTCCAGGCACTGATCTCCGCTTTCTGGCCGTACTGCAGGACCAGGATACAGACCAGTGATCCCATCAAGAGCGCGTTCAAAAAGAGTCCCCCAAGCAACAGCAACGTCGCGCTCCAGTTCGGAAGGTAAAAACCGAACATCTTCTCGGAAAACAACGCCAGCAGCGTAAAGACGATCGTACCCCGTATGATGCCGACAATCCAGGGGCCTACGAGGTACTCCACCATACCGCTCGGCGTTAGGAACGTATGCTTGACGCTCTTCGACCAGATGTCGTGCAAGAGCGCATACGCGACATCCAGCTGGCTGACCTGTAGACACCCCAGGCTGATGGCACCCGACAAAATGAACGCGCGCATCGAGCGGTCCAATTGCAAGAAGTCCCCCATCAATCCGATTGATAGCATCCCGACGATCGGCCAGAACAGCATCTCCACAACGGAGAAAATATTCCGTCTCGCAAACAGCCAATCCCGATAAGCGAAAGCAAAGATTCTTAGGATCACTTCGCCAGCTCCAAGAAGACATCTTCCATATCTTCGCCTTTGACCTGTGCTTTCAACTCATCGGGTGTCCCCAAAGCGAGCACCTTGCCTTCTCGAATAAAGGCGATGCGTTCGCATAATTCCTGGGCTTCTTGCATATAGTGGGTGGTCAAAATCAGCGTGCAGCGGGAGCGTTGGTGGTAGTCCTTGATGTACTGCCGGACCCTCTTGGCGATGTCCGGATCGAGGCCCACGGTGGGTTCGTCCAGCAGCAAAACGGAAGGGTCGTTTAGCAGGGCCTTGGCCAAGGCCATCCGTTGCTTGGTCCCGGTGGAGACTTCGTCAAACCGGCGGTCGGCGTAGGACTTTAACCCGAAGGCCTCAATGAGGGTATCGATCTTGGCCTCCCGAACCGCTCCCCGCATCCCATAGAGCAAGGCATAGAAACGCAGGTTTTCACGGATTGTGAGGCTCCACGCGAAATTGGCGTTCCCTGAGCAGAGGTTCATTCGCTGGCGTATCTTGCGGGGAGACTTCAGAACAGACTCTCCTAAGATGAGGATATTCCCGGAGTCCGGCTGAAGGAGTGTGGAAATCATGTTTAAAAGGGTGGTTTTTCCGGCCCCATTAGGCCCCAGGACCCCGAAAACCTCCCCCTCCTTTATTTCCAGGCTCAGGCCTTGGATGGCTCGGGCACCGTTGGGAAAGCTTTTATAAACGTTTTGTACGCTGATGGCATTCATAGGGATGGGTCTCAGGGCCTACCTGTGGGCCTTTCCGTCCAGGGTCATTTTGCTCATTCTCATTGCCTTTACAAGTAGTTTACGAAATCAACAAACCCGTGTTACAGCTTTGGCTTACACTCATAGTGAAGGCGTTCGACTGAGCTCACGCCGAAGTCTTCCCTGGGAGGGGGAGAAAGGCAGGACCCACCATGAAAACGACCCTCCCAGCACGGCTCTCCTGGCTTCTCACCTTATATTCCTTTACCCTCGCTTTAGTTCCCGCTACCGGATTGGCTCAATCCAAAGGGACGGTGGATTGCATGCTGGAATGGCATACCAGCCGCCGTGTCTATACCTACGTATTTAGCGGGGTCGTCAGCAGCCAGGGCAAACCTTGCCCGAATGCCAAAATCCAGATCCGGATGAGCCCACCGAATCAGGACGACGTGATCCAGGATACGGTCGCCTCTGCCGATGGCACTTATGAGTTGAAGGTGACGGTGGCCGGTTCTCCAGAAGATTCTGCGGAATGGAAACTGGTCGCCCAGGGCTCCGAGATCGGCCTCGAATCGGCCGCCATCGAAGGCCGGGCCATCCTGATGGAAGATGAAAATACGGTGATGGTAGAACGGCCGATCCAGCTGGTGCAGGGATAAGGACGGTCACTTATGGGCGATATGCCAAAGCAGCAGGGTGTCGATAATCGACCACACCAGCGACGTGAAAAAGATGATGTCCAGCAGAATGAAAAAATTCGTCGATAAAAATTCCCGGGCCGAGTTATAGGACTCCTCAATTCGGTTCAGCTTCGTCTCCACGGTACGATACCACTCCTCGATCGTAAAAACCTTTCGAATGGACCCGTAAAGCGTGCGCAGGTGCCAATCTGCGTCAATGCGCGGGATTTTGGTGCCCACGGTGTAAAGCGACTCGACGATAGCCAGCTTGTCGCGGCTGAAGTCCATCGCTTCCTTCGAGAAGCGCTGGTATTGGTTAGGGATCAGCCAGAATTTGTAATAAGGCGGCAGGTGCTCGAGGACGCGTTGGGCATTGTCCAACTCCCGGTCCAGAATGAAGTTATAAGCCTTCAAACTCCAATACAAAGAATAATTTAGCTTGATCAGCTCAAGGATGGTCTGCGATTCGGGTGAATAGACCAACGCCCCGAAGCGCTCGGCGAGGATGATCTCGTTTTCGTAGTAGCCGAAATTCTGGAGTTGTTCGCGCTCCAAGACAAATTCCGATAAATCCTCATAGCGCGGTTCCCCGGCCACGATGCCGTAGAGTTCTTTCCGGTGTTTACGAATAAAGGCGTCCGCTTCCCGGATCAGCCGGCCGGAACTGAGGTGACCGTCCAGCCCTTCGCCCAGCACAAACACCGGGAAGAGGTCTTCTTCCTCGAGCCGGTTTTCATAACGGTAATCGGCGTACTTCGACGCCGTATTAATGACGCCGTTCACCAGACCCTGGCAATACTTTAAGACGGGGGTGTGGCCGACATGCACGCTTTCCGCGAAACAGGACAGCCGCGCCGCCTGCGCCATATCCATATCCAGGGGAAAGGAGATCTGGATCAGGCCGACGCCAAACTTGTAGACCTGTGTGGACACGTCGGCTTCGCCATAGTCGTGGCCTTCAAAATACATATCGAAAGGGAAAAGAAAATGAGTTTGAATTTTCATTTATAAAAATAGGAGCTCGCGAGCTGGTCTGACTAGCTCACGGGAAAATCCCAGCCAGACCGCGAAAGCGAACTAAACGGCGGGAGCTGCGCCTTTGAGGCGGCGCTTGCGGGCTTTGATCCGTCTCTTCATCCGTTGCCGGATTTGAAATCGGCGCTTCATTTGACCACTTTTTGCCATGGCCGGATTATAACACAAACCGCCAAACGGCAGGCGGTCCGCCCGAAGTGTGGCGGAACTGATATAATCCGAAAAGTTCCGGTTTTAACTCCCAATGTCATCCAAATCGCTCATCATTATTGGAGGCGGCCCCGGCGGTTATGCCGCGGCGCTGGAAGCGGCACGACACAAATGCCGTGTCACGCTGATCGAACAGCAGGACGTCGGCGGCACCTGCTTGAACCGCGGCTGCATCCCGTCCAAGTTTTTCCTCTCGAAGTCCAAACAACTGGCCGACGCGCTGCATCTGGCGGAATCGGGCATTCAAGTCCGCCTGGAACAGATCCGCATACGCGCGCTCCTCGACCAGAAAAACACCGTTGTCTCCACCTTGCGCCAGCGCATGGAACAAGCATTGAAAACCGCCGCGGTGGAACGCCTCACCGGCCAGGCCCGTTTGGTGTCCCCCACGGACGTGGAAATCCTCACCGCCTTTCAGCCGGCCCAGAAACGATCCGCCGACGCGATCATCCTGGCGACCGGATCGACGCCGGTTGTTCCCAAAACGTTTCCCACCGTGCCTTCCATTTTCAACAGCAACACCATTTTCGATTTGAATTATTTACCTTCCCATCTGGTCGTGCTGGGCGGCGGCTACATCGGCTGCGAACTGGCGTGCGCGTTCCAGGGACTGGGCTCGAAAGTGACCCTGATCGAAAAAGAGCCACGCCTGCTGGCGACCCAGCCGGAGTTTGAGGCGGCGGGGTCCCTTTTGCACCGCGCCTTCGAAAAACGCGGTATGACCGTCTGGACGCGTACGGAACTCCTATCCGTTACCCCGGTGGACGACCAACGTCTGCGGTTGCATTGCTCTAATGGTGAGACATTCGAAGCCAATGCGCTGTTACTCGCGTTGGGCCGGGCGCCGAATGTGCAGCCGCTGAATCTCGAGAAGATCGGACTGCCGCTCGAAAACGGCAAGCTCAAGGTCAACGCATCCATGCAGACCTCCATTCCATCGATTTATGCGGTCGGCGACATCGTGAGCCCCTTGCCGTTGGCGCATGTCGCATCCCGCGAAGCGGAAATCGCCGTGGCGCATATTTTGGGCGAGAAGCGCTCCATTTCCTATTCTGACATCCCACGCTGCATCTACACCTGGCCGGAAGCGGCGGCGGTCGGCATGACGGAAGAACAAGCCAAGCAATCGGGAGCCCAGGTGCGAGTCGACCGTTATCATCTGGCGGCCAGTTCCAAAGCGATGGTCGAGCAGGAAACGGAAGGATTCTGGATGATTCTCTCAGAAGAAAAAACGCACAAGATCCTGGGTGGCTTGATCGTCGGCCCCCACGCCACGGAATTGATCCATCTTCTCGCGCTCAGCCTGCGCGCCGGCCTGAAAGCGCAGGATATTCTGGAAACGGTTTTTGCCCATCCCACTCTGGCCGAAGGGTTTCAGGAGGCGATGGCGCGATCGCTTGCGTCCCGCGACCGCGTCCAAGGTCCCCGGTTATGAGCCCCATTTCTCACGCCATGCGGCATCCGCTGCCCGCCGAGTATAAACGCTCCATTCCCGCAGGCCCCCTCTTTAGCCGCGTGAATCAGGTTCTCGAGGAAGGAAGCCTGAATACGATTTGCGTCAGCGGCAAATGTCCCAACCGGGGCGAATGTTTCTCACGCGGAAGCCTTGCTTTTATGATCCTGGGCGATATTTGCACGCGTCGCTGCGGGTTCTGCGCCGTGGCAACGGGACGGCCGGATTCGATCGATCCCACCGAACCAGAACGCCTCGCCCGCGCCGCGGCCGATCTCCAATTGCGGCATGTCGTGATCACTTCCGTCGCCCGAGACGATCTGGCCGACGGCGGCGCCTCCGTTTTTGCCGCCTGCATTCAGGCGTTGCGCCGGCGTCTCCCGGAGACCCTCATCGAAGTGCTTACGCCGGACTTTAACGGCGACACCGCATCGCTCGACATTGTTTTACAGGCCCAGCCGGATATTTATAATCACAACATTGAAACGGTCGAACGCTTGACGCCGCGGGTGCGCGCGCGGGCTCGCTATCGCCGCACGTTGGACGTGTTACGTTACGCGAAAGACCATCGTAATGATCAATCGATGAAAACCAAATCAGGGCTCATGCTGGGATTGGGAGAAGACCGGGGCGAGATTACGCAGACATTGCGGGATCTGCGCGGCGCCGGCTGTGACTACCTGACGATCGGACAGTACTTGCAGCCGTCCAGCGAACATCTCACGATCCGATCGTTCGTTCCGGTTGAAGATTTCCATGTCTGGAAGGACGAAGCGTTCCGGCTGGGATTTGAACGTGTCGCCTCCGGCCCGCTGGTCCGCAGCTCATACTTTGCCGACCAGTTACATAACAACACAATTCCTTCCCCCCTTGTGGGGGAAGGTGCAGGATGGGGGGTAGGGTCATTTGCAACCACCCCCCCACCTCAATCCTCCCCCACCAGGGGGGAGGAGGTCAGAGGATGACTTCATCTGTTTTGCAACGATCGCCCCTGCACGAACTTCATGCCCACGCGGGCGGTAAATTCGTGGACTTTCACGGCTGGGAACTGCCCGTTCAATTCACCAGTATCATCGAAGAGCATACCGCCGTGCGCCGCGCCGCGGGACTTTTTGATATCTCCCACATGGGCCAGGTGATCATCGAGGGACCCAGCGCTTTCGGCTTTATTCAAAACCTGATCACCAACGACCTTCAACGCACGTTCGACAAGGGCCTGGGGGTCTATGCGCACCTGTGCCTGCCTTCCGGCGGGATCATCGATGATATTTTTGTGTACGGCCTCAAAGGATCAAAAACGGAGAGCCGCGGCGAGCGGTTCTTCCTCGTCGTGAACGGAGCGACGCACGAAAAAGACGTGGCGTGGCTGCGTAAAAATGCTCCCGACGGTGTCTCGATCTTCGATCTGGAAAAGCGCGGCGGCTTTGCGATCCAGGGACCCAAGGCGTTGGATATCATCCGCAAGACGCTCGCGGGCATCGCCGAGCTGCCCCGTTTTGCTTTTCAACAAATCCACGGGGGCGAGCCGAACGAAACGTTTTGGGGTTGCCGTACCGGATACACCGGCGAAGACGGCGCCGAATTCTTCGGCCCGGCACTGACGATCAAGTCGCTTTGGAAACAGCTTTCGGAAAACGGGGAAAGCGAAGGCCTCCGGCCCTGCGGCCTGGGCGCGCGGGACACGTTGCGCCTGGAAATGGGCTACCCACTCTACGGGAATGAACTGACCGAAGAGCGCACCTCGCTGGAAGCCGGCCTGGAATGGGCTGTGAAATGGACGAAGGGCGATTTTATCGGCCGCGAAGCGCTCTGGAACCAAAAGCAGCAGGGCGTCAAAACAAAACTGCTCGCCTACGAACTCCAAGAACGCGGCGTACCCCGGCAAGGCTGCAAAGTTTACAAGGAAGGCACATTAGGCGGCGAAACCACCAGCGGAACATTTTCCCCTTCCCTCCAAAAAGGTATTGGCCTGACGTATGCTCCGGCCTCCTGGGCAGTCGTCGGCACACGTCTCGAAGTGGATGTCCATAACAAGCGGGTCCCCGCCGCTGTCGTTCCTCTCCCGTTCTACAAAAAGTGACTTCCTCGCTGCGCGAGCGCATGCTCAGCCATCACACCCTGTTCAATTTTTTTAATCAACTGGCCGGTATTACCAAAAGCCGACAGCTCCTGGCGGAACGGCATATTCGCGCCAAACCCGGCCAACGGATTCTGGACATCGGCTGCGGAACGGCGGATATCCTCGGCCATCTCCCCGCCGTTGAATATAGAGGCTTTGACCAGAATGCATCCTATATCCAAGCCGCGCAACGGCGTTTCGGACCGCGAGGCACGTTTCTCTGCAAAGACTTGCGAACGGAGCCTGTAGACAGCGCGGCGTATGATCGCGTTCTGGCGCTGGGCGTTCTACATCATCTCAATGACGAAGAATGTCTAAACCTCCTTCGGTTAGCAAAGGCCGCTTTGAAACCGGGCGGCCATTTCGTCACAATTGATGGATGTTTCATTCCGAATCAAAATAAAATTGCGCGGTGGTTGATGCAGAAAGACCGCGGCCATTCGGTGCGCACCCAGGCCGGCTACGCGGACCTTATCTCAAAAGTTTTCTCTCACGCGAAGGTCTTTCTTTATAACGATCTGGTGCGCTTTCCTTATGACCACATCGTCTTCGAATGCGAGGCGAAATGAGTTATAATTTCGCCGATTCCATCCCCTAAAAGGAGATTCTAAGTGTCCCCAAGCAACCGGCGTTATGCGAAAACACATGAATGGGTCCGTCCTGAAGGCAAGCTTGCTTATGTAGGCATCTCGGACCATGCCCAAAAAGAAGTGACGGACGTTGTCTACGTGGAAGTCCCTAAAACGGGAAAGAATTTAAAGGCGGGCGACGAAGCCACCACGATTGAGTCGGTGAAAGCGGCTTTCAGTATTTATGCCCCGGTGTCCGGCACGTTGGTCCAAGCCAACGCGGACTTGGAGAAAGATCCCGGTTTGATCAACCAATCCCCCTACGACAAAGGCTGGATTTTCGCCATCGAGATGAGCAGCCCGACTGATATCGAAAAGTTGATGACGGAAGAGCATTACCAGGAATTTTTAAAAAGCCCAGAAGCAGCCGGGCATCATTAGGGAGTTCGATTATGGATTTCGTTCCTCATACAGACGCCGAACGGCGCGAGATGCTGGGCGCTATCGGGGTGCACCAGTTTGAAGACCTCGTCAAAGACCTCCCGCTGTTTCGCGGCACGCTGAACGTTCCCGCCGGACTCGCGGAAGGCGAAGTCCTGCGTTTGACCCATGAATTAGCTTCCAAGAACCAAGCTCCCGGTAAGTTGCACTTCTTTCTCGGCGCCGGCGCTTACGATCACTTTTCCCCCGCCGCGATCCCGGCCTTGATGAGCCGCGGCGAGTTCCTGACGTCTTATACGCCCTACCAACCGGAAGTCAGCCAGGGAACGCTCCAGACGCTTTACGAATTTCAGAGCATGATTTGTGAGCTGATGGCGATGGACGTCTGCAATGCCGGCATGTACGAAGGCGCCAGCGCGCTGGCCGAAGCCGTTTTGCTGGCCCTGCGCGAAACCGGCCGCAAAGAAGTCTTAATTCCTCGCAGCCTCCATCCGGACTATCGCGCCGTCCTCAGCACCTACACCTCCGAAATGGGTGTCAGCTTAATTGAAATCCCCCATGTGCAGGGCCTTCTGGATATCGACTTCGTAAGGAAACATGTGACAGACCGTACCGCGGCCATCGTCGTCCAGAATCCGAACTTTTTTGGATGCCTCGAGCCGGTGCGCGAGATCGGACCGCTCGCCCGTGCCGCCGGCGCGCTGTTCATCGCCGCGGTTAACCCGATCTCTTTAGGTT
>WNFI01569529.1_pt1 | contig 11889 bp, 24 predicted proteins | sample 5400471 | NCBI WGS metagenome assembly WNFI01 (sample SAMN13153348, study PRJNA577476) | soil metagenome | isolation source: 100 cm saprolite on Douglas fir-dominated hillslope | place: USA:California | collected 2013-09-17 | reverse complement strand
ATGAGGAATTGGTTGACCAAGCGTTAAGGTAATCAATGACATTGACCCACGGCTCGCACCCCCCAACATAAACACTCAAATCTTGATCACAGTGAAATCACTGGTATCAAGAAGTCCTGCCTTAGCTTTAAATAATTCCTGCTTCAACGCCGCAACAAAATCCGCATAGTCCTTAGGCTACAGTGAGATTGAGAAGAAATCCAGTGCAACGAGTGAAAAGGTCACCATTTACACACCTTGTACGCTGTTACTCTTCCGGAGGGATTTGGTATCTTGAAAAATAAGGTCTCGGTGACTGGAGAACTGCTATCGAGTACAGTCATCACCGGCTCATCGTCTCGCTTCACGTCTACAAACGGCTGAGACTTCAGTTCAGGTATAATGAATAAATTGAACGTTGACAAAACGACGTAACGGTACCGACGTCTTTCGGTGACAGTTCAAATTTCGCATCCCCGCTCACTGAATGGACAACTTTGAATGGAAGCACTTGTTGCGGAACTGCGTTTCGGGGATTGGCATTCAAAGTCTGTGGCGTGGAGCCCATACAGGATTTTAAATGCGCTTACTGGGTTCGGGTCTTCTCAGGTTTTTGTTCACAGGCCTGGCGGAGTCCACCGCACCTATGAATCTATCGCATATCCCGAAACCAGCAAAAGCGACCATCCTTGGCCGCCACTCGCATATCTTCTGGAGGAGTATTGCGGCTCCGATTTTGTGTTCGTCTCGTTTCAAATCTTTTTCCTATATCAGAGTTTAGCAAGCAAATTATTATTATTGAGTCGGAGACTCGGTTCTTTCCTCTTTTGAGGGCCGCCCACAGAGGTTTGTCTACACGGGCGAACACCGCGAATGTCTCGGAGCAAATTCGATGCGGAGATGGAAGGTCCAACCCACCAAACCTAGGGAAGGATCCAGACACAGTACCTCGGTATCTTGGGCAGCTACCATTCTTGTCGGGGTTAGACCTTGTTCAAAATCCACGATTCCAAATTTAGCATTTATAAATGCACTGTATTGTCTCGTGGCTTACCGCCGGCATACAACGAAGGCCAAAATCGATTGGATGGGTGAGAGAAATGATGTCCCCTCCGGGACGATGTTTCACCAGGGCTGCAAACCAAAGCCTAAGTACTTGTTGCCTCGCAGTTAGACGGTGATACGTACTTGATTCCACAAAAAAGGACTTGGTTGAGAATCAAGGAAGATCACACCGACGTGCAGGAAGGCAGAATATTTGAATAGATAGAAGGCCGAATCACACGGAGACTGCATACTATCTAACTCTTTCGCAATAATATCAGGAACCGGAGGCAGGTCTTCCTGTTTAGATTCGATCACCGGAGCGCTGTGCATAATCAGGTCAAACACAACACACAGAGTGACAGAGCGATTCTTGTGTGATAATATGACCGCACCTTATGCGCCGTTTCACCTTCAGCTTCGTTTGAGTGCTGGGAAAGGCCTCCTCCAAGCGCTTATCTTCGATACCTTTGATGTTATCGTCGCCATCTTCCGATATCAAAGTTCCGATATTTTCCTTCACCAAGGTTGGGTGCGAACGGGTGAAGTAACGAGATGTGGTCTTGGGCATTGATGAGATGAATTTGTCGCCGGCAGCGTCCGTACCGACAGCTGGAACGAAAATGAACTTCTGCTGAGCACATGAGTTAAAACCGGGTTTCCCCGTCACGCACCGCACTCTACCCCATTCCGGATCATGTGTCGGCAAGGCGTAGTTCTCCTTACCGCGCTTACGGTAGCATGTCCTGACGTCCGTTTTGGCCAAAAACAACCTCTGGTTCTCCCTGAACAAGATATTCGAACTGTTTAGAACATTGCGCATATACCCTCGTTCCGTACTTGCCGGATTGACACTTGAAGGTGCTAAGACATTTTATCCAAGCCTCAGACGCGCTACTTTAAAACTATCCCCTATCCCCAATCTCCAATACGCCCCGCCCCATGTCCTTCATGTCAGATCCATCTTCCTCAGCAGGACGCAACACCGCACAACCCTCCGTACATCTCGAACCACTATCCATTCCACCAAACGAGGGCTCGAGTGTACAGCCCAACTCATTTACAGAACAGGAGCTTGGAGAGTATAAGGAGCAGGATCGCTACCTTCCAGTGCGTCTTGCAGCATTAGTCGCTCACCCGGAATTACGCGCGGAGCGTCTCAAACTGCTGTTTTTTTTTCCTACGCCAGATTGCTAATGTTGCCCGAATAATGAAACTCTCCGTCCCTTCGAACGCAAAAATTGCGAAAGACGCAAAGGAAGCCGTGCAAGAAAGTGTATCCGAGTTCATTAGTTTCATTACGTCCGAAGCTGCGGAGAAATGTCTAATAGAAAAACGCAAGACCATTGGAGGGGAGGATATAGTGTATGCCATGAAAAGTCTAGGGTTTGACAACTATGCAGCCGTTCTTCAAGTCCATCTAGCGAAATTACGACAAGTAGGCCCAGAACTTTATCACACTGTCCAATGTCTGATGAACGGTGTAGCACCAGGCAATGGTATCGGCGGCAAGATCACAGGATCAAGTTTCGGGAGGCGCCGATGAAGGAGCAGCATCGACACATCTCCACCACCCCTATAGGAGCAATGAGGGCACACCTGAGGAGTCAACACATTGACATTGACCACGCTTTCATTTGTCTCTTGGTTTACCTATCTATTCTAGTAGCCGTCGGGCTTAATGAGCGGTAGCTGTCAAACCCTCCGTCAGCCAGCTGCTTTTCTTACGTAATTGCCCTTATCCAATGTTGCTGGTATGCTGAGTGCAAACACCACGGTGTCACCAACGTCGCGTGTACTGAAGAGTCTCTTTGTTTTAACGCTCGCTTCAGGCACCCTGGTCATGGGGTCTGTACTCATGAGATTATTTTAATACATGGAAGATAGTGCTGTGAAACGACACAGAAATGAATGCATACAATATCCGGTTGCCAAAGGATTGGCTATATACCTCGTTTTTCATGAAGGCGACTTGGGGCTGGGTTGACCAAATTTGGTCGTATGGGGCCATTCCGACGGTTCCGACGTAGAGTCGTTTTGTGGTCCCAAAATCCTATCTGCTTTCTAGGACATGTCCATCATGGCCCTACACCTCGATTTTAAATTTTTACGAAACCGGCTGTAAGAGGAACGAAAGCTAATTGAGAGGCAGGTCCATTGATATTAATTGATTGTATCAACGGAACTCGATGGGCCGGCGCGCTGCGCCCTTACATTTTGAACCATCATCTTCAAGCTGATTCTTTGTGGTCAGACTGCTTAAGTTCCAGAAAGTACCTGTTACGGAACGTCAACCCGCCCGCATTTGGGAGGATTTGGGTCATCTTGATTACATACGCACAGACTTCTGTGGCGCAGGATATATATAGGAATTGATATTTTTACCACGAGGCATCTTTCGGTCCCGCCAATCTTGCCCCTTTCCCCCAAGAGTTATCATCTTTCTCTAGTTAACATCTTGGCAATGGTCCCTGTCATTGTTGTACTTGGAGCAGGTGTTATTGGATTATCGACGGCGATTGAAATACTTGATAAAGTTCCAGATGCCCGAGTGTATATCGTTGCTGAGGTACTTCCCGGAGATCCGAAATCAATCAAGTACACCAGCTTCTGGGCTGTAGGTTCATTCCTCTTCACGGGGCACTTCCATTCGCTTGACCAAGTATTTTGTTCTCCATCTTAGGGCGCCCATCATGTATCCCTTGCCGACGATGAGCGACAGATTAGTCTGCACTTCAATCCTGATCGTACTTGTCCTAGGAAGCTCAGTGTGTCTCCTTGTAGAGATGGACCGGGCTACATTTAGGAGAATGTGGGAGATGTCCGAGACGGGACATCCAGCCGAGCATTGCTTTCTAAGGCTTCCTCAAACTGAATACTATCGCGAGAAGCGCGATAATGAGGGAACCACAAATCCTCTTCACACAATGCCTGACGTGAATATGTTTCGTGTCTACCTTGGAGTCAAAGTCTTGAATTTATTTTACCATCTATGTGACCGATTAGTACCGAGTTCTCCAGGACTCCGAGCTGATATCAGGAAGCCTCTCGGGTGTCCATTTTACGACAGTCACGATAGACACTCCAGTATAGTGAGTCACGCAGTGGTCCAAGTTCCCACTTTGATCACTTAAAGAATCCAATTCAGCATGCCATACCTCTTTTCTGTATTCGAGTCGAAAGGGGGAAATGCTATCCGAGCTCCAGTTTCTTCACTGGCTGGTCTTGTGCAGTTACTTCCAGAGAAACCAACAGCGATCGTCACCTGTCCCGGTCTCGGTGCCGCGACAATAGAAGGTATTGCTGATCCCGATGTCTACCCCATTAGAGGTCAGACCGTTCTTGTGCAAACGCCTTGGGTAAGATTCGGTCGAACACTCAGCGAGAAGGGTGTGGATGGCCAATGGACGTATATCATTCCAAGAAAATGCGGAGACGTAAGTTAGTTAGTATGAACTTTAATCAAGGACGAGGGCTTTATTCTCGTATCCTTGCCCCGACGGCTTTAGGTGATTTTAGGCGGAATCAAGAAACCGAACGATTTCCGACCAGACCCGTCGAAGGAAATTACGGAGGATATTCTCACGCGTTGTTTGAAACTTTGCCCAGAACTTGTCACTGGTTCTCCAGAGTTTGCTGACAAGACGTCAGCACCCTCTGTAGAAGATCTTCGACCCCTCATCATAGAAGAGGGTTGTGGACTGCGCCCCGCAAGGAGAGGAGGCATTCGCCTTGAGGCGGATTGGCTGGACGTGGATCCAGTTGGCAAAATCCCAGTCATTCACCACTATGGGTACGTCCTAGTATATTGAAATCCTGGCCACCTTTTCACACTCCGAACCACCCAGACACGGCGGCTATGGCTATCAGTCGTCATGGGGCAGCGCAGAGATGGCCGTTGAGCTGCTTAGCAGCGTGCTGTGATCATCGAGTATTATATTATTAGAGGCCGTCGAAGGCTAAATTCTTCAACGGACTTCATCCAAAATAGGGGAAGGATAATTAAACAATCCAGACTACTGGGGAGGGAGGGATGACTGAGATGTTACTATCTGGATGTCCGAGTCCAGAGTCGGGGTGCAACAATACTAACAATAAGAAGAAAATACAAGCCAGTCCGCACAATTGTCATTCAAGTTAGTTGTGACTCGTGAGAGACCACTGCGAAACCGGAACGCTCTTTGGCGTGATGAATGAATTAGAGCCCATTCCGTCCCACTGAGGATTGAAAAGCACTTGGATGCTGTTGGTGCCCGATGGAATATCGATGACAAGAACCGTTACTCCAAGGTTCTGTTGATCGGTCGCACCGCTCGGCAATGGAGGATCCGTGTCATAACGAACAGGCTTCGCCGTGGAGAATTGGAGTCCATTCGCAACGTTGAGAATTTGGGTTTTCACGGTCTTGCCTCCAAGGCTTAATGTCGCCGTATCATTGGTACTGGAGGTTGTTCCCAACGAAATGGTAGCATTCGTATGCATGCGCCACTGGACTCCATTCGATGCGTTGGAGATGTCATCCTGAAGGAGGACCTGTTTACGACCATTCAGGAGTCGAATACCTCGTTGGATATTGCTACAGCAATAATTGTGAACAACAATCTCCCAACAGGGAATAAAAGACACTTACGTCCCACCATAGGTAGGGGTCAAATCTGCAGTGAAGAACGCGGTCGAATCTTGGGGGATGGACAGTACTGTGCTCGATTCTTGGGTAGTATTCGAGGTGCCAAAGTTAGTCGTTGGCAACGCTGCAAGTGCCTGGTTCTGACGGTTGACGACAAGAGTGTTCTGTCCCTCGGTGCGTTTGCGGTAGTATAACCAACGAGGGGAATCCGGATCGGTCCCAACGAAATATCCCTAACGCAGAAGCTGGTCAGAAAACTAACCCGGTGCTGGGGAATTAAAAGCGTACAGGGGCATTGTAGTCACCCGAACCAAGTTCTCCGGCGAACCGCTGTCCCATTGCATCCAGGACGAAATCTCCGCCATCTAAATCATTGTGAGTCTGGTGACCAGAGTTGGTACCAGCCTTCATAGCAATATAGAGTCCAGTGTTGTCGGTCCAGCTAGTGCGCATTGATGCAAATTGGTCCGTATTATTGCTGAAGTAGTGATCCAGTGGGAGGCCGTCCCACCAAGCACCGCGCACGGAGGGATCATACCAGAAGAGACCAATTGGTTCAGACGCATCAATGCGGTCACGTTGGAAGAGGGTGTAAGTAGGTTGGTTGTATTGTGTACCGTAGAACATCATGCTATTCGCCGTGGTACTAAATTTGTTCGGGCCATGATCCCCATAGTTGAACAGGGAGGTCATGCCAGTGACGTAGATGTGATACAGGCCAGTGAGGTAAAAGTTAGGGTTGGTCCTGAGAAGCCCGAAGTCTCCTCCGGTTGACGTCAAGAGCGAGCTGGTCATTTCGGCATGTCCTGTTGTCCCAAAATACCAATAGCTGCAGGAGAATGTGAACAAGAGAACATAATGGGTGTGTGTGAAGAAACGACATACTTGGCAGTTTCGGACCAAGTTCTGCGTATAATGAATATTACGTAGTTTTCCCAAGCAAGGGCAGACTTACCCATCATTCGAAGGTCCCCAAGCACAATTACCCACTGCATTCGGTACAGCAAGTCCCAACATTTGGCTGGCGGCACCGGTAGGATCGTCGTTCAGGATGGCAAGTGAGCCGATGACCATACCAGCGTTGGACACCTAGATTGATACTCGGGTGAGCTTCTGTTACTAGCGTACGCTGAACAGAATGAACCCACGCAGTTCCAGTTTCCATTAACTGTTCGCCACCAGCCGTAGCTGGCGCCATTGTACGCCGCGATGCCCTTGTTAATGCCGAGACTAATGATACTCCACATGAGTGCCGTTCTGCGATCCCGGGTCCAATAATCGTATAACCAATCGTAGGCGATAGCAAAGGCCGCGGTGAACTCTCCGACATCGAGGAAATGTTGCGAATTCCAGTTGTCACCAGAAGAACCGAATGAGGTGGTACCATTCCCGGACGCATTCAACAGTTCCTTCCAAATACGCTCGGCGTACGTGGAGTCATTGCTCATACGATAAGCATATGCAAGGTTCTTCACACGCTCCTTGACTTCACGAGCGATGTCGAGAGCACCACTCGAACCATCAAGGTGAAACGCTTTAGGAGGGACACTAAGCACAGCAGTGGCGTTACCAAATATCGTGGTGTTCCAGCCACTGAGGTAAGGGTCCTTCGGGATAAGTGAAGATAGTGCATTCCACTTGTACAGTGGGGCCATAAGGCGAGGGCGGTCTTTGCGCACGGTGGTGAGCTGAGGATTCGATGGTTTAAAGGTATCTGTCGGCCAGGCGGCAAGAGGGGAAGGCTGAGAAGGAAAAAAAGTTGGAGTTCCATACAGACTGGGGTTCGTCTCATAAAATCGTTAGTTAGACCAGGAGTCCGATGGGGTGGTACCTGAGGAGACTCACCGTAGATGGGTATACAGGGAGCCCGTAAGTGTCTGTGGAGGTTGCGAGTCTGCCAACCAGTGTGGAGCTCAAAGCCTTTGAGAGACTACTAGATTGTTGGGGAGAAAGGAGTGTGGATGATGGATTGCCACCACCAGCGTTCTTCTTGTTGTTCTTATGGAGTTGCGTGCCTAGGACACCCCCCAAAATGGCCCCGACGACAATCAAGGCGGCCACGGGAACACCATACTTGAACCATGGGGAAGCGCGGCGGGACGCTTTTTCAGATACACCATTGAGGTCTGGGTCTGACATGGGTGCAGGCTGTGGCGTAGCATCCTCTGAGCATACGGAACATTTCGATCGGTACTAAGGCTTACTGCGTATGTGTCTGACATTGGGACAAAGGGGAAAAAAACGAATGACACGAAGTAACTAATTTGACGTAAACCAGTTAGACGCAAAGCTCAGATAACTCCTTGTGTGATGGACACGCAACGAGGAGATGGAGCCTACCTAAAGATTTACAAAGCTAGGTATAGGGCCGAGCGTGGCTTTGCCAAGGAGATCGTTGCAAAGGTGGTGAAGGGAACCAACGAGGTGATCTCAAATTCCCAAATTAACCATGTCCATTTTTAGGTTTAGGGTCCTAGTTCAATTCAATCGGAAGTAGCCGGGTAAACGTAAATTGCCGATTCCCATATTTGGATGAACTTTGCATAGTTAATAATATGAATAATATGAATAATATGAATAATTAATAAACCTTACCCCTGTGCTCCCCTGTGCCACAATTTGGAATTTAATGGACGTAATTCGGAAGTCTCGGCGCCTGCCGGGGCTGTCTTTCCGCTACCACGGCGTGAACTCGCTATGCGCACAAGCTGGGTATACCTCGCAGTAGTCAGCAGAGGATTTATGTTTTCCCTGATGTATTTCCTCAGTTACCGATTGTAAAGTAAAGTGATAACCATAGGGGAAAGAAAGGTTGTCTAATAGATACATGCACAGGAATAGAAATTAAGATTTAATGTCATCATTCTCTTCATGAGAGCTGGACCAAAACTATCGTGCTGGTGCGAAGACTCGACAGATGGAAAGGTGGGTATCCAGAGTGGCCTAGTCACACTGTTGAACATGGGGGATCCGCACCAATACCACATGTGCCACAAGCGACGCAAAATTTGGATCACCTCTGGCTAAACTTGAACACATGGCTTCCTGCTTTTCCTCTCCATGAGTCCATCCCACTAGCGGAACTTCATGATGATGTATAAATCATTTTTGTGTGGACTCGAGGAAGAGGACATATATGAATGTCTGGAGACGCTCACTTTCTATGTGGCTCAGCTATTGATCAATCTAGTGAGCTTTGTGGTCTCTGTCTTCCTTTGTGCAAGTTCATCCTGAAGAAGAACAAAAGATCACATGCTGTCGACTTCCCCTGGTCAATGTCAGGGCGCCGCTCAGGCCGGGAGTGACAGGGAGCGAGCCTATGGTGTTCGAGTGGCTGGAGGGCGACGGCTGGTGAGTTGGCCTAGCTAATGGGCTCATCCAAGGCGCCTATATACGCGACTACGAACGGAAAAAGTGAAGTGGAAAGATAAAAGAGTTGAATAGAAAAGAACGAAGTGCCCGCTACGCAGACAGAACGCTGGGGGACACGGAGAAAGGGAGGCGACAGGGGAGAAGTCGGTCAACGGGGTGCGGGTTTCAGTTTCAGGTGTCTGGGAAGGAATAGAGGGGCGTGCCGAATGTCGGAGGGAAGCACAGCCTCATTCCGGTATACGCTACTGCATTCATGATACCTGCCCAAATACGCACTACGCAGAGTGGTAAGATCGTTTGCGACAATTTAAAGCTAAGCGACGTGAGGTATCACTATGGTAAGCCTTCATGGTGTTACTTTGATGTTTTATACTCTGATCGTCTGTTTTCCCCGTCAATCACCCCATTTGGCGCGCTTGCTGATACCCAATCGTGTGCTCCTGCGAAGTCTGTTACAAGTTCCCCATCCAGGTTCAGACCTTTGGATGGCTCTGTTCCACCGCCGTCCAACATCGGATCGTCCTCTAGTTCAGCCACCCAGACAACTCTGACTCCTGTTCCGCCCGAAGTAGAATCAACTCTGACGAGGATAATGTCCGCACGGAATGTGCGCGGAGTAATGGTCCTTTCAAAAGACGGAGCCATGATTCGGCATACAGGCCCAGCTTTCGAAGGAGAAACCGGGCGAAACTATGCTATCGCTGTTAAGCGTATAGTTGATGCTTGTAGAGTTGGGTTGGAAGAAGCACACGGGAACACAAATGAGGCAGACAGCGAGAACAAGACGGACGTAGTGAGTTATATACATGACTCTCATGATGCCAGACTTTGGGGTTTACGCGGTGCCTCCTCTCTTGTAGGACGAGGTCAGGTTTATCCGGATCCGGACAAGAAAACATGAACTGATGATTTCTCCAGGTAAGTGGCTCTCTTGTATCCAGCCTTGTAGACTCGAGGTCCATTTCCCTTACAGACAGAAGATATCTCCTCATTGTGTTACATGATCCAAATCAATGATATTGTTCTTTTTGTCTTGACACATAAAGACGTCTCAGTAATGCCCTTTGGCATCCCTTCAGGGCTAACAGTGTATATTCGGTGCCATTTACAATGGTTTCGTGGTCATGAGCCACATTTCGAAAGACAAGAAGAATAGATTCTTATCCGCGACAGTGCGAAAATCCCTAATCTTTGCTCCCAGAAATCCATTGCAGTTTGCGTGGATGTTGAAGAAATACCTATTGCCATCGATGACGGGGACCTCCGCGCGCTGTAAATTTCCAATTGAGTCATTTCACGAAACTTGTCCAATTGCTCGCGCCCGGTGTGTCAGTGCGCCCAGCAACGACTCGGCCTCCTTTCTTTGACTATTTCGACGTATCCATATACACCATCCCTTATTTTTCCTTCAAACACGCAGAAACTTCGATTCTAATAATTTACTCAGAGCAAGGATGACGAAGTACATCTTGGTGTCTGGAGGGGTGATCAGCGGGATCGGAAAAGGAGTTATTGGTCAGTTCCAAGTCCATTCCTCAGATACTCTAGCTCTTCCCGTTCGTGCTCTTAATTATGTGACTTAATAGCTTCTTCCACGGGTCTACTTCTTAAGACGACGGGCCTTAAAGTAACTGCAATAAAAATCGATCCATATATGAATATCGATGCTGGTACTATGGCTCCAACGGAGCACGGTGAGAATGACAAAGCTGTTTCATGGGTGTTCGGCGTCAATTCTTACGGTGTCCCGGATACGTGACTTCAGGGGAGGTCTATGTCCTTAATGACGGAGGGGAAGTTGATTTGGACCTGGGGAATTACGAACGCTACTTGGACGTTACGCTGTCGCGCTATAACAACGTTACGACGGGGAAAATCTATCGAAAAGTAATTGAGAAAGAGGTGCGCATACGTCATTAGACTGTCCATTCGGTAATGGCTCAGGGACTTGAATTAACTCATCTATCGTTAGCGCCGAGGAGACTACTTGGGCAAAACAGTTCAAGTAATACACACTCCGAAGCTCCAAATTTCATTTCTCAAGAACGCTCCGTAGATTGTTCCTCATGTCACAAGTGCGATACAAGACTGGATAGAACGCGTATCTAAAGTTCCAGTTGATAGTACGGGAGAAGAGCCTGATGTCTGCATCATAGAGGTTGGTTCATTAAAAACGTCCTTTTGACGCCAGGCTTACTGCTTCCATATAGTTGGGTGGCACCGTTGGTGACATAGAATCCGCCCCATTCATCGAAGCTATGCGTCAATTCCAGTTCCGTGTCGGCACGGAGAACTTTGCCCTCATCCATGTCTCGCTTGTGGTGGATATGCATGGAGAGCAGAAAACGAAACCGACCCAGTCAACTGTTCGTGATCTGCGTGGTTTGGGTCTGTTGCCTGATCTAGTTCGTATCCCAACCATCTGAATTGGAATGCGAGCTGAAAGGGGGATTAGATCGCATGCCGGGTACAAGGACGTGTACCTCTCGACACTGAGACTAAGGCAAAAGTCTCCATGTTTTGTCACGTTGCACACGATCAAGTGCTTAGCATCCATGATGTATCATCTGTCTATCATGTTCCACTCTTGCTCAAATCTCAGGGAATCGTCGAGTTCCTCCAACAACGGCTTAATCTTACAACCATGTCCATTCCCCTATCTTTGAAAGCTAGTGGGGAGGATATACTAACCAGGTGGAAAGCAATGACCAGAACGTGAGAGATCCATTTTCTTGAGAGATTTTCCGATGCTCATTATTCAATTTCAATAGTCAGGAGCGCCTCTTCGAGTCTGTCAACATAGTATTGGTCGGGAAATACACATCCCTGAAAGACTCGTACATGAGCGTTGTGAAGTCTCTAGAACA
>WNFI01033496.1_pt1 | contig 11889 bp, 13 predicted proteins | sample 5400471 | NCBI WGS metagenome assembly WNFI01 (sample SAMN13153348, study PRJNA577476) | soil metagenome | isolation source: 100 cm saprolite on Douglas fir-dominated hillslope | place: USA:California | collected 2013-09-17 | reverse complement strand
GATCGCGTCATCGAGCGAGCCGCCGGCGCCCTTCACCTGCGCGAGCAGCTGCTGCGTGAACGGCGCGCCGAACTCCTCGCGCCCGGTCGACTTCGGCGCGGGTCGCGCGAAGTAGGGGTGTGCGAGCGCGCTCGCGAGCGCCGGGTCCACGACGCGCCCGCGCGCGGCCGCGGCGCCATCGCGATCGAGCTCGTTGCCGCCCTTGCGGGCGAGCTGGTCGATGACCATGTTGCCGGGGCCGGTGTCATACGCGGTCACGTCCTCGGCGCGATCGCTCGGAAGGAGCGTGACGTTCGCGATCCCGCCGATGTTGAGCACGGCGCGCGGAGTGCCGTCGGCGAAGAGCAGGTGGTCGGCGAATGGCACGAGCGGCGCGCCCTGGCCACCCAGCGCGAGGTCGGCGCTCCGGAAGTCGTCGATGACCGGCACGCCCAGCTCGATCGCGGTGCGCGACGCGTCGCCGATCTGCAGCGTCGCGTGCTCCGCGGGGTAGTGCGCGATCGTCTGCCCGTGGATCGCGACGCACGCCGGCGGGCGCTCCGCCCGTCCGGCGATCTCGCGGGCGAGCGAGGCATACGCGTCACCGAGCGCCGCGTGCAGCGTCGCGATGTCGTGCGCCGGCAGCGGAGCGCCGGAGGCCGCGGCGAGGATGCGGTAGCGGAGCGCGTCGGGATGGTCGCGTGCGACGTGGGCGATGAAGCGGATGCGCGGCCGCGGGCGTTCGTCGCCGATCTCGACCGCCGCCGCGTCCATGCCGTCGGCCGACGTGCCGGACATGATCCCGATCGCGATCACGATGCCGCCGCCTCGTGGATCGCGATCCGGAAGCGGTACATCTCCGGGTCGTTCTTCCGACCGAAATACACGCGATTGGTCAGCAGCGCGACGGTGAGGTCCGTGGCCGGGTCGATCCACAGCGACGTGCCGGTGAACCCGAGGTGGCCATAGCTGTCCAGGCTCCAGCGATCGCCCGTCATCGGGCCGACCGGCGCGCGGAGCGCGAGGCCGAGGCCGCGGCGCGCGTTCTCGCCCGTCGCGTGCTCCGTCCGCGCGAGGGCCGCGAGGTCGTTGCCGATGACCGCGCCGTCGCGGAAGATGCGAGCGATCGCCGTCACGTCGGCGGCCGTGCCGAAGAGGCCGGCGTGCGCGTCGAAGCCGCCGACCGCCGCGGCGTTCTCGTCGTGCACCGCTCCGCGGACGCGGCCGCGCCCGAGGGCCTCGTCGACCTCCGTCGCCGCGCAGCGTGCCGGCTCCCGCGGTCCGAAGGCGAGCGTCGCCGCCTCGATCGGGCCGATGACCTGGTCGCGCACGAGTTCCGCGAACGGCGCGCCGCCGGCGTTGGCCAGACCCGCGGTCAGCATGATGTAGCCGAGGTCGCTGTAGACGAACGTGCCGAGATCCTGCGCGAGCGGCTCCTGCGCCGCGCGCCAGACCGCCTCATCCAGCGAGCGGACCTCCTTCCAGAGCGGCAGCCACCAGGTGAGCCCGGCGGTGTGGGTGAGGACGTGGAACAGCGTGACCTCGTCCTTCCGGCCGCCGCGGAAGTCGGGCACGATCTCGCGCAGCGGCGTGTCCAGCGAGAGGGCGCGCTGGCGCACGAGCGAGAGCAGGAGCGCGGTCGTCGCGAGCTTGGTCAGCGACGCGAGGTCGAACAGCGACGCCTCGGTGCACGGGCCGTCGGGGCCCGCGCTCGGATCCGGGCAGAGCATCCCGGCCGCGTAGGACCCGACCGCGCCCCGCCGCTCGACGCGCACCGCGCATGCCGTGAAGAGCGTGCCCGCGGACGCGTCGACGAGCGCCTTGATCCGTTCGAGGCTCAGAGCTTCTTCATCCCGTCGCCGATACGGTAGACACCGGGGACCTCGACCGGCAGCGTGCCCGCCGGCGCGCGTGCCCCGGACACGATGTCGGCGATCGCGCGCAGCGTGGGCTCGCGCCCGGTGTACGCGCAGACATACCCCGCGACCCCGGGTGCGGACAGGATGTCGTACGGCGAGCGCAGCGACACGAGCACCGTCGGCTTCACCGCCTGGAGGGCCTTCGCGAGCACGGCCTGCTGCGGATTCGAGAAGAGATCCGCCGAGCCCAGGACGACAACATCGGCGCCGCGCGCCGACGTCACCGCGCGGTCGATCTCCGGCTGCGTCGGCGAGAGGGTGATCGTCTGCGCCGTCACGCTCGGCAGCCGCTGCGCGAGGACGTCGCCGAGCGTCGGCTGGCCGGCGACGAGCGCGATGTCCGGGTTCGCCGGCGAGGCGACGAAGATGCGCCCGCGCAGCGGCAGCCCACCCGCGCGCAGCACGGTGATCGAGAGGCGCGCGAGCTCGTCCGCGGTCGCACGGTCCGTCTCGCTGCCGGCCGCGCCCGCCGGTCCCTTCGCGTCGAGGATGCCGAAGCGCTCCTTCGCCGCGAGGATCCGCCGGACCGACGTCTCCACGCGGGGCATCGCGAGCGCACCGCTCGTCATCGCGCGGGTCAGCTGGTCGTGGGCCTGCGTCTGGGCGGTCTCGTCGAACCGGAACAGCAGGAAGTCCGCTCCGGCGACGAACGCGTCGTATCCCGCCTGCGACTCCGAGCGCGTCTGCGTGAGCGCGCCCATCTCGAGGTCGTCGGTGACGAGGAGGCCGCCGAAGCCGAGCTGGGTGCGCACGAGGTCGGTCATGACCTTCGACGAGAGCGTCACCGGCAGATCGGGCGTCGGGTCGAGCGCCGGGATCCGGATGTGCGCGCTCATGATCGCAGGGACGCCCGCGGCGATCGCGGCCCTGAACGGCACGAGCTCGACCGCATCGAGCCGCGCCCGGTCGACGTCGAGGAGCGGCAGGCCGGTATGGGAGTCGGTGCTCGTCGCGCCGTGACCGGGGAAGTGCTTCGCGCAGCACAGGAACCGCTCGTCCGCGAACGCCTGGGTCGCGACGCGGACGAGGCCCGCGACGCGCTGCGGGTCCGAGCCGAAGGACCGGTTGAGGATGATCGGATTGCGCGGCTCATTGTTCACGTCCGCGTCCGGCGCCAGCTCGAAGTTCACGCCGGCGGCGCGCAGGTCGCGCGTGGTGATCGCGACGGCCTTGCGGACGCTGTCGGCGGGGTCCGGCGTCGCCGCGAGGGCCATGTTGCCGGGCAGGATCGCCGCGCCGCGGGCGATACGCACGACCGCGCCGCCCTCCTGATCGATCGAGAAGAACAGCGGCACGACCTTCGCGTCCGCGGCGATGCGCGACAGCTCGACCGTGAGGGCCCTCAGGGTCGCCGCGTCGCCGTCGAAGTTCTCGGCGTACAGGATGACGCCGCCGATAGAGCGTCCGCGGATCATCGCCTCGAGGGCGGGCGTGACCTTCGTGCCGTGGAACGCCACGCTCATGAGCTGTCCGGCGCGCGCTGCGGGTGACATCGACGCGAGCAAACGGTCCGCACGCGATGCGCCGAGCGTGCCGATCGGGGTCGAGTGGAACGGCTCGCATCCGGCCACCGCCGTCAGCGCGACGGCCGACGCGAGCAGCCGGCGGCGGTTCACGCCAGCCGGATGGGGAGGGTGCCGCGCGGCGTCGCGCGTCCCGCGAGCACGTCCGCGAGCGCGACGAGCGACGCCGGGACCTCGCCGTACGTGAGGAGCGCCGGAACGCCCGGGACGAGCGTGGCGTCGTACGGGCTGCGCAGGGGGCAGAGGATCCCGCCGCTCGCGAGCAGCGTTCGCGCGCGCTCGGCCTGCGGCGCGTCGAAGAACGCGCTCGTCGTGCAGACCGCGAGCGGTCCGTCGCCCGCCGGTGCTGTCCCGTCCGCCGAGAACGAGACCGTCGATCCGAGCCGCTCGCGGAGCGCGCGCTCGAGCTGCGCCTCGATGTCGATGAGCTCCTCGACCGGTGAACGCAGCTTCGGCGGGAACAGCGCGACCCGGATCGGACCGCCGAGCGCCGGAAGCGGCGCGCCGGCATGGGTGATGGAGGCCGCGGCGATCTCGGCCGCAAGCCTGCGGCCGGGCTCGTCGTCGAACGGCTCGTCGGGGACCGCGATGCCGAACCGCTCGCGGAAGGCCGCGGCGCGTCCGATCGCCTCGCGCAGCCGCGCCGGCGGGACGCCGAGCGCGAGCTGCTCGGCCGCCTCGAGCTCAGCCTCGATGGTGCCGATGACCATCGCGGCGTCGATGCCGGCATTGATCGCGCGCGCATTGACGCGGTCGGCGGTCTCCACCTGGGTGAGCCCGGACATGTCGAGCGCGTCGGTGATCGTCAGGCCGCGGAAGCCGAGCGCGCCGCGCAGCAGGTCGCGGAGGATCGTCGGCGAGAGCGTCGCGATGTTCTCCGCATCGAGCATCGGGTAGCGGATGTGCGCGCTCATGACGGACGACGCGCCTGCCGCGATCGCCGCGCGGAACGGCACGAGCTCGCGCCGCTCCATGAGCTCGCGGCTCGCCCCGACGTCCACGGTCGTGTGATGCGTGTCGTACGCCGACGCCCCGTGTCCGGGGAAGTGCTTCGGCGAGCTCGCCACACCGGCGGCCTCCGAGCCCCGGACCCACGCGGCGACAAAGGCGGCGGCGCGCTCCGGATCGTCGCCGAACGAGCGTGTGCCGATCACGGGATTGCGCGGCTCGACGTTGATGTCGCAGACGGGCGCGAGGTTCACCGCGATGCCATCGGCGCGCAGGCCGAGGCCGACGGCTCGGGCGGCGCGCTCCGCGTACGTGGGATCGCCGGTGGCGCCGATCGCCATGGCACTGGGGAACACCGCGCCGTACCCGACGCGCACGACGCTGCCGCCCTCCTGGTCCACGCTGACCGGTACCGGCAGCAGCCCGCCGCGGCGCGCCGCGTCGACGGCCTCACGGAGCAGCGTGCGCACCTGCTCGCGCGAGCGGATGTTGCCGCGGAACGCGAACAGCACGAGACCGCCGATGCGTCCGCGCTCGATCCCTTGGAGGAGCGGCGCCGGGATGGCTGGGCCGTCGAAGGCGGACCAGACGAGGGCGCCGGCCGTGAGTGCTCCCACCGGTCGAGCCTAGGTGGTCATCGCCTCCGCTGCGGTCGCGATCCGCTCGCACGCGGTGCGGAACGCGGCGACGTCACGCTCGATGGATCGCTCGCCGAAGAGCGAGCCGATCGCGCGCACCACGTTCGGCGTGGACCGGCGGAACGCGCGGCGGCCATCGGGGGTCAGCACGATGAGCTGCCCGCGCCGATCGGTGGGGCAGGCGTGGCGCTCGATGTAGCCACGCTCGACCAGCCGGTCGAGCAACCGGGTGAGGCCGCTCTTGGTCAGGAACACGAGATCGGCGAGATCGGTGGGACGGATGCCCTCACGGGGACCGAGTGCGACATTCACGAGGACCTCGTACTCGGAGTGCGCGACGCCGGTGTCGGCGAGCGCCGCCTCGAGGGCCGTGTTCGCGGCCATCCCCGCTCGGAGGAACGCCCGCCAGGCCGCGAGCTCGGATGCCGAGGCCCGGCGCGGCTTCCCGCGCGCCGACCCGGAATAAGTTGTGGAAGCAACATGTTCCTGCACAACTAGAAGGATAGCTCCCGACCGTGTGGCGGACAAGCACTTCGCTCCAGGAGGACAGAACAATGCAGTGGCAGATCGATTCGAGCCATTCGAGCGTGAGCGCGAAGGCGAGGCACATGATGCTGACGACCGTGCGCGGGGCGTTCAGCGGGACGACGGGGACGATCGACTTCGACCCCGCGGCGCCGGAGGCCGGTGGCATCGAGCTCCGGATCCCGGCGGCGTCCGTGAACACCGGCGATGAGAAGCGCGACGGGCACCTCCGCTCGGCGGACTTCCTCGACGCCGCGACCCACCCCGAGATCGTGTTCAAGAGCACGAAGGTCACGCCGCAGGGGAAAGACGAGTTCGTCGTCGACGGTGATCTCACCATCCGCGGCACGACGAAGCCGGTCAGCGTGAACGTCGAGCTCGTCGGCATCGCCGAGGACCCTCGGGCCGGCCAGCGCGCGGCGTTCGACGCGAAGTTCAGCTTCGACCGCACCCTCTGGGGTCTGGTGTGGAACATGCCGATCCCGAGCGGCGTCCTCGTCGGCGAGAAGATCGCGATCGAGGCGAACATCGCCGCGACGCCCGTGGCCCAGGCCGCGGCCGCGGCGTAGTCCCCGGCTAGCCCGCCGTCCGGCGGCGCGCGAGGAATCGGGAGATCGCGAGCTCCCCCAACGCGCGTCGCCGGGCCCGGCGCGGCTCCTTCTCCAGAACGATCCGGCGGATCTGGTCCGCTGACGGCACGATCGGCGCGATGCGCCGGCGGCTGCGCGGACCGGCGATGCGGCCCTCGAGCGCGTCGATGATGTCCTTCACCCGCTCGTCGATCTCATGGATGTCGAGCGGCCGATCGCCGAGCGGCAACGAGATCCGCACCTCGAGCTGATCGCTCTCCCGGTATCCCACTCCACGCCGGGTCTGTACGTCCAGCACGGCCCCGTGCACGCGCCTGCGCCATTCGTTGCGCGGCCGCGCGTACGCGGGCAGCGGGACGGTGATCGAGAAGCGGCGCTTCGCCACGCGGGCAGCCTAGCGCCGCTACCCCCGCGTGACGACCACGTCCACCTTGTCCCAGCCGGTCGCGCCGTTGGGGAACGGCTCCCGCCGCACCTCGGTCTCGAGCGCGCCGGTCCGGTCGGTCGCCCGCGACACGAGCGTGAACTTGCCCGTGCCCGGCGGCGTCCAATCCAGCTTCCACCGCACCCAGGTCAGCGGCCCGAGGGCCGGCTCGAGCTCCGCGGTCGTGAACGACTTGCCGCCGTCGGTGGAGACCTCCACTTTCGCGATCTCGCGCGCGCCGGCGAACGCGATACCGGCGATCGGGACGCGCCCGGTCCCGTCCCACTTCACGGCCCGGCTCGGCGTGTCGATGCGCGTGTTCGTGTTGACGATCGCGCTGTCGGACCAGCCGCGCTCCATCCAGTAGCCCTGGTAATCGAACGTGACGCACTCGATCGACTTCAGCCACTTCACGTTCTTCATGCCGTAGATGTTCGGCACGAGGAGCCGCGCCGGGTAGCCGTGGTCCTGCGGGATCGTGAACCCGTTCATGAGGTACGCGACGATCGTGTCCGGCTCCAGCGCCTTCTCGAGCCGGACGGAGTCGGTGTAGCCGTCGACGGAGGTCAGCTTCACGTCGTACGTCTCGGCCTTCGGCTTCGCGCGCGCGAGCAGGTCGCGCAGCGGCACGCCGGTCCAGAGCGCCGTCGAGATGACGTGTCGACGGTGTAGTGGTCGGCGTTGCTCGTGACCTGCGGCGTCAGCGCCGGGATCGTCTGGAACGTCTCGAGCGCGGCCGGAGGCGTGGCTCGCGAACGCAGGCGGCGGGGGATGAACGGGATGCCCTCGGCCCGCTTCGCGACCGCTCGGACCGCCGCGCCGCCGCCGAGGCTGCCGAGCGCGACGACCGCGGCGACCGCGGCGGCGCCGTACAGCACGCGCCGCCGGGATGGAGAGCGCACCTCCTTCGCATGGGAGGGTTGATAGGCCGCGACGCCCGCGAGGAGCTGGAGCGCGACGAAGAACGTGAGCGCGCCGATGGCGCTCGTCAGCAGGACCGACGACAGGTCGACCACGCCGCGCGACGAGGAAGAAGACGATGACGCCCGCGACCAGCAGCCGCTTGGCCCAGAACTGCAGCAGACCGATGAGCGGGACGACGATGAACCCGGGAAGGATCTCGATGAGGCTCTGCCCGAGCGCGTCGGGCGCGAACGCGAAGCCCCCGAGGCTCGCGAGGAAGGCGATGTCGAGCGCGAAGAACATCGCCAGGCCACCGACCAATGCGCCGCTGCGGGCTCGCGGATCGAAACGCATCCTCACGCCACCCTCATGCGCTGACGATACGCCGCGGATGAGCCGCTACCGGCCCTCCGGATCGCCTGGCCCGAGGTCGAGATCCTGCGGTGGATCCGCCGGGAGCCTCCAGCGGATGTAGCCGTAGCCGGTCTCGACGTGCTGCGTGTTCGCGTCGTCGGTCGCCGCCGTGAACGCGCGGTCGAACGTCGCGCGATCACGCGCCTCGATCGCGGCGAACACCGGGCCGAGCATCGCGGTCTCGTACGCGGCGAGGCGCTCGGCGTACTTCGGCCGCACGATCGCGAGGCGCCGCTGGAGGGAGCGCACCCGCCGCGCGTAGAACGCCGCGAGCGGCCAGTTGCCGCCGCGCGCCGCGTACGCGCAGCGCCACCACGAATTCCCGACCAGGACCATGAGATCGGCTGTCCCGGGCAGCCCCGCGGCGATGTGCTCCGGGGTGATCTCGTCGCTCACCGCACAATTCTCCGCGATGGACCACCAGCACGGCGATCCGGTGACGGCATGGCAGCTCTTCTGGGGCAGCGACCTGCCGTTCGGCAAGCGTCTCGCGGTCGCCGCGCGGAACATCGTGCGCCGCGCCACCACCGCGCCGCACGATTGCTGCGGCCATCCCGGCGAGCCCGGCTGCTGACGTCCGGCACCGGCGGACGGTCGTTCGCCTGACGAGCATCCCCGCTACCATCGACCCTGAATGAAGGAATTCCTCGAGGGCCGGCGCTTCGGCTTCGCCCTGCGTCCGCTGCTCGGCCAGGTGGCGCTCGGCCTCGGCATCGCCGTCACGCTGCTCGACCTGATGGCGTGGCTCGGCTGGGGCGCGCGCGACACGAACGGCTTCGTCATCGCGGCGTACTGGCTCGCGGTCGCGACGGCCCTCGTCGTCGTGCTCGCGACGCTGACCGCGATCGTCGAATCGACCGATGCCGCCGGAGAGGATCGCTCGCTCGCGCGGCTCGATGTCCTGGCGATCCTCGTCGCATTCCTGCTCTATGCCGTGTCGAGCGCGCTCCGCGCCGTCGACCTCGGCGCCGCGGGCGCCGCGCCGGGCGCGTTCGTGACCGCCATCGCGGGCCTCATCGTGCTCCTCGTCGACGGCGTCATCGCCGCGACGCTCTACTCGAGCCGCGAGTGGGCGGTCCTCGACGAAGAGGAGTACGAGCCGCGCCGCCATCAGAAGCGGCGCCGCGCGAGCTAAACGGCCGCGCCGGTCAGGAAGAAGAGCACGCGCGCGCTGACCTCGCCGGCAAGGACGCAACCCAGCGCGACGTAGAGCAGACCCGTGGACGCCTGCGTGTTCATGCGCGCCGTCCACCATGCCGCCATCCCGATCGCGAGCGTCATCACGATGCCGACGCCGATGCGGAACCCGGCCGCGACCATGAACGGCAATTCCATGTTCCCGGTGAGCTCGCCGCGCGCGACCGCGACCGCGACGAGCCCGAGCTGCAGTGCCACCGCACCGACCAGGACGAGCGAGGCGCGCTGCAGCGGACCGGTCGAGAGCTTCGGGGTGACGAGATACCAGTGCCCGAGGAGCATCGCCGCGTTCGCGCCGCCCAGGGCCACCGCACCCAGCGGGAGCGCGAGGAGTGCGAAGACGTCGAACGGTGACTGCGATGGGCGTGCGATCGCCGCGAGCACGAGATCGAACATGCCCGCCAGCACGGCGATGATCCCGACGGCCTCGCGCACCGCCTTCCACGGCATGAACGAGGTCACCAGCTGCGCGACGATGAGCACGATCACCACGACGAGCACCTGCGTGAACGCGCCGAGTGCGTTCGGGTCGAGCCCGGTGCGGGGATCCTTCGGCAGCGCCGGGATGAGCACGCCCGCGAACGCGATCGCACCGACGTTGACGAACGCGGTGAGCTTGAGGAAGCCGCTCGGCGCCGCCTCGGTCCGATCGATGTACCACATGAGGAACGCGCCGCCGACCGCGAGCTCGATCATGAGCACGCAGAGGACGAGCGGGAGCGTCGCGAGCGCCATCTAGTGTCGCGCTAGCCGAACAGGTCGTCGGACCGCGCCGAGGCACCGGTCCGATCGATCGCCAGGTGGAAGTACTCCTTGCCCTCGCGCCGCTTCAGGAGATCCTGGAAGAACTGCCGGTCCTTGTGCTGCGTGCGGTGGCATTCGAACGCCGCGATCTTGCGGGCCTCGAACTCGGACACGTCGATGCTGTGGGTCGGCGTGACCGCGCCGTACGCCGCCGGCGCGCCGGCGATGTATGGCGTTGCGCTGAAGAACAGCCGTCGCGCGACGTGCAGGTCGCCTCGCTCCGGGTACTGGTCCGCGAGCGCCGCGCGGGCGAACGCGCGGGCCGCGAAGAACGAGGCCGAGCGGTGATCGTCGTGCTCGCTCCCGGCGCCCTCGGGGCCGAACGTGCACACGATCTCGGGGCGCACCTCGCGGATCGCCTCGACGATGTCGGCCGTGATGACCTCGGCCGGTGCGTCCTTCAGTCCGCCGTCGGGGTACCGGAGCAGCCGCGACCAGTTGAAGCCGACGCATTCGACCGCGGCCGTCCACTCCTTCGCGCGCTCCGCGCCGAGCTCGGAACGCTCCCACGAGCCGAAGGGCCGCTCGAACCAGAGGCCCGCGTCGCCGCGGGTCAGGGTGAGGAGCGCGATCGTGTGACCGGCCGCGGCGAGCTTCATGGGCGTGCCGGAGACGAACGACTCATCGTCGGGATGCGCGTAGACGAAGAGGACGGTGCCGATGCCGGGCATGCGCGTGCTCGACGTCGGTGCGGGGACCGGTGATCTCTCGTTCGCGGCGGCGTCGCGCGGCGCGCAGGTCGTCGCGATCGATCTATCGGCGGGCATGCTCGCGGTGCTCAGGGGCCGCGCGAGCCCGGCGCAGCTCGCCCGGATCCAGCCGCTCGTCGGCAGGGCGGAGGGGCTGCCGCTCCCGAACGCGAGCGTCGACCGGATCGTCACCGGGTTCACCGTGCGGAACGTCGGCGACCTTGCCGCGACGTTCGCCGAGTTCCAGCGCGTGCTGCGCCCCGGCGGCCGGGCCGTGGTGCTCGAGCTCTCACACCCCCAGAGCGCCGCGTTCGCTCGGCTCTACTCCTTCTATTTCGATCGGATCGCGCCGGTCATCGCCGCGCTGCTCGGCGGGGACCGCGAGGCGTACCGCTACCTGCCACGTTCCCTGCGTCCGTTCCCGGATGCAGAGGTGCTCGCCGAGATGCTGCGCGCGGCCGGGTTCGCCGCCGTGCGCTTCGAGCGCCTGACGCTCGGGATCGCCGCCATTCACATCGCCGAGGTCTAGGCTCCGGCGGCCATGGACTTCGACATCCCCGAGGAGCTCCAGCTCCTTCGGAAGACGGTGCGTGATTTCGTCGTCGGCTACTGCGTCGCGCTCGAGGAGTTCGGCCGCACGTCGGCGGCGTTCTCGAATCTCATCGGCGCGCACACCTCGATCGGCTCGATGTCCATCTACCTTGGCGGCACCGAGGAGCAGAAGAAGCGGTACCTGCCGGATCTGACCGCGGGCCGGAAGATCGCGGCGTTCTCGCTCACCGAGCCCTCGAGCGGATCGGACGCCGCGTCCATCCAGACGAGCGCGGTCAAGAAGGGCGACCGCTGGATCCTCAACGGGACGAAGATCTGGGTGACGAACGGCCCCATCGCCGACGTCGTCGTCGTGTATGCGGCGAACGATCGAACCCTGGGTCCGCGCGGGGGGATCACGGCGTTCATCGTCGAGAAGGGCTTCGCCGGCTTCCGCGTGGGCAAGGTCGACGACAAGATGGGCCTCCGCGGGAGCTACACCGGCGAGCTCGTCTTCGAGGACTGCGAGGTGCCCGAGCAGAACGTGCTCGGCGGGACGGTCGGCACCGGCTTCAAGACCGCGCTCGGCGCGCTCGACATCGGGCGGATCTCGCTCGCCGCCGGCGCGGTCGGCTCGAGCCAGCACCTCCTCGAAATGGCGATCGCGCACAGCAAGCGCCGCGTGCAATTCGGCAAGCCGATCGCGGTGAACCAGGCGATCCAGTGGATGCTCGCGGACTCCGCGGTGGAGATCCACGCCGCGCGGCTCATGGTCTACGACGCCGCGTCGAAGATGGACCGCGGC
>WNFI01446285.1_pt1 | contig 11890 bp, 11 predicted proteins | sample 5400471 | NCBI WGS metagenome assembly WNFI01 (sample SAMN13153348, study PRJNA577476) | soil metagenome | isolation source: 100 cm saprolite on Douglas fir-dominated hillslope | place: USA:California | collected 2013-09-17 | reverse complement strand
CACGTCCGACCATCACTTCCCGGGCATGGTGTACGGGGTGCCGGTTTGCAGCACGATCGCCCGCGGAGAAATCCGCTCGATCGACGCGAGCGCCGCGGAAAGGATGCCGGGAGTGCTCGCGATCTTCCATCGCGCGAACATCGGCAAGCTCTTTCGCGCGGTCGGCAACTCGAGCTTCGGCGCGAACATGGTGAAAGTCGACGAGAAGCGCGCGCCGTTCGAGGACGACACGATCCGGTACTACGGGCAGTACGTCGCGCTGGCCGTGGCCGGCACGTTCGAGCAGGCCGTGGCGGCCGCGGATGCCGTGAAGGTCGCGTACCGTGAAGACAAGCCGAACGTGGACGGGAAGCTCGCGCCGGAGATCAAGCAGAAGGTCGAAAGCGAACGTGGCGACGCCGCGAAGGCGTTCGCGGCCGCCGAGATCCAGGTGGACGAGGTCTACGGCCTTCCGCCCGAGACCCACAATCCCATCGAGCTGCACGCATCCGTGGCGGTGTGGGATGGAAAATCGTTCACGCTGTACGAGACGACGCAAGGCGTGGTCAACCATCGCAACGTGCTCGCCGAGATGCTGGGCGTGCCGGCGGAAAACGTCCGCGTCGTCTCCAAATTCCTCGGCTCGGGCTTCGGCGGCAAGCTCTGGCCGTGGACCCAGTCGGCCCTCGCGGCCGCCGCGGCGCGGCAACTGGGGAAGCCGGTGAAAGTGGTGGTCAGCCGCAAGATGATGTTCCAGACCGTCGGGCATCGCCCGCGCGTCCAGCAGCGCATTCGTCTCGGCGCGACGCGCGACGGAAAGCTCACCTCGCTCGCGCAGGACTACGTGAACCACACGTCGATCCTGGACGACTACAAGGAAAACTGCGGCGAGGCCACGCCGTACATGTACAGCGTCCCGAACCTGAAGGTCACTTCCGCGCTGGCGCGGCGCAACGTGGGCTCGCCCACGGCGATGCGCGGGCCGGGCGCGGTTCCGGGACTGTGGGCCACCGAGTCGGCGCTGGACGAGCTGGCGCTGAAGCTGCGGATGGACCCCGTGCAGCTGCGCCTCGCCAACGAGCCGGCGATCGACGAAGGATTGAAGATCCCGTTCTCTTCGCGGCACCTGAAGGAATGCTTCGCCCTGGGCGCGGAGAAGTTCGGCTGGTCGAAGCGCGACCCGCGCGTGGGCTCGATGAAGCGCGACGGGTTGACGCTCGGCTGGGGCATGGCGGCCTGCTCGTGGATCGCGGCGCGCTTCCCCTTCACCGCGAATGTCGAGCTGCGCGACGACGGCACGGCGCGTGTGTCCAGCGCGACGCAGGACATCGGCACCGGCACGTATACGATCGTCGCGCAGCTCGCCGCGGAAAGGCTCGGCCTGCCGATCGGCAGAGTCGGGGTCGTGCTGGGAGACTCGCAACTCACCCCGGGCCCGGTTTCGGGTGGATCGATGGTGACGGCGTCCGCGGTGCCCGCCGTCCTGGAGGCGGTGGGAAAGGCGATCGACGCGCTGCTGGCTGCGGCCCCCGCGGTTCCGGGCTCGAAGTTCGGCGCGCGCAAGCCCTCGGAGCTCGCCTACGCGAACGGGCTGGTGCACGCGAAGGACGAGCCCGCATCGAACGGCATTCCGTTCGAAGCCTTCCTGCGCATGGGCAACGTGCGCGCCGTGTCTGGTGCCGGCAGTGCCGCGGGAAGTTTCGGCGCCGGCAAGCCGAAGCTTTCCAGCCACTCGTTCGGCGCGCAATTCGTGGAGGTGACCTGGCAAGCGGAGATCGCGCGGCTGCGCGTGAGCCGCGTGGTCACGGTCATCGACGCCGGGCGCATCCTCAACCCGCTCGCCGGGCGCAACCAGATCGAAGGCGCGGTCGTCATGGGCATCGGCATGGGCCTCTTCGAGGAGACGTCTTACGATCCTCGCAACGGCGCGCCGATCAATTCCAACCTCGCCGACTACATCGTCGCGGCGAATGCGGACGTGCCGGCGCTCGAGGTCCATTTCGTCGAATACCCGGACACGAACCTGAACGAGCTGGGAGCGCGCGGCATCGGCGAGATCGGGCTCGCGGGAGTCGCGGCCGCCATCGCCAACGCGGTCTACCACGCGACCGGTGTGCGCGTCCGCGAGCTGCCGATCAAGATCGAGGACCTGCTCGTCTAACTCAGGGTTGGAGCTGCGACAAGTAGGCCGCGGCTTCTTCGATCTGTTCCTCGTTCAGCGTCGTCGAGACCGCGGTCATCGTGCCGGGGTCCGGCGTTTTCCCCCGTGCGCGCTCCTGGAATTCGTGCAGCCGGTCGACGGTGAACCGCGCGGGTTGGCTTGCGATTCCGGGAAAGCGGGCACCGACGCCCTTTCCCTGCGCGCCGTGGCAGCTGAAGCACGCAGCGACATTGGGCGCGCCGGTCTCGGCGAGCTGCTTTCCTGCGAGCACGAGCTGGGGCGACCCGGATGCGGCCGCGTCCGCGCGCGGCGCGACTTGGTTCGAGAAATAGTCGGCGAGCCGGCGTATCGCCGCATCGTCCAGGGTTCGCGCGATCGGTTGCATGATCGGGCTCGCTCGCGTCCCGTCCTTGAACATGGAGAGCGCATGGTTCATGTAGTCGGCGTTTTGTCCCGCGAGGCGCGGCACGCCGTTCGCGGCGCCCTCGCCATGCATCCCGTGGCAAGCGACGCACACGGCGGCGTCCTGCGGCGTCGAGGAGGACGCCGGCGCCCCGGCCGCAAGCGGCGTCGCGAGCACGCCGGCTGCAGCGGCAATGATTCCTGCCGCACCGATCTTGTGAAGTCGCTTCATGGAGATCTCCCGAGACTCATTCGATTCGCGCCGGGGCCGGGCAGCCTGACGCGCCCGCGGTCCAGCGCATAAGAAAACACGCTCAGCATCAGACCCCCCGTGGCGAGCGCCGCGCCGAGCCACGGAATGCTGCCATAGCCCAGGCCGTCGGTCAGCGCGAGGCCGCCTGCGAATGCGCCTGAAGCGTTGCCGAGGTTGAACGCCCCCTGGTTCAGGGTGGAGGCGAGATTGGGCGCGTCGGAGGCCTCGCTCATCACGCGCATCTGCAAGGGCGACACCAGCGCGAAGGTGAGCGCGCCCCACACGAAGAGCGTGGGCAACGCGAGCCACGCTGCGTGGTCGGTGATGGTAAAGCCGGACAGCACGCCGATCAGCAGGATGAAGATCGCGATCACCGAGGGCATCAGTCGCCAGTCGCCGAGTCGTCCGCCGGCGAGATTGCCAAGGGTGAGCCCCACGCCGAACACCACCAGGGCCCAGGTCACCTGGTGCGGCGATTCGTGCGTGACCTTCTCGAGGATCGGAGCGATGTAGGTGAACACGCTGAAGAGGCTCGCGGAGGCGAGCACGCTGATGAGCATTGCCAGCAGCACCTGCGGCCGGCCCAGGCTGCGCGCTTCCTGCAGGAGGCTTGCGCGCGAAGCGGGAAGGTCGCGTGGCAGCCAAGCGTAAAGGGCCGCGGCCGCGGCTACGCCGATCGCCACAACCGCCCAGAATGTGGCGCGCCAGCCGAGCGCCTGGCCGAGCGCCGTGCCGAAGGGCACGCCGAGCACGTTCGCCAGCGTGAGGCCGGTGAACATGAGCGCGATCGCCTGCGCTCTCTTCTCCACCGGCACGACTTGCGCCGCGACTACGGAGCCCAGGCCGAAGAATGCGCCGTGGCAAAACGCGGTCGCGATGCGCGAGAGCATGAGGAGGCCGTAGCTCGGGGCGACGGCGCAAAGGAAATTGCCGACGATGAAGATCGCGATGAGGATCAGCAACGCCCGGCGCCGATCGAGCCGCGCGGTCGCCACCGCGAGGATCGGCGCGCCGAAGGCCACGCCCAGCGCGTATCCCGACACCAGCAAGCCCGCCTTCGGGATCGAGACGCCAAGATCGCCGGCGACGTTGGGCAGCAGGCCCATGATCACGAACTCGGTCGTGCCGATCCCGAACGAGGCCATGGCGAGCGCCAGCAGCGCCAGCCGCTGGCGGGACGCGTCGACAGGCCCGCCGGTCATCGCGCCTGGATCTGGAGAGGAGCGCCGTGCTGGGTCGCGGTGCCGGAAGCGATCACCAGGTAGCGGCGTTCCACCTTGTCCTCGCCTTGCACGATCTGCCGGATAGGGCCGATCGCGTTGACGATGGCCGAGCCCGCGGGATTGGTCATGAACGAAGCCAGCGTCTCCAAAGAGCCGCCGCCGTCCGGATCCTGCGAGAGCGCCAGCACGTACGCCTGCTTCGGCTCGAGTCCCGTGACCGAGGCCTGCAGCACTTGCAACAATCCCTGGTCGAATAGGGAAACGCTCGTGGGCGCCTCCTTCTCTTTCATGGTGTTGACGTTTTGCACGGGCACGAGCGTCAGGTGGGCGACCTGCCCCGCAACCCCGAGTGCCTGCAGTCCCTGAGTGCCGGCGCCTTGCGGTACGGCGTCGGGAACATAGGTGACGGCCTGCGCCGCCTGGCCGATCGGGATCGTCGCGATCACCCGATTGGTGAGCGTGTCGATCGCCGCGAGTCGATCTTCGTTCTCGAGGCCGACATACACCCGCGAGCCGTCGCCGGATGGCCAGATTCCATGGGGCAGCTTGCCGACCGGAATCGTCGCGACCCGGGAGAAGTCGTCGGTGCGGAATACCTGCACCTCGTTCAGGCCGCCGATCGTCACATACGCGAAGGTGCCGTTCGCGTTATGGGCGAAGTTGACGTGGTTGGTGATCGGGCCGGTATCGAGCGTCTTCAGGACCGAGAATGGCGGACGGGCATCGAACACGACGGTCTTGCCGACGTCCTTGAGCGTGAACCAGACCTGGTTGCCGTCCGGAGTGGCCGCGATGTTGGGGCAGAAGGGGCTCGCCTGCGTGACGCGCCCGACGATCTGGTGATCGGCCACCGTGATCACGACCGTCTCGGGATTGAAGGACGAGCAAACGTAGCCGTACTGGCCGTCGGGGGAGAAGATCTGCATGCCCGGGCCGTTCGGCACGACGATGCGGGTCTTCTCCTCATACGTCGAGGCGTCGATCACCGACACATAGTTCTCGCCGCGGACGGTCACCCAGACTTCCTTGCCGTCGGGCGTGAAGAACGCCTCGTGCGGCGAGCGCCCGACATAGGTCGTGTGCTTCACCGCGTTGGTCGCGGTGTCGATGAACGTGACCGAATTGGAGCCGATCGACACCACGGCGAGGGTCTTGTGATCGGGTGAGAAGCCCATCCCGTGCACCAGCAGCTGCCCCCGATAGAGAGGACTGAAATTGCCCGGCGTCGGGTCGCCGAGCCGGATGACGCCGAGCAGCTTGTTGTCCGCCGGATCGGTTACGGACACGGTGTTCGAGAACTGCTCCGCGGCATAGACGCGATCGCGATGGCTGATGGGTACATCCGGGGCGGAGGCCGCGCTCGGGGCCTGTCCCGCCAGGGCGGATTGGACGGTGACGAGCGCGGTTGCGGCCAGTGATGCGGTCCAGAGAGAGGTGCGTTTCATGTCAATGGTCCATGTGCATCGAATGGATTTGGGTCGGAGACGGCGCGGACGGGGGAAGCGGCAGTCCGACAGCCTGGCGCATTACGGCGATCTCCTGCTGCTGCGTCACGATGATTTCCTGGGCAAGGCGCCGCAGGACCTCGTTGCGGCCATAGCGCAGCTCGGCCTTGGCCATGTCGACCGCTCCCTGGTGATGCGGCACCATCATCTCGACGAAGTCGCGATCGACGTCTCCGGATGGCTTGACTTGCATGTCGGCCATCATTTTCGTCATCGCGGCTTCGTTCTCGGCCATGAACGACGCCTCCTCGGGGCCGGCGGCCAGGCAGGCCGCGCCGGCGACGCCGATGAATGCGAACAGAGCTGCTCTCGCGAACAAAATCGGGCGAATAGTGGAATGCATCGGATCTCCTTGCAACGGTTGAGGACTCACGCACGCAGTGCGTTCATGACGAGGCGCTCCACGGGCGCGAGGTTCGCGGAGAGCTGCGCAGGAAGCGAGTGCCGCTCGATGACGTAGTCGGCGGCGTTGAGGTACACCAGCACCTTGCCCGGCCCCGCCTCCGCGATGAACGCCTTGAGAGGCAGATCGATTCCCGCGGCAGGCCGCGCCAACATGAGCGGCGTGCCCGCCTTGGGATTGCCGAAGACGATCAGCGTGGCGGGCCACATCTCGATCCCCACGGCCGCCGCCTCGGCCTGCTGGTCGATGACCGCGAAGACCTTGACGCCATGCGCCTGGAATTCGGCGATCAATCGCTCGACGGTGCGCGCGAAGGGATGCGGGCTTTCGAGCGTCAGCACGCCGCTCATGGGATTCGCCCTAGGCCCGCGAGACGCGGTTATTCACGACGCGAACCCGGTCGCCGGGACGCAGCTCGCCCTCGCCGACCTCGGTGACCTCGAGACGCGCGCCACTATCCAGGCGCACGGTCACGCGATACCGGTCGCGCGCATTCGCGCGTTCGATGTTGTTGCCGACGAGCGCACCGCCGACCGCGCCGGCGACGGTTGCCGCAGTGTTGCCGAACCCGCCGCCGATCTGGTGGCCGATGACGCCGCCGGCGAGGCCGCCCAGGATGACACCCAGGCCGGTTGGCGCGGATTGCCCTTCGCGGAAGAGGTCGATGTGCTCGACCACGCCGTATTCGACCCGCTGCACATGCGGGGGCGGGTCGTTCAACACAAAGAGGCCGTTATCGGCGCAGCCGCCGAGGATGCCGGCGGCCGCCATCAGCGCGGCCGCGGTCGTGGGTAACTTCATGGGAATTCCCTTTCAAGAGGATCTGTAGAGGCCGCATTGGCTCCGCCGGCCCTGGCGTTCGCCGGCGGCGACTTTGCTTTTCGAGTGAAGTGAAATTTCGATACCACCAGGTCCGGATCGCCCGGGCCCCAGGTGGACTTGAGGATCGGGTCGTCGCGCAACGCGTCGGCTCGCGGCCGCTCGATCGACGGCTGGCGAACGGGCGGCGGGTCGACAAGTGGACGCACCGTGGCATCGGCCGCCAGCGCCGACGCGGGCAGGATCAGCGACAGGATGGCGCTCACGAACGTCGCCGTGATGCTCGCCGGATTGGCTCTTTTCATGATTTCACCTCGTCAATCCGGCCCGCGAGGCTTCCGCGGGCCGGCCCGGATGCATTACCCGGGGGTGCGCTGGTTACGCAGCTGGATCGACACGCCGTCCAGGGAAAGATTGAAGTCGAGTCCCTGTGTGGTCGAGTGCATCTTGATCACCGTGCCCTTCTGGTTCTTCATCGCCGCGGCATCCACGCCGCCGGCCACGGTCGCTCCGGCCGAGACCGCGGTGTAGTTGCCGCCGAAATCGGCGAGGCTCGCGAGATGGAAGACCTCTCCGCTCGCCTGGATGCGCTCCGCGCCCACGGCCGGCACGCTGAGGCCCTTCAGCGTGAACGGATAGTCCTTGCCCTGGTAGTGAAGGGTGCCGCGCCCCCAGGTGTAGCCGACGCCCGCGGCGACGGATCCGCCGGTGAGGTCGACCGTCGCATCGGGCGCGGCGTCCTGCGCGAGCGCGAGCGTGGAGGAAGCGAGGAGGATTGCGGCGACCGCGGTCGCCTTGAGTGTCTTGCCATTCATGGTGAAGTCCTTTTCAAGTTGTCGATGCCAACGATCTCAGGCGCTCGGAAACACGGCGTCGATCGTCGCGCCGCCCGCGACCTGGCACTTGCCCTGGCCGCCGCCGCCCATTCCGGAAACCGGATCGTTCAGGTCGAAGCGGCAGCGCATGCGCTGCGAGTTCGGCCCTTGCAGGTTGGCCACGACCTTGCCTGTGTACGTAGTCGTCGGGCCGTTGAGTCCATAGGTCCAGTCCATCCAGCCGGGAGCCCAGCCGGACCACATCGGATAGAACGCCTCGCTCCGCGCGGTTTGCGTGATCTCGAGGTAGGGGCCGGTGAAGACGTCGCCGCTTGCGACCGTGGCCGACATCGTGCCGGTCACGCCGCCGTCCTTGCTCTTCCAGTTGAAGCTCACCGGGCTCGCGCCCGTGGACGTGGAGCCGCTGCCCGTGCCCATCGTCGTGCATGCGCCCAGCAGGAGCGCCATCGAGACTGCGGCGGCCAGCGAAACCCGGCGCGCATTGCGCTGCGAGAGATTCCAGTTCATTTCCAAGACCTCCTTCGGTAGTGATCAACGGTTCATGAGATGCGCCTGCTTCACGTCCCCGACCGGTAAGTCGGAGTCGACCGGGCGAGGCGCATCGCCCGTTTTCTGGATCCAGCCGCCGCCCAGCGCGCGGTACAGGTCGACGAGATTGGTGAGGCGCTGCAGGCGCGTGGCGACGAGCGAGAGCTGCGCGTTGTACAAGCCCGTCTGCGCGGTGAGGACGGTGAGATAGTTGTCGACGCCGTTCCGGTAGCGGAACTCGGACAGGTCGAGCGTGCGTTGCTGCGCGGCGGTATAGCGCACGGTCGCGGCGACCTGGTCGTCGTAGGTGCCGCGCGCGGCGAGCCCGTCCGAGACTTCGCGGAACGCGGCCTGGATCGCCTTCTCGTACTGGGCGATGCCGATGTCCTTCTGGATCTTCGCGACGTCGAGACTCGCGCGGAGCGCTCCGGCGTTGAAGATGGGCACGGTGAGCGACGGCGCGACCGACCATGCGGACGTCCCGCTCGCGAACAATCCCGACAGCGCGGGACTTGCGAGGCCGGCGAGGCCCGTGATGCTGATGGTGGGAAAGAATGCCGCGCGCGCGGCGCCGATATTGGCGTTCTCGGCGCGCAAGAACGCCTCCGCCTGGAGGATGTCGGGGCGGCGGGTGAGCAGCTCCGAGGGCAATCCCTCCGGGATGTCGGCGAGGATCGATTGCGCGTCGAGACGCACGGGCGGGGGCAGATCCGCGGGCAGCGGCTCGCCGATCAGCAGCACCAGGGCGTTCTCGGCCTGCGCGCGGCCGCGCACCTGCGCCGCGTAATTCGCCTGGGCCAGCTCGACCACGGTCTCGGCCTGGCGCAACGCGAGCTCGGTGGCGGTGCCGGTGTCGAACTGCAGCTTCACGATGTCGTACGAGGCGCGCGCCGCCGTCGCCGTCTGCTGCGTGACTTGCAACTGCTCGTCGAACGCGAGGACCGTGAGGTACTGGTCGGCGACCTGCGACACCAGCAGGATTTCCGCGGCTTGGCGCGCATACGCCGAGGCGAAGTACTGCTGCAACGCGGCGTCGCTCAAGCTCCTCAGGCGGCCGAAGAAATCGATCTCCCACGCGGCGGAGATTCCCACCTCGTCGACCTGCGCCGTGCTCGCCTTGCCGTTCGCCGCGATTCCCGCGGGCGTGTGCGTCCGCGTGGCGTCCGCGAATCCGCCCACCTGGGGAAAGAGCGCGGCGCGCTGGATGCGGTATTGCGCGCGGACTTGCTGGACGTTGAGCATCGCCACGCGCAGGTCGCGGTTGTTGGCGAGCGCTATTTCCACCAGGCGCTGCAGGCGCGCATCGCGCAGGAAATCGCGCCAGCCGATATCGCCGGCGGGAAGCGTCGTGCCTCCCGCGACGTGCGCCGACTTGTACGCCGCGCCCGCAGGGAAGGTTCCGGCGACCGGCGCAGCCGGCCTTTCGTAAGCGGGTTGCAACGAGCAGCCCGCGACGGATGCGATCACGAGCGCGGTGAGCGCGCGGCGAGCGAAGGAATGCGGGCTCATGTCAGTCTCCCGCCGCCGGTGCAGGCGCCGCTGCAGCTGCCGGTGCCGCCTCGGGCTCGCGCTTCGCGCCCCCGAGCCTGCGGCCGCGATGGCGAGCGGCAGCACGCCGAGGAGGAACGCCATGGAGGTCATGAGGATCGGGCGCATTCGCAGCCTTGCGGCCTCGACGGCGGCCTCGAGCGCGGACCGGCCTGCCTCGTGCAGCTCGCGTGCGAACTCCACGATGAGGATCGCGTTCTTCGCGCCCAGGCCGATCGTGGTGAGGAGCGCCACCTGGAAGTACACGCCGTTCGGAACCTTGAGGAGCGTGGCGGAGAGCAGAGCGCCGAGGATGCCGATCGGAACCCCGAGGATCACCGAGATCGGGATCGACCAGCTCTCGTAGAGCGCGGCGAGGCTGAGGAACACGACGATGACCGAAAGCGCGTAGAAGTACGGCGCCTGCGATCCGGCCTCGTTCTGTTGCAGCGACAAGCCCGTCCATTCGTAGCCGATGCCGGCGGGCAGCTGTTTCGCGAGCGCTTCCATGGCGAGCATCGCCGTACCCGCGCTCTGGCCGCCCGCGGCCTGCCCCTGGATCTCCATGGCGGCCACGCCGTTGTAGCGCTGCAGCTGCGGCGGCCCGTAGGTCCAGTGCCCGGTGGCGAACGAGGAGAAGGCCACCATCACGCCTTTCGAATTGCGCACGTAGAGCGTGTTCAGGTCCTCGGGATTCATCCGGAACTGCGCATCGGCCTGCACGTACACGCGCTTGATGCGGTTATCGGTGTCGAGGAAGTTGTTCACGTAACGCGAGCCCCACGCTTGCGAGAAGGTCTGGTCGATGTCGCTCAGGGCCACGCCGAGCACGCTCGCCTTCTCGCGGTCCACGTCGATCGAGAACGTCGGGTTCTCGGCGACGCCGTTGAATCGCACCTGGGAGAGGTTGGGGTCCTTCGCCGCCAGCGCGAGCAGCTGGTCCTTCGCCTTGAGGAGCGCCTCGTACCCCGCGCCGCCGCGATCCTCCAGCTCGAAGTCGAAGCCCGCGGTGGTACCCAGCCCGCGGATCGGCGGCGGATTCACGGCAACGATGATCGCGTCCTTGTAGGTCCTGAAATGCGCCGTGGTGCGGTCGATCACCGCCTGCACCGTCTGGTCCTTCTGGGTGCGCTGGCCCCAATCCTTGAGGTGGACGTAGACCATGCCCTGGCTCTGCCCGCGTCCGGAGAAGTTGTTGCCGTTGATGATGAACGCGGCATCGACGGCGGCCGTTTCCTGCGTGAGCAGGTATTGCGAGACGTCGTCGAGCACGACGCCGGTGCGCTGCTGGGTGGCGCCGGGCGGCGTCTGCACCTGCACGAAGAAGTAGCCCTGGTCCTCGTTCGGCACGAACGAGGTGGGGAGCTTCACGAAGAGCAGGCCCACCGCCGCGGCGATGACGGCGTAGACGATGAAGAAGCGTACCGACCGCGCGATGATCCCGCGCACGCCCGTCACATAGTGGTCGCGGCTCCAGTCGAAGCGGCGGTTGAACCAGCCGAAGAATCCGTGGCGCACAGTCGAAGCGCCGGTTGAACCACCCGAAGAATCCGTGGCGCACCGCATGCTCGCGATCCGGCGCCTTGAGGAGCGTGGCGCAGAGGGCCGGCGTGAGGGCGAGCGCGACGAACACCGACAGCAGCATCGCCGCCACGATGGTGAGCGAGAACTGGCGGTAGATGGCGCCCACCGTGCCGCTCGACAGGGCCACCGGCACGAACACCGCCGACAGCACCATCGCCACGCCGACCAGGGCGCCCGTGATCTGGCTCATCGCCTTGGTCGTCGCTTCCTTCGGCGACAACTTTTCCTCGACCATGACGCGCTCGACGTTTTCCACCACCACGATGGCGTCGTCGACGAGAAGCCCGATCGCCAGCACCAGGCCGAACATCGAAAGCGTGTTGATGGTGAAGCCCACGGCGGCCATGATGCCGAACGTTCCCAGCAGCACCACCGGCACCGCGATCGCGGGGATGAGCGTCGCCCGCCAGTTCTGCAGGAAGAGGTACATCACCAGGACCACGAGCACGATCCCCTCGAGGAGCGTCTTCACCACTTCCTGGATGGAGATCTTGATGAACGGGGTCACGTCGTTGGGGTAGACGACCTTCAAGCCCGGCGGAAAGTAGGGCGTGAGCTCGGCCACCTTGGCGCGCACCGCGTTGGCCGTGGCGAGGGCGTTGGCGCCGGTCGCGAGCTGGATGCCGATCGCGGAAGCGGGCACGCCGTTGTATTTGTTGTCGATGATGTA
>WNFI01342168.1_pt1 | contig 11891 bp, 16 predicted proteins | sample 5400471 | NCBI WGS metagenome assembly WNFI01 (sample SAMN13153348, study PRJNA577476) | soil metagenome | isolation source: 100 cm saprolite on Douglas fir-dominated hillslope | place: USA:California | collected 2013-09-17 | reverse complement strand
TAATGCTTCTATTATCTGTTTAATAAACTCTTTGATCATACTATCACCACCTTAATGAGTGCTTCAATGTAGTCTATTCTGACTGACATGCTGCTGATTGATTGGAACACGAGCATTTATAATAATATATTGATTTGTTTGAGAAAAATCATGAAACGAGTCTATATAGGTAAGGCTCGTAATTAGTGATGGGGATGAGGGTTTGATAATTTTTGGTTTTGCAGGTAATTCAGAAAGAATTTCAGTTTGCTTTTCAGAAAATTTTTGCAGGGGGATTACAATGTATGGTAATCGAGGGCCATGTATACCAAGATACTGAAGCAGCACCATACAAAATATTCCCAAAAAACTAAGCCAGAAAGCTTTGGGTGTGCCATTTAATTTATTTAAATCTAGTGAAAATTCTACTTGCTTCATATTATACTTGTCTTGTTTGACGATTGGTTGCAACGTCTTTCACGCCAAATTTTTCTTTAAGGACTTGCCAAAGATCTTTTCTTCCGTCGTCATACCCAAGCGCCCACATTCCTACTCCCGCAAGATTATTTTGAATTGCAAAATCATATTTTAATCCAAGTGATCGGGGATCATCAAGAAAAACCATTCTCCAGGTTCCAGTTGCCGCTACGAAATATGCTCTCCATCCTACTTTACCATCGTTATCCCAGCCAGTCAGATATCCGTCCGTCCCTGCTTTATCAGATTGAATATTTTCTTGAGCACTTGCGTATGTTTGTGTTGTTGGTGAGCCTTGCCATGAATAGTATGGCCTTGTGAGTGCATCTACTTTCGGTTGGTATACAGGCCAGTCATAGCCATAATATGGAACACCTAGAATGAGTTTATTAGCAGGCACGAGCGTTAAAAAATCGTTAACTGCTGTAGCGACATCATACCAATATTTCCCTTTTTTATATCCATAGAGAGGGGCAGTAGGAGTTGCATTATCTGAGCCGGGTACTGAAAAATCGTATGCCATCATAAATATATTATCAGCCTCTTTTCCAAGGGATGATAGATCATAAAGTTGTATTTCTTTCGCTGAGGTTGCGTATACCGCTACAGTAACTTGTGAACCGGGTATATCATGATGAATACGAGATTCCTGAGCGTTTTGATTGTCAAGAAAATTTTCTATGGCGGTATTATCCATTTGTGTAAGTGTCACTACGACTCTTGTATTATTTGAGTGAGCAAGAGTAAACAAATGAGTTGCTTTATCACTCATGAAAGTTATATAGCCTGGATCATTTGTATCTAAGTCTCCTGAATCGGCAACTGTAATACCAAAGTAGGAAAGTGTCGTTAATATGTTAAAATCTATATTTTTTTGGACTTTATCAAAAACCCAATAAGGTGCAAAACCATATATTTCATGAGTACCTTTATTTAATATATTAGCATTTGCAATTGGTTGTATGCTGGTAATAGGAGATATTAGTGGAATGATAACTTTATTAATTGGTCGAGGTGCAAGAATTATAATTATTGTTAACAAACATACATCTATTATGATTCCCGCAAAATATCTATTACGTTTGTTTTGGAATATACTTTCAATAAATGTTATAACTTTCCGCCGTTGTTTATGCACAACGGAAAACATAGGCAGTATAATCATCGTATTAATTAGGCAAACTTATGCCTTTTGCATTATGTGATAAAAGTTGATAAGATCTGAATAGTATAATAGATTGATAATAATTGTGTAATAAAATATTGAAGTTTTGGAACTATATCAGAGAAATAGTTGTTTTGTCAAGCACAGCAATGCTAAATCTTCATACATATACATATAGTATTGTATGAACAAGGAAGAAAAAATTGAAAAAATATCTTTACTATGCGCAGATTATAATTTTAATAGGGAAAAAGTTGATTTAATAGTCCATTGCTTTTTATTTATACCAAACGGAGTCTCTGATTGAATTGCAAACATCGAAATTGCATTTTTTAATATATCACCCAATGTAATAACTGAGTTTTGAGACTGTTCTTCATCCATTACATGTAATTGTGGAGAATATTTGGTAACCATACTTTCATGATATGAGATAAACATAAGATTATAGCAAAAAGAATGTAATGGTTGAGAAAGAAGACTTATAGAATATATTTTTCAACTATTTTTACGAGATTATCTATATCAAATGGTTTTTCCAAATAGCTATCTACTCCTATAGCTGCAACTACACTACTGATATCGCTATGCGCGGAAGTAATAATAATTGGAATATGTTTTGTTGTTTTTTTTGCTTTAAGTTGACGTGCAATGTCTTGCCCGTTAATTCCCGGCATGAATATATCTAATAGTATAATGTGCGGTTTATAATTCTCAACAAATGCGATAGTAGGTTCATTTTCAGATATTGATGCAACGACATACCCATTTTCTTCTAGAACGACTTTAATTACCTCACGTATAGCATTATTATCATCAATCACTAACACTTTCTTATTCATCGTTGAGCCTCATCCATTGTACATATTTCTTACAATAATGCAAATTTATACGAAAAACATTTACATGAATCTTACACACCTATTACGTTTGCATCTAGTATAGGGAGTGGTATAATACCAGTGTTTATGTTGCATAGCATTCTTGTTGTTGAAGATGATTTGGGGGTACAGAAGTATCTCAAAGAATTATTGCTTGATAATGGATATTCAGTGCAAATTGCACCTGACGGCGTTAGCGCATTAAATACAATCCAAAAAACCCCTCCAGATATTGTTATATTAGATCTTGGTTTACCCAATATGAGTGGGGAATCAGTTTGTGCAGAAATACGAAAAAAATATCCATCGATGCGTGTTATTATATTGACCGCTAAAGATGGTGTTGCTGATATTGTAAATGGATTAAACCTTGGAGCAGATGACTATGTGACAAAACCGTTTGTCGCTGACGAACTTCTTGCAAGAATTAAAGCACGATTAAGAAATCAAGATGGCGGTAGCAAACTGAAAGTTGCAGATTTAGAGTTAGATACTGAATCTATAGAAGTAAAAAGAGATGGTAAGCAAATTGAACTAACTCCTAAAGAGTTTAAATTATTGCAGTATCTCATGAGTAATAGAGATCGAATTTTAACAAGAGAAATGATTCTAAATAGAATCTGGCTTTATTCTCCGGATATAGAAACAAGAGTAGTTGATGTCTATATGGGCTATCTTCGTAAAAAAATAGATGGAGAATACAATAAAAAACTTATTCATTCAGTCCGGGGGTTTGGTTATGTTATTAAGGAGTAGGTTATTTTATATTTTTCGGAACTGAATCATAGAGGAAACGTTTTATAGCAAGATAGGCTTTTTGTTCATTTCAATTCTGTTTATTATAAACGTGTCATTGTCAGTCTAATTCAAAACCGCTCATACTTTTGCTCTGGGCAGCATTATCTCGACCGATGTCCCGCTGCCTTCTTTAGAGTGAATTGTAATTGATCCATGGTGTTGTCTAATAATATTCTTTGCAAGAAATAAACCCAGACCCATTCCGCCTTCTTCTTGTGAGGGCCCTTTATAAAATTCCTTAAATAAGTGAGGCATATCTTCTTTCTTAATACCCGTTCCTTTATCAAGGACAAGGATTCGTACATCTGATGGTTTTGCGTGTAACGTAAGAGATACTTCTTCTTTCGACGACGAGAACTTAAGTGCGTTTTCAATAACGCTGCTAATGGCTTGCAAAAGTTTATCAAAGTCGCCGATTACATTATCCATACTATCATGTGAATAACTTTTAAATGTAATTTTTCTTTCAGGATACATGGTTCTGAAATTATTGAGTGCACGAGATATAATATCTGACAGAAGACATTCTTTCCATATATAGTGAAACTGTCCAGTTTTGATTCTATTCATCTCAAGTAGTTCATTGATAAGTTGGCTTAATCTTCGGCTTTCCCAGAATAACTCACGAGCCCATTTTGCTTCAATGGAATCGTGTTCACCTAATCTTTTCTGCAAAAGTTGTACATATCCACTTATAGTTGTTAGTGGAGTACGTAATTCATGAGCTGCCATTGAGATAAATAAATCTCGTATTTCGACAGCTTTTTTTGCCTCATCATACAATTGTGTCTTTCTGATCGCCATAGTTGCCATTGATCCAAAAAGATTTAATATTTTTAACTCCTCTTGTGAAAATGACTTATCCTTATAGTATCGAATAAAGAGTACCCCTATTGACTCTTTTTCATAGTATAGGGGGAGTAAGAGAGAAGATTTAATTCCTGATTTGACTATCTGAGGATGAACTTTTTTGAGCTCTTTCAGACTGACAACTAATGGGTGCCTTTTATTAAATACTTTATAAGTAAATCCTTTTCTTCGTATTGGAGCAAGAGTTGCAGATTGGGAAGAAGCATAGACTTTCTTAAATACGTTATTTTCAACAAGTACAATAAATCCATCATCACCCTCGACAAGCTTTTTGGCTTCTTGTACTATCGTTGCGTATGTTTCTTGTGGAGCAAGGGGTAATAAAAACTTAAGACTGGCAGTATGAATTTGTTCTAATATATGTTCAAGATTCTTATATTTATTTTTATCTTTTAAGACCTGATTAGATTTGTTATACAAATATGTTTTACGGATTGCCAGACTTGCCATTGATCCAAATAACTTGAGTACATCGAGTTGTCTGTTAGTAAATTTTGCTTCTTTTTTAGAGAGGACAGTTAAAACACCCAGCGTTTTTTTTCGATAGGAGACAGGTATAATAATAATGGACTTAAGACCTAATTCAATGATTTTACTGTTAATGTAGGGAACTTTATCAATACCGACAGCGAATGCTTTATTTTCTCTGAAGCTTTGATAGACAAGTCCACGGGGCTGAATCTTCATCTCATATAAGAGTGGATCAGATGCATAGATTCTCTGTAGCTCTTCATTTTTGAAAAGGAATATAGATCCATAATCAGCAGAAACGAGTCTTTTAGCTTCATTCGCTATCAGTTTATATAGTTTTTCAGTTGTATAAGGTTTAAGAAATTTTAATGTAGCCTTATTAATTTTTTCAAATAATTTTTCAGTTGTTTTGGCATGATCTTGCATAATATTTAAAATTATATAAGTCTAAGCTTATATAACGTATATTATACATATTTTAGCCCAGAATGCGAGCTAAACATAGTTTTTGAATATATAGTATTACCACACCAGAACCGAGGTATAAATACCTCGATTCTGATTTAGTCTCTTCTTTTTTATACCTGCCTAAACGATCTGCCTATGAAGAGTAGTAATAGTGAACCAAGAACTGCAACTGATAACGATGTAAAGTCAAAACCACTGATTCCAACTCCAAAGAGCAAATTAGCGAGAAATCCGCCTATAATTGCTCCTACAATTCCTAGAACAACAGCTCCTACCAAGCCACCTTTTGCCGGAGACGGATCAATTGCGTTTGCAATTACTCCAACAATTAGTCCAAATACTAACCATGATAGAAGATTCATAATTTCTCACCCCCTTTTTAATATCTCTACTATATATGGTAGCGTTTTTACTTAAGAGCTTAAATAAAAACTCGTAAGAGATTCGATAGAAAAGGAAGAGTTAAACAAAACCAAAACAAGCAGACAGTTTATAACCCATCTGCTTGTTAAGTCCAGTATGTGAAATATCTACATTGCACTTTTTTTACTGCGTGCTTTTCCTCCTTTACTTCCGGCACGTCGTGCTTCATCCGATGTGAATTCATGCGCTGTTCCTTTTGCATGTGCTGCTTTTCCTCCTTTACTCGCTATTTCACGCTGTTTTTGTTGATCCATTCCTGCGAATCCTCGTTTGTTTGTCATAGATAATCACCTCCTCTACCTATTCAATATAGGCTACTTTAATAAAAATAGTAGTATATTACCATAAGAACACAGCAAAAAGAGAGTAAGAATAGGGAAAGATGAGAAGGAAGGGTATTAATTACCAAATCCCGATTGAGGACTATTTAATTGATTATTAATCGTTTGTGTAGCAGTATTAACAGCAGCTATTGTTAGCAATATCGATGCAATTAATGAAATGATTGTAAGAACGATCGCTATGATACCTACTTTTTTTGCGAGTGAATCAGAGGTTCGTAGATATCTAATCCCATACCAGAGACCGGAAGGGGGAAGAACGATGCTGACAAAATATATCCAAACTTGACGAAAAAAAGTAAATTTTGGAAGTTTCTCTCGAAGTTTTTTTCCGCAACTCGGGCAAAAATAATAATCAGGCGTTATCGGAGATTGACAATATCTGCATACGTTTGGAAGGTCCATGTATATAGATTATATAAGCAATAAAAGAGGAATGGAATAGGAACTATTGTCTAGCAAAAAATTTTATAAAAAATTTGCGTTTTCGTCTTTATGGACTTTATATACGCTGTACACTCACGGATTTATTATGTAGCGGTTTTGTAACGTTATAAATAGCATAGAAGAGAAGAATAATCCCGAATATCTGTGTAAAACTAAGTGTTTTATGATAGAGAAAATAATCAATGAAAATAGCAGAAGCTGGCCAGATTAATTCACAAAGTGTTGTTATTCTTGCTGGGGTTCTTTTTAGTCCATAATAGTAGAAGCCCAATGCAACCATACCAGTTGAGAATGTTATTAATAATAGTAATTCCCATTGGGTAGGAGTAAGAACAAAAAGAGAAGGGATTTGATTATCATTAATAACGAATAAGATTGCAAATAAAGGAGCAAGAAGAAAACGCAACGCTGTCGCTGTCAAAAACGAAACTTTATTTAGTACATATTTACTTATTGCCGTTGATGATCCCCACATGAATCCTGCAGAGAGAGCAAATATTCCTGCGACCGCGGTTTCTGAACCGGTTGATAAGTTAACTCGCAAATCTTTAAATGTTATAAAATATGCTGCGATTAATGCTACTCCTGCCCACCCCAGAAATCGTTTTGAAATAGGCTCTCGCAATAGAATAGCAGCTGTTCCGATTGCCCAAATGGGTTGTAATTGCTGTTGAAGTAAAACAACGACTGAATATTGCGTATAGTTTACTTTTCCAAGAGCAGCTGTATATAAGATTGTTCCTAGTGCACCTGAAAATAATGAAACTATCGTTATTGCTATCCATTCTTTTTTTGACATTTTTTTTAAATCGCGATACCATTTAAAAGAAAGAAAAAGTAATACTACGGCACCAAGTACATGTTCATAAAACACAATAACAGCGGGAGGGAGAACGTTTAAATCGATACGAATTATCCCGTCTACACTCCAAAGTAATGCTGCAATAATGACAAATAATGGTCCGAATGCAAGTAGTCTTTTCATAAAAAAATACCCTTTTCAGGGTATTATCATATGCTACACAAATACAAATATATATTTGTATAACACATTCTTCCTTTCATCCCGACTATACGGTCGCTGTCTTAGTTACAAAGACTCGTTTCACTTTTTCGTGAATCGTAGAGTATACTACCGATTTTGACTTACACAAAACCCCGAAAGAATATTTCAATAATACAAATAAATTCAAAAAAAGTCAACTGAGATGAGGTTTATTAAAAATTATTACTATCTATTATTGGAGTACCTTGATGAGTAAACATAATACTTGATCCATCATTACAGTTGGTAATGACTAATCCTATATTTTTTGCAATTACATTTGAACATGTATTGGGGATTGTTATATCATCAATCCTATCTCCGGATTGCTTTATATGTTTATACGTTGAAACACAACGTCCATTCTCGGTTTTTTTAATATTAAAATCATAATAGTCGTCATTATTAGTACTTTGACCATTAGAAATTAGTTTGAGATTTGCTTCTTGGCATACTTGGTAAGATTGAGCAAAACATCGTAAGGCTCGATCTCCTGCAACATCAACAGTACTTGTGAAAAACTGGTTATTAAACTTATCAATAAAGTTAACAGTACCACAATTTCCGAAAACTGGAGTATTGAGAAAATTTAAAAGCATGTATACAGCAATTGCTGTAATAATAATACGTTTCATAATAGGAGTAGTTGTGATTAGTAACCATGTTAGTGTGTCACTAAGAGGGTGAGAAGTCAAGAAATTTAAGAATTCATTATGTATATTTGTTATACTAATCCTATATGGGAAGAGAGTCTGCGGAAGGAAAATTTATGGTTGCCGTAGGAGCAATTATAGAAAATACGACTACGGATAAAATTCTTTTAATACAGCGAAGTGATAGATTAGATTTTAGACCTGGTGTCTGGGAGTATCCTATAGGTAGAATAAAACAATTCGAAGAGTTAGATGAAGGATTAAAAAGAGAAGTGAAAGAAGAAACTGGCTTAGTACATATCCAGATAATAAAACCGATAAATGTATTTCATTTTTATCGTGGTAAGAAAACTGCTGAAAACGAAGTTGTTGGTATTATTTATTGGGTTCAGACAAAATCCGAAACAATAACTCTTTCTGAAGAACACGCTTCATTCAGTTGGTTATCAAATCAAGAAGCTTTTGAAAAAATAAAAGAGGAGTGGATAAAAAGAGATATTCGGTTATACATGCAAGAAAAAAAACTTAAAAACATTTTCTATGGTTAAATATAAAAAACAAGTTCAAGCCATGCTTGATACATATAGAGATATTTTTGAGTCGTTCAAGAAAGTTCATGACGCCTATTCTCAAGAGCCTGATAAATGGCAAAAGCAGTTTAATAAAGAAGGGCAAGAAGTATTACATATCATTCAACGATGGGAGAATAGTTTATGTAGCAAGTCTGAATCTGGGAAATATGGAAAGTTTTCAACGAACTTATCAGAGAAGTTTTGGTCTGAGATTCGAACTATATTTCCTAAAATAGATTATATCGGCATGGGGTAAGAATAAAATCTTCGTCAACACACAATAACAGTCTTCTTTACCTATAGTAGTGATTAAGTCAATACTGTACAATAATACTGCACTTATTATGAAGTATATTTTTCTCTTTCTTTTTTCCCTCGCGTTTGGGATTGCATTGATTTTACTATATGGTAAATGGATGAGTCGACAGGATAATCCACAATTACTTGTTCCAACGTCAGGAAAAAAGTTTACAGCGTTTTCATTGGAGAATGCGCCATCAATGACAATAAAAGGGAAAATAGCATCTTTATCAGGAGATGTGGAATGGGAATCTAGAGTAGCAACAACTCCAGCAAAATTAACAAAACCAATCAGTGTACAACAGGGTGAATTGCTACGTACGAATGATAATGGGAATATTCTTATACAATTTTCAGATATATTTTCAATTTCAATGTTTCCTCTTAGTGAATTAAATATTATCCAAACACTCCCGACAAATTTTGTTTTTCTTCAAAATAAAGGAACTGCAGAGTATATAAAAACAGGCAGTGCTCCGTTAGGAATACGCTGTCTCCATTTACTCATTAGTCAAAACACCGGTGATATTATAGTAACTGCTGATAAAATACGTCCAATAATTACTGTTATAGTAAAAAACGGATCAGCAGTCATAGGGTTTAATGATTTACAAAGTAACACAAACATAGAGACAATCCTGGGTGGACAAACATTTATTTTCAATGATGAGAAAAGAATAAAAACCTTATAACAGCTGTTATTGAGTGATGCAATGAAACTATTTGTATGAGCGAAGAGGGTTTAGAATCGATATATCTTCATATCCTAATGCCCATAAGGCTATTCCACCCAGATTATTCGTTTTTGCAGTGGTAACTTTTGCGGCAATAGATTGTTGAATAGGATAAAATATTTGGTGATACGTGCCTGTTGATTGATCCTTATATATTACATATGCTTCTTGTGCTTGAGAATCAAACTGTGCACTGCACGTTGTGCATGATGACAGAAAACTTTCAGTTCTTATATTACTTGCAATATCACCCGTTCCAGGTATAACTGCGGATCGTTTCGAATTATTAATTGTTTCCCACGCATATCCGTATAAAGGGACTCCTAATATAATTTTTTCTGCCGGCATTATTTCAAGGGCTTTTTGAATTGCTGTGTCTACATCAAATTCAGCTATTACTCCGGCACCGGAAAGGGGAGCAACTGGGCCGGTAACATATGAGCCGAGATAGTGATAGTCGTATGTCATGAGCACAATATGATTTGCTGATTGTGAAATTGAGACAGGATCTATAAGGTCTTTCTTAATTAAGTCTGTTGGACTCATATCTATCGTTAATGTACCGGCATGTTGATCGTCTAAATTCTGTTTTATTTTTTGTATAAATTGTGTGAAGTGCATTCGTGCCTCGTTAGAAGCAGTACTAGTTTTTTCAATATCAATATTGAGATCGTTAAATCCATACTGTTTCATAAGAGGTATGACATCAGTAGTAAGATTATCTGCATGCGTTACTGGATCATCTATTAGTGTATCTATCGCGTCTTGTCCACCCGAAAAAACGAGAAGTGAAAGAGATATTCCTTTGTTCTTTGTAGAATCAAGATACGTATGTAACTTATCAGTACGTAAGGAATACCATCCTGGTTCTTCTTCCTGAGCGTTAGCTAATTTTAGTATTTTTCCATTTGTATCAATTGTTAAACCAAAATAAGTGAGTGTTGAAATGTATGGAGAGTAGTCACTATTAGCTTTATTAATTAGCCAGTATGGTAAAAAACCAATAACATTTTTATGAAATGGGAGAAGATCATTGAGAAGTTGAGGATGATATGTATATGTATTTTTTCCTGTCGAAGTAAAGACCGGCGTATAAAAGTAAAGGTAAAAGCCAGTGAAAAAACCGAGGATTAAACCAAACATTATAATAATCACATTCTTTCCCATACGGTAGTTTATCATGAATAGGTAAGAAATTTACTGGTGGGAGTATGATGCAAAGTAGTATTTAGGCGTTTCTACATTTGGAGAGAATTATAAAAAGACTTCCTAGTCCTTTGTTTAACACTTCTTTTAGAAAACATGGAATAAAATCGTGGAGTGATAAAAACATGATAAATACCATTCCTAAACAAATAATAGCAATAGTAATCGGATTTTTTATAAGGAATTGTATACTGCTATTTCTTGATTTTTTAGCCAAGAGTAGTCTAATTAATGGAATAATATTTAAAACAATAGCTAAAATAGGAAAAATGAATACCCAGGTAAATAAAATAGGGAACCAATAAAGAGGTGTACGATAGAGTGTTTGAAAAAGCTGCTGATTAGGATAGTAGAAATTTCCCTGCACGAGTCTTCCGGCAAAATCTAGAAAAAACATAGTAATAAATGGAAGTAATAGTATAAGACCAATAATGTTATACATTTTAATATGCAATGTGTTTTGTAAATATTTTTTCATTCCTTTTTTTATCATTACTTCAACATGTTGTTGCATTATACTTTTTATAATATCGTTCGTTTGTGAAATCCAAAATACAAATCCTGCCTTTCCTTTTCTCGTCAACTCTTCCTGATACATATCTTGAAGAACTGTTAGCATTTCTTGACTAAATCGTTTTCGATATGATTCTGGATAGAACATGAGTAAAAATTTATAGAATATTTGAATTTTGGTATTAATAACTGTTTCATTTTTTGTGTTAATCATATATGTAAGCAAATTTTGCAAGAGAGTGATTTCTAAAAAGATTTTTCTTTTTTGCGAGTTCTACTGCTTCGTCGAGGCGTTGTAATTCACGGCTAAATATTGTTCTTCCTTTATCAGTTAACGTATAATATCGACGTCTTTTTGAATAATGGTTATCTAATTCTGTAATTAATTTATCTTCAAGCATTCGTTTAATTGCGCCATACAGCGTACCAGGCCCAAGCTGTACTTTCCCTTGTGAGTCTTCTTCAACCTGTTTCATAATATCGTTCCCATGTCGTTCTTTCAAAGCTAAGGCAAGAAGAATATAGAATATCGGTGGTGTTAAGGGCAT
>WNFI01520020.1_pt1 | contig 11892 bp, 12 predicted proteins | sample 5400471 | NCBI WGS metagenome assembly WNFI01 (sample SAMN13153348, study PRJNA577476) | soil metagenome | isolation source: 100 cm saprolite on Douglas fir-dominated hillslope | place: USA:California | collected 2013-09-17 | reverse complement strand
CCGAGCTGCATGCTGGCCGCATGAATCACGAATCGCGCCTTCAGTCTTCCGCCCGTGGTAATGGCCGCATAACCCACCGGAATACTGCCGATAGCATCGCATTCGCGCTGGATTTCTTCGCCGCCTTTGCGGCGAATCGCTCCCGCAACGCCCGCGCCCAGGATCAAATCGTTGTTGGCCGCGTTGACGATGGCGTCCGTTTCCATCTCCGTCAAGTCGCCCTGCTGAATGACGATTTTCTCTGCGAGTGATGGCATTGTGGAATTAATCCATTCTCTCCGGCGCGGTTACGCTTTCTTCTCGGCGGCCTTTTGTTGCGTGTAGTCGTAAACACCGCGTCCAGTCTTGCGGCCCAGCCGCCCTTCCTGGACGTACTGCCGCAGCAACGAATTGGGCCGGTACTTTTCGCCAAGCGTTTGATGAAGGTATTCGAGAATCTTGAGCCGTACGTCCAGACCGACGAGATCGACCAACTCGAAGGGGCCCATCGGATGGTTTAGTCCGAGTTTCAGCGCTTTGTCAATATCGCCGGGAGTGGCGATCCCCGCTTCGAGCATGTTAAAAGCTTCATTGCCGATCAGTGCGTTCACGCGCGTGGTGATGAAGCCGGGGGCCTCGTTGACGATCACGACTTCCTTGCCCATGCGGCGCGCGACTTCGCGGCAGGTCGCCACGGTTTCATCCGAAGTATGCGGCGTCCTCACCAGTTCGATGAGTTTCATTTTTGGCACGGGGTTGAAGAAATGCATCCCGACGCAGCGCTCGCGCGAAACGGTGACGTCCGTGAAATCCGTGATCGAAAGAGAAGATGTATTGCTCGCGAAAATGGCCCCAGTCTTTGCGAACTTGTCAAAGATAGTAAAGAGTTCCAGCTTCATCTCCAGCTCTTCCGGTACAGCTTCGATGATTAGGTCGGCGTCGCGGATGGCGGTTTCGACGTTGTTCGCAGTGGAAATCAGCGAGAGCGCCCGGTCACGGACGCCGGCTTCGACCTTGCCTCGTGCCACTCCCTCTTCGAAGGATTGCCGAATCCAGGCAACTCCTTGTTCGAGTACGTGACGCGAAACGTCTTCGAGCACCGTGTTGTATCCGCCGAAAGCGGCCGCGTAGGCGATTCCCCTCCCCATCGTGCCTGCGCCAATCACCGCGATTGTCTTCACATCCATCCGCCTGCACCTTCTCCTAGTATCGCGGAACTTTCGGATCGATCTCGAGCGCCCAGCGTTCGATCCCGCCGGCCAATGATTTCGCTTTTTCGATGCCCTGAAATCTCAGCCACGCCGCCGCGTCCAGGCTGCGCATGCCGTGATGGCAATAGCAAATCACTTCGTCCACATCCGGCAGCGTCTGCAAACTTGCCGCCAGCGAGCCCAGCGGCACGAGCTTCGCGCCCTCAATCCGGCAGATCTCGTATTCCCAAGGCTCTCGAACATCCACCAGATGCAACTTTTCGCCGCGGTCGAGCCGCGCCTTCACGTCCGCTGGTGTGATTTCCAAATCGTCCATCTATCTTCTCTTCCAAATTGGTGCGCGTTTTTCGAGGAAAGCCAGTATCCCTTCCTGCGCATCATGGCTCTGCATCAGCCCGGACAAGTATACGCGTTCCGCTTCTTCGAGTTGCTTCGTGAAATCCGCGAAGTGGAGATGGCCCAGGGCCTTGCGGGTTAGCTGGAGAACGCTCGGACTCAGCGCGCGAAGTTCTTCGAGCAACTGGTCCGTTGCAACAGACAGCTCAGAATCGGGAACCACGCGGGTAACCAAGCCCAACCGCAGGGCTTCAGCCGCACCAATCGAATGGCCTGTCAGGATGAGATGTGCGGCCGCGCGCATCCCGATGAGCTGGGGCAAGGTGACCATCGCCACCGGAGGAAAGCAGCCGAGCTTGATCTCCGGTTGGCCAAACTGCGACGACTCCCCAGCAAGAACGAAATCGCAGAAGGTCGCGAGTTCCATTCCGCCGCCAAGACAGTAACCATGGACCGCGGCGATCCTGAGGCAATCCGCGGCGGCGAGCCTGCGAAAGACAGCGTGAAATGCGGAGAGCATTTCCTCGACGCGCTCGGGAGTGTGATCGGCGACTTCGGCCCCGGCGGAGAAAGCTTTGGAACCCGCGCCATTAAAAATCAGGAAATCACATTTGGGAAGAGCGCGTCCCAGCGCCGCATCCAGCGCCTGCATCATTGGAATGTCGAGAATGTTGAGCGGCGGGCGGTCCAGCGTAATCCACGCCGTGCGATGTTCGAGCCGCAACTGAATGGTTTCGTGGCCGGTGGTCATGATCCTCGCGGGCGCTGAACCGGGAAGGCTACTTGCCCTGAAATTTCGGGGGCCGCTTGTCGAAGAACGCGCGAATTCCCTCAGTGCAGTCTTCCGAGAGATAACAGCGAATCTGCTCCTGGACCTCATGCTCGAGGGCCTGCAACAGTTCCTTCATTTCGCTGCCGAAGAGAGTCTTTTTTACGGCCCGGATGGCCAGTGACGGCCCTGCTGCGATTTTCTGGGCCAGAAAAGTTCGGCAGCTCTGCTTGGTCCAACAAGCTGAGGCAGGAAAAACGTGCCGCCATAATCCGGGAAGAGCCCCACCTTCGCAAAATTCTCCCCGAAGCTCGCTTCTTCCGCCGCAATTCGAATGTCTGCCGCCAGTGCAATGTTCATGCCTGCCCCAGCGGCGGCGCCGTTCACAGCCGCGATCACAGGCTGGTGCATGGTGCGCATTTTGAGGACCGCTTGCATACCCGCGCGCAGCAGTGGCTCCAGTTCTTGCGTTTCATGGCTGCGCCGGCCTTTTCCGATCAAGGCGAGGTCCCCGCCCGCGCAAAAAGCCTTACCCGCGCCGGTAATCACCACCACGCGGACAGTATCATCTTCCGCGATACGCCCCAGCGTTTCATTGAGCGACGAGGCCAGTTCGTTGTTTAACGCATTCAACCGTTCCGGCCGATTCAGCACCAGGGTTGCAATGCCCTCTTGCTTGCGTTCCAGAATGACCGGCCCGGCTGGCGCCGGTTGTGCAGTGATGCTCACGGAGAACTCCGTTCAGTGCTTCGGGTCTCATGTTCTTTGCCGATGCGCGCAACCAGTTGCGCCAGCTTTCTAAAATGCCGCAGCTTCTCGCTCCTACCCGTGGCGTTGGCCCCGCTTGTGGAGGGCAAAACATATACGTGCGCCCCGTAGAGCAATTCTTTTTGCATGCCAAATTTGCATTTCCGCTGGGAAAACTGTTCGTAAGTCAGCTTCCCGTTAAAGGCCACGACGTGGGGCGCGAACTCCTCGAGCTTTTGCGAGAGGACGATACGGCCTTCGGCGTAGTCTTCGCGCTTCAACTCTTCGATGCCTTTCGTGGGACGCTTCACCAGGTCGGTAAGTCCAACGCCGAATTCGATCACCCGCTTGTCGTCATGGTAATCGAAGGGCTCCGGCACAACCCCGCTCTCATAGAGCATGGGCCAGAATTCGTTTCCGCGGCCGGCATAGTAATGGCCAACGCGGACGGAGGACTCGCTCGGATTACACCCGACAATCACGAGTTTCATGCCTTTGCGGAGGTGGTCGGGAAGTGTTCGCATTACGCCAGCTTACTATGCCTTTTTATTTTTCTGTTCACCCTCGAATGGGGGAGCGCACTTTTCGACATCGGCGGCAAGCTCTTCCCCAGCATCCTCACGGTCAAAAAAAACGATTGGCTTTCGTGGATTTTGCCCCCCAAGCTCCCGCGCCAAATTGTACTAGCGGTGATGCCCAGCGGCAACTTCAGCGCGAGCCAACGGACACCCGGAGGTTTGCTATCCTCTTGGGGTAATCATGAAAGCGAATCGACAAGCGCCATCGCGCATTATTTCGCTGGCCCCCAGCGGGCGAGAATTGTGGAACCTGCTTCACTCGCAGAATCGGAGCGAACACGAAAAGCGATGAGAAAGATAACGCAGAGACGCTGACGGCGCCAAGGAACGCAGAGACATGAGGACTGTCGTCGCGGCAGTAATTGAACGCAGCGACCGGCGGCTGCTGATCGGGCAGCGCCGGAAAAACGATACTTCGCCGCTCAAGTGGGAATTTCCCGGAGGTAAGGTGAGGGATGGCGAATCGCCTGAGGCTGCACTCGCGCGAGAATTGCAGGAAGAACTCGCCGTGACGCTGGTGAAGAGCGTTGAGATTGGCCGCGTGCGTCATCAATATGCTGGAACGCCCGAGGAGCTGGAGATCCGCTTCTTTGCCGCAGCGATCGCGGAACTGGAATTGGTGCCGCACACTTTTGAGAGGATCGCTTGGGCATTGCCAAAAGAGCTCGGAGAGTACGATTTTCTGGCGGCAAATCGCGACCTGATCGCGCAATTGGCCACCGGCCGCATCAAGCCCGCAGAAATCATCGAGAGCGCGGGAGAATCCCACGCAAGCCACGGTCCGGCTGCAAGCTGATTCCCTCTTTCCTAACAGCCCGACGAAAAAACAGTATTCATTGTCATTCCGAACGGAGCGAGGAATCTGCTTCTTTCAATTCGCCAACAAAAAGCAGATTCCTCGGGCAGACCGCCCTCGGAATGACAATTTGAGGAGCTCTGAAGTAGCCAGTTAAACAACCGGCGTCAGGAGATCACCGGGTTCGGCTTGTCGGTGTTGATGCCCAGGTCCTTGATGGCTTTATCGAGGACGGAGCGCTCGATTTTGCCGTCCACGAGAAGCTCGTGCAGCGCGGCCAGCGTGATGAAGCGGGAGTCGACCTCGAAAAAGTCGCGCAAGGCGGCGCGCCCCTCGCTGCGGCCGAACCCATCCGTGCCGAGCGAGGCCAGGCGCCGTGGCATCCATTTGCTGATCATATTGGGCAAGGTCTTCAAGTAGTCAGAAGCGGCGACCAGCACCCCAGGCGCGTCCGCGAGGCATTTAGTGACGTAAGGAACGCGCGCCTTTTCGCCCGGGTGCAAACGGTTCCAACGCTCGGTCTCGTTGCCGTCGTTGTAGAGCTCTTTGTAGCTGGTCACGCTCCACACATCGGCGGCAACACCGTACTTGGTCTCGAGAATTTCCTGCGCCCGCAACACTTCATTCAGAATCGCGCCGCTTCCGAACAATTGCGCCCGCAGCTTCGCTTTTCCGTTTGCCGAAGCCCTGAAGCGGTACATGCCACGGAGGATGCCTTCCTTCACGTTGCCGGGAATCGGGGGCATAGCGTACGGTTCGTTCATCACCGTGATGTAATAAAAAATATTTTCGCCATCTTTGTACATGCGGCGAATTCCATCCTGGATGATGACTGCGATTTCATAGGCAAACGCGGGATCGTAGGCTTTTATGTTGGGAACCGGCAGCGCGAGAATCTGGCTATTGCCATCCTGGTGCTGGAGGCCCTCGCCGGAGAGCGTCGTGCGCCCCGATGTGCCGCCGAGCAGGAATCCGCGAGTCCGCATGTCGGCCGCTGCCCAGATGAAATCCGCAATGCGCTGGAAGCCGAACATCGAGTAGTAAATAAAAAACGGAATCGTATTGATGCCGTGCGTGGCGTACGCGGAACCCGCGGCAATGAACGACGCCATCGATCCGGCTTCCGTGATGCCTTCTTCGAGGATCTGCCCGTCTTTCGCTTCCTTGTAGTAAAGCAGCGTATTGACGTCGACGGGTTCGTACTTCTGTCCCACGCTGGAATAAATGCCGGCCGTGCGGAAAAGCGATTCCATGCCGAAGGTGCGGGCTTCGTCCGGAACGATGGGCACGACGAGTTTGCCAATCTCGGCATCCTTGAGCATTTTGCGAAGCATTCCCACGAACGCCATCGTTGTGGAAACTTCCCGGCCGTCGCTGCCTTCCAGAAACTCCTTGAAGAGTTCATCGTGGTCGGCCACCAAAGGTTTGGCACGGATGCTGCGTTTGGGAACATAACCGCCCAGCGCTTCGCGCCGCGCGCGAAGATACTGAATCTCGACGCTGTCCTCGGGCGGCCGGTAAAACGGCACTTCGATGCAATCCTCGTCGTTCAAAGGAATGCCGAAGCGCGAGCGAAACTCGCGCAACTCGTCTTCGTTGAGTTTCTTCTGCTGGTGCGTAACGTTCTTGCCTTCGCCCGCTTCGCCAAGCCCGTAGCCCTTGATGGTGCGCGCGAGAATCACGGTCGGCGATCCCTTGTGTTCCACCGCCGCTTTGTACGCGGCATAGACTTTGCGCGGATCATGCCCTCCCAAACGCAGGCGTCGCAGCGCTTCGTCCGGGAGCGGCTCGACAAGTTGGAGCAATCGCGGATCACTGCCGAAGAAATGCTCGCGGACATAAGCGCCGGAAGAAACCACCAGCTTCTGGTATTCGCCATCCACCATCTCGCCCATGCGCTGAACCAGCAGGCCCTCGGTGTCGCGTTCGAAGATGGGGTCCCACTCGCTTCCCCACAAAACCTTGATGACGTTCCATCGAGCGCCACGAAACACGGATTCGAGTTCCTGAATGATCTGTCCATTGCCGCGCACAGGGCCGTCAAGGCGCTGTAAATTGCAGTTGATGACAAAAATCAGATTGCCGAGCTTCTCGCGCGAAGCCAGGGTGATCGCTCCGAGCGATTCCGGCTCGTCGGTCTCGCCGTCACCCAGAAAGGCCCAGACCTTCGCGTCCGTGACAGGCTTCATCCCGCGATCTTCGAGATAGCGGTTGAAGCGCGCCTGATAAATCGCCATCAGCGGGCTGAGACCCATCGAAACAGTTGGAAATTCCCAAAAATCAGGCATCAGCCATGGATGCGGATAGGAAGAGAGCCCGCCGCCCGGTTTCAGCTCGCGGCGAAAATTTTCCATCTGCTGCGCGCTGATGCGGCCTTCCAGAAACGCGCGCGCATAGATCCCGGGTGAGGCGTGCCCCTGAAAATAAACCGTGTCGCCCTCGAACTCCTCGGTGCGCGCGCGGAAAAAATGGTTGAATCCCACTTCATAGAGCGCTGCCGCCGAAGCGTAGGTGGAAATGTGGCCGCCGATGTTGTGCTCGACGCGGTTCGCGCGCACCACCATGGCCAACGCGTTCCAGCGGATGAGGCTCTTGATGCGGCGTTCCAGCTGCTGATCACCGGGGAAAAGCGGTTCGAGGCGCGGGGGAATAGTGTTGGCATAGGGAGTGTTCGCGGTGAAAGGCAGGTCGATGCCGTTCACTGTGGCGTGCTCGCGAAGCCGCTCAAGAATTTCCGCGGCGACTTCGGGTCCGCTGGATTCCAGAACAGAATCCAGGGATTCGAGCCATTCCTGAATCTCTACGTCTTCCATACCGTGTGGCTGGGTCGATATTTCGTTGTCCATAACTTCGGTGGGTCCTTCTTCTTTCGATTTGCCGGATGTTCCGCGGCAAGCGCGGCCGTTCTTGTGCAAGCGGTCAGCAGAATAGAATACACCGCGGCGCGCTTCTCTGCACATCGGAGTGCCAGATGCTCAAAATCGTTTATGGGAGTTTGTATTCGGAGGAAACTCTGGCAACGGAATTAGAGCGTTCGCCCGCCGTCCACGACGAGCACCTGCCCGGTAATGAACTTCGATTGAGCCAGGAACACTACAGTCTCGGCAATGTCTGACGGAGCGCCCGGCCGGCCCAGCGGAGTGCGCTTGATGAAGTCCGCCTCCCATTCCAGCGGATCGCCCGGCATGGTAATCGTGCCCGGGGCGACGGCGTTCACGCGGACTTCCGGCGCGAGAGCCTTGGCCAGCACCTTCGTCAGCATCACGACCCCGGCTTTCGAAACGGAGTGCGCAATGTACCCAGGCCAGCCCAGCAGCCCGCCAGTGTCCGCAAAATTAATGATGGTCCCTCTTGTGCGCCGGAGAAGCGGCGCCGCCGCTTGCGCGCAGAAAAAGGGCGCTTTCAGGTTGGTATCGAGTGAAGCGTCCCAAATTTCCTCCGTCGTGGAAACGATGCTCGCAGGAAGAAAATTGGCCGCGCTGTTGACCAGGATATCCAGCCGGCCAAACTGTTTTGCGGCTTCGTCAAACAGGCGCTTGATGTCAGCAATAAGAGTTAAGTCGGCGGCGATTGCGCCGCCTCGTCGCCCGAGTTTCTCGATCTCGGCGACCGCCGACTGCGCATCAGCTGCTGAAGAGCGGTAGTGGAGAATGACGTCAGCGCCCTCTTCCGCGAGTCGCAGCGCCACCGCCCGCCCCAGGCGTTTTGCAGAGCCGGTGACCAGAGCAACGCGACCCGCCAAACTCTCGCCACTTTTCCCAGATGACATGACCGAAAACGATATCACAGCTGGATGAGCCTCCTCCCTATCTCGCAAGCCGTCGTCCCTCACACCATCGCTGCGCGTTGAACTGATAGAATCAACACCAAATGGAGGCGTGATGAATCTCGATCTATTGGCCATCGCCGCGCACCCCGACGACGCGGAACTCACTTGCGGCGGCACGCTGCTCAAGATGGCGCAGCGCGGATACAAGACTGGCATCCTCGATTTGACCGCCGGCGAAATGGGAACGCGCGGCACGCCGGAGACTCGCGCGAAAGAGGCAACGCGTGCGGCAAGACTGCTCGCGGTAAAGTGGCGCGGCACTCTCGGCGTCCCCGATTCCGACGTTCAGCCGAGCCGCCAGCACAAACTGCGGCTCGCCAGCGTCATTCGCCAACTGCGTCCGAAAACCGTCATCCTTCCCTACTGGGAGGCGCGGCATCCCGACCATTACCATGCCTCGACTCTTGGCTATGAAGCGTGCTTCCTAGCGGGACTGAAACAGCTGCCCATCGATGGCGAAGCCTACCGCCCGTTCAAAATCCTCTATTCAATTTCCTACGCGGACGTGCGACCGACGTTTATCGTTGACATTACTGCGCAGTACGAGCGGCGGCGCAAGGCCATCCTGGCCTTCGGCTCGCAATTCCGGCCTCGCAGGAGCGAAAAGAAAAGCAAAGTGCATCTGGCCATCGACAAGCTGGAAGGGCAGATGAATCAATTGGCGCGACACTATGGCCAAATGATATGCGTCAACTACGGCGAGCCGTTCCTGCAGAAAGAGCTTATGAAGGTGGAGGATGTTGTAAAGATGGAAGTTCGGTCGATCTGAAGCTAGAATTTCTCATATTCCTGAGCCGGAGAAAACCCGGGAATCTTCTGGCCTCCGCCGTCACGTTCGACCCGCAGGCGGATCTGCGCCTCGTCCTCGGCTCCAGACTTTCGCAGGATCACCATGGTACTCAACGCCTCGGAGTACAGCCGGGTGACTAGGTAAATTTCGCCGGTACCGTTTTTCTTCCAAAGCTGGCCAATCTGGATCTTCGACACGCTCATAAGTGACCGGTTCTGACTGTAGAGTGCGTCGCAAAGGGTGTCAACTGGCTCCCGGGGCAAGGGTACGCACTCGGTACGCCGAGGAGAGAAGCCTCCTCCGTTTCCGCCCCTCCGACGCCACTCAGAATGGCCTCCTGCTTCCCGAAACCCCGGCGGATTTTGTGGGAATAGAAAACCTTCTAGGACCGTCTGACATCCTAGTAGTGACTGAAGCATCAGAGGGACCTGCCCAGCGATTGCGGGTGTATAATCAGGGGTAGGCGGAGGTACACGATATGCAAGCGATCCTGAGGCATACCCTGAAACTGGCGCTGGCTAGCGCCCTCGTGGCAGGTTCGGCCTTCGCTGCCCCCCAAAGCCAAGATCCCCCGGCCCCGGACCCTGCAAAAACTCCGCCGCCCGCGCAACAGCAGACCCAAGGGCAGTCCGGCTCCCAGCCCGTCCAGCAGAAGGACACTGTAACTCCCAAGAACTCCAAGGAAGACGTCGAGGCCATCGGCAACCGCAGCGTCGGAAAAGGCGTTAATTTCTACTCCCTGGAGCGGGAAATCTCCCTGGGCAAGCAGTTGGCGCAGGAAGTCGAGCGCTCTTCGAAACTGATCGACGACCCGGTTGTCACCGAATACGTCAATCGCGTCGGCCAGAACCTGGTCCGCAATTCCGACGCGCGCGTCCCTTTCACGATCAAGGTGATCGATTCCGACGAAGTCAACGCTTTCGCGCTGCCCGGCGGGTTCTTCTATGTGAACAGCGGCTTGGTCCTCCGCGCCCAGGAAGAGTCTGAACTGGCTGGCGTAATGGCCCACGAAATTTCTCACGTCACCGCCCGCCACGGGACCAAGAACGCCACGAAGGGCGAATTGATACAGCTTGCCAGCATCCCGCTGATTTTGCTCGGTCCTGGCGGCTGGGCCGGCTACGGCCTCTACCAGGGCCTGAACCTTGCCATCCCCGTCACCTACCTCAAGTTCAGCCGTGACGCCGAGCGCGAGGCCGATTTCCTTGGCCTGCAATACATGTACAAAGCCGGATACGACCCGAACTCCTACGTAACTTTCTTCGAGCGCATTCAGGCTGATGAAAAGCGCCGCCCCGGCACTATCCCCAAGGTGTTCTCAACGCATCCGCCGACGCCGGAGCGCATCGAAAGCGCGCAAAAGGAAATTGCACGAATCCTCCCGGCGAGGCAGGAATACATCGTCACCACTTCCGAATTCGACACCGTGAAGGCCCGCTTGCGCAACATCATGTTCAAGACCAAGGCTCAGGAAGGCCCCGGCAAGCCCACACTGCGCACCAAGACCGAACAATCCAAGAAGCAGCCCACGGGGAGCGATCCCAGCAGCACCGACGACGATCGCCCCACGCTCAAGCGCCGCCCCGACTCCCAACCATAGAGTTGATAGTTTTAGTCAGGTAGCTGCTAGTGCTCGCAAGAGGCTATGATTTCGCGCATTCGTACATGTTGAGCGACGTTCGATGAGAAATTTGAGTCGGCAAACTCTCACGATCCCCTTGCCAGCGTGAGAAACAGCGTCAAGTACCGCTTCAACTTTTGCGTGATGAGAAAATTCTCCTTCACGTGCTGATGTCCGTGTTCGCCGAGTCTTGCCGCGATTTCCGGATGGGAAAGCAAAAAGCGAATTTGATACGCCGCGCCCTCCACGGAATGCGCCAGCAATCCCGTGTGTTTGTGGATGATTTGGATCGGGATGCCGCCAACCGCGGAAGCCACCACAGGTTTTTTCTTCCACAGCGCTTCGGAAACAGTCAGGCCGAAGCCTTCGCGCAGGCTTTTCTGGATCACGATAGTCGAAGCCCGCTGCAGTGCGTTGACTTCGAGCGGCGCCCAGGCAGGCAACTCTATCACTTTAATGTCCGGATCGTTATCCGCTTCGCGAAGCACTTCTTTCAACACAATGGAGCCCTCGGGATCGTCGGAAGCGGTGCCGCCCGCGAGAACGAGTTGGCAATCGAAATATCGCTTCACGATACGATAGGCGCGGATCACGCCGACGGGGTCCTTCAACCGGTCGAACCGGGATATTTGCGTGAGAATGGTGCGCTGCGGATCAATCCGGTAACGGGCAAGCACTTGCGCGATGAATTCCCGCTCCAATTCACAATTCTTTTCCGAAAGCGGATCGATGGCCGGATAGAAGAGATACTGCGGGATCGGAAGCTGCCGCGAGAATTCCGGCGAAGAAAACATCGCACCGTTATACCGCGAGACGAATTTTTCCAGGAACTCCCAAACTGCCCGATGGGGGTGCGAGAGATCGATATGGCAACGCCACACCCAATGATTTATGCCAGGCCGGCGCGCCTCAATGAGAGCCGCCGGCTGGGGGTCGTGGATCACCACGAATTCGGCATCGAGAGGGAGAGTCGCCCGATTACGCTCGTTGTACATCAGAAAAATTTCGAAATCCCTGGCACTTGCATGATATGGCGCTCCATGCAACGCGTTATGAAACGCCTTGGTTACCTCAAAAAAATCCTCGCCGCCCGTCATCACGTCCCATTTGATGTTAAGCTCCAGTTCTTCCGCCAGGGGCACCAGACGATTTAGAATTTCCGCCACTCCTCCTCCAACAGCGGTGGAGTTAATCATTTCGATGCTGCGGCCGCGCAAGGGCTTTGCCAAAGCGCGC
>WNFI01335172.1_pt1 | contig 11893 bp, 20 predicted proteins | sample 5400471 | NCBI WGS metagenome assembly WNFI01 (sample SAMN13153348, study PRJNA577476) | soil metagenome | isolation source: 100 cm saprolite on Douglas fir-dominated hillslope | place: USA:California | collected 2013-09-17 | reverse complement strand
CCGGCGTTTGACGTTCAGCCTGTTCCTGACCCAGCGCCCGCACCGCGGCGTCGTAATTCCCGGCGTATCCCGCCATGTTGGTGGACACGATAACGCCTAGCTTTGCGAGCCTCTCCATCAGCGGCGGAGTAACATTGGGAATGTGCTGCGATCTCTGACACGGACGTGTGGGCGGTCGGCGCCCAGCAGGACTCGAGCGGGGTCTGGCACACACTTACGGAGCATTGGGACGGGTCGTCCTGGTCGGTCGTCCCGGCCGTCGACGCCGGCTCCAGCGGCAATCACTTCTATGCCGTCAAGGCCAATGCGTCGAATGATGTTTACGCGGTGGGCCAGTCGGCCGGCGCCGGCTTCCCAAACACCGCGCTCATCGAACACTCGGACGGAAAGAGAGGGAGCCTGGTCGCGAGTCCTGCCGATCCATCAGCTACGGCATTGCCGCTTGGCGTCACCGCGACGAATTCCTCGCTGACGGTCGTGGGCCAGCAGGAGACAGACACGGCGCCCTACACGACCTACGTGGCGGCGGGCGCACTGGGTCCACTGACCCTCCAGAGCACCCAGAATGTTGCCCTCGCGGAAAACGATCTTTTCGGTGTGACGACAGCGCTCGACGGCTCGACCTGGGCGGTCGGCTGGGCACTCGACATCGCCGCGGGCGTCCACGCCCCTCTGATCCTCCACGGCCTGCAGGGCGTGTGGTCCCTCGTTGCCAGCCCGAGCTTCCCGAACTTGGACAGCGGGCTCGCGTTCATCGCAGCCGTGCCCGGCGGCGGCCTCTGGGCGGTTGGCGTGACGTCGGCAGGCAACAACTCGAATTACTCGACGCTCATCGAGTTTCACCCGTAACTGTCCGCACGCAGGTTGCGGTCGTATCGCACGGAGAGGCCCGGGCGCTGACGCCCGGGCCATTGCGGGGGGCCGAAAAACGCGATTCTCATAATTTGAAAAAACAGGTTATTTGGAACGCTGATTCTGGAGATTGTGGATATCACCAAGTTACTTATCCCAGGTTTACGATGCTCCGAGGATGTTTGTGCACCTGCTTGCGGCCAGTTGTGGCCCGACCCGGAAGCGCCGACCGCCGCCCGGCGGGTCCGCTTACTGAGGTAGATCTGCCGTGCTGACGAAGTGAGTGGCACGGCTCATTTTGACCCGAAGCTGCCGTCACGAATTTGTAGGGCGCGATAAGCGTAGCGCATTGCGTGGGCTGCGGGGTAAAGTGGCCTGCTGCACGGGAACTTGGCAAAGTGGCCTGACATGACACTGCCCTAGAAAATGCGGGCAAGCACCGCAAATAACTCATCCGCAGGGTGGGTATCGTAGATAAAAATTGTCGTCGATCCTTTGAAAAGACGCCCGACCGTCTTCCGACCGAGAAATGAGATCTGGGTCGCCGCTATTGTCATAGAGAATCTCGGTCACGCATAAATAACCACCAGGCATTGACGGGATATAAACCCCGTGCCCGTAGAGAACGATCGAAAGTCGACCGTCTGGTGCTGGCTGCGAGGTGGACACGCGGGCTAAATATTCACTCTTGTGCAGCCAGAAATGCACCTTCATCGAATTCGGAGAAAGGAATTCGAGGCCAACGACGAGCGAAGCTGCACAAACAAAACTAAGGAATTGCCGCAGCATAAGACTAAACAAACACCCGCCCAGACACCACACGAAACCGAAAATGTTGAATACGATCAGTCCAACGCCCCAATACCAGAGATTGGAGAACTCATCGACATAAGACAATTGAAAAAGTGTCTTGTAGACCAAGAAAAAGCAGACCGCATAAACGAGTATGCCTTTTGAAAAGAAATCTTGGTGGCGCTTCACTCAATTTCCTGGCATTTTGCCCGGCGCGGGCATCAAGGCTGGCACTGATACGAGGAGTTCGGCATGTCGCGATTCGCCGTTCGGAGGTAAGAATACACTATGCTATTGCGTATGAGGAAGGGCTGATCCGATGTCGCCTCCTGGCCCAAGGCTGCCGCCACCGGCATCCGGCTGGGACGGAAGCTATCGGGGGATAAGCTGCCGACCGCGCCCAGGCGTCGATAACGCGATCGGCGTGCCCGGAGCACTGCATCAAAAATGACTAATTGTTCCACAGTTCGGTACTTTGGCGGGGCATTTTTCATGGATTCACAGGTAGGGGGCGAGGCGGCGCCAACCATCGTAAATTCCACAGTTGCCCGAACGCGTGAGTATCTGACGGGGTCCGAGGTCGAGGCGCTGATGGCGGCGGCCCGGAAAAGCAGTCGGTATGGGCACCGCGATGCCACTATGATCCTGATCGCCTACCGGCACGGCCTGCGGGCGTCCGAGGTGTGCGATCTGCAATGGCATCAGGTGGAGCTTGCCGCGGGTCGGCTCCATGTCCGCCGGTCCAAGCGGGGTACGTCCTCGGTCCATCCCCTCCAAGGCGACGAGCTGCGGGCGCTGCGTCGGCTACAGCGCGAGCAGGCGCCAAGCCCTCACGTCTTCGTTTCCGAGCGCGGCGCGCCGATGGCGCCGAAGAGCTTCCATGCTCTGATCCAACGCCTCGGCGAGCGGGCCGGCATGCCCTTCGCGATCCATCCCCACATGCTGCGGCATGGCTGCGGTTACGAGCTTGCGAACAAGGGGCACGACACACGGGCGCTACAAGCGTGGCTCGGGCAACATCCAGCACACGGTGCGTTACACCGAGTTGGCGCCAGATCGGTTCAGGGATTTTTGGCGCGACTGAGATCGCCAGGTCGGACGAGGTCTTCTTCAACGCGGGTGATAACCGCAACTATCTGGGTGCCAGCGGGGCGATCAAACCAGCCGGCTCGACGCTCGGCACCGGTGCCGTGCTCGGGGTTGTTGACGGAACCAGTGTCCTCGTCGAGACCATTCCACAATCGTCCGGCTCGCACTCGGTCGCAGCCGACTCCAAGCGCAACCTGATCTTCGTTCCGAATATATGGACCAGGCCTCCCGGCACCACGATTCCTGCCGGAGACGCCAACACCGTAGCGGGCGGACCGGCGACGGTCGGCGAGCTGCTTTGCGGCGGCGTGAACGGCTGTATCGCCGTCTACCGACATAGTGTGGACGAAGACAACGACAACGACGCTGCTGAGCGCCACTAACCCAGCATGGTGACGACCGCCATCACGGGCTGGACCGATACGCCGTCGATAATTCGGTTCTCGTTCCAGGCCCGAATTGGGACGCAAATCTGGAGGTCGGAGCTGATTGCTCCGGCCTCTGTCATGTATGCCAAGCCGATCGCGGCAAGCGCTTAAGATTGACGTGGCGCGGCTTCCAGTCTGGGCCACTGCCATTGGCAAGGCGCTCGGCATCGGGGCCGGGCGAGCGTGTGTCGGGTGATGGAGGCCGGCCATTGATGGCCGGCCCCGGCGATCAACCAATTCGAGAAAGATCATTAGCCCGATAGTTGATTCAACCTAAATCCGTGAGTTTGGCGATTTGCGCTGACCGATTTTGATCACCCTCAACCGTAGCTGGCAGCGCCCGCCGGCAATTGTCGCGGCGGGACGAGCGTTCGTCCGCGCATAAATTTTTTCAGCGCCTGGCTGAGGATCCGGTACCAGCGTTGGAGCGCCGTCAACTGCTCCGCAGTCTTGCGCAGTTGTGCGAAGAAGCGGGCGATGCGGGTAAGGGCCTCTCGGGCGCGCGCGTGCTCGCCGTGGCTTGAGGTTATGGTGACGGTGGTGCGGCCGGCATGGCTGGTCTGCCGGCCGATCGCCTGGAGTAGCAAGGGCCGGCCGGTGATCGCTTCGCGATGATGATCGGGGTCAGCCAGACGGACGAACAGATTCCACCAGTTGAACACCAGCGCGACGCAGCCGGCCATCAGGCGGCAGCGCTTGAGGTCGCGGGTCGTGAAGCCACCCCAGCCCCACTGGTTCTTCAGTTCGTCGAAACTGTTCTCGCAATCGGCGCGATCGCGATAGAGTTGGCCGAGCGACAAAATCTCATTGTCGAGCAAGGTGACGAGAACCGCATATTCCCAGACCTCGCGGCCCTCGTCGATCTCGGCAAAGCCGAGCTGCAACTGGCCGTCGGAGCCGCGGTCGGTCAGCGCCAATGAACGCTCGATCCGCCGCCGCAGGATCACGATGCGGCGATGCCGGCTCCAGCCCTCAAGCCGCAAGCGGCCGTCCTTGCCCTGCCAGCGCGCCCCGGCATTCTGCCAATCCTGCTCGCCCATCGCCCGCTCGACCGCGCGCTTCACCCCTTTGGTCAGGCGCAGCTTGAACAGATAAGGCTGGCGGCGCCGCTCGGCTTCGCACATCACCGGCTCGTTGCCGAAACCGACATCGCCGCGAATCAGCCAGGGCCGCAGTCCGGCGGCGAGGCCATCCAACAACGCCCACAATCGCGGTGAGGAATGCTTGGACGTATGGTGGTTGCCGGGCGCGACCTCCGCCGCCAGCACGAGGCGCAGATTGGCCATCATGTAGCAGTGATAGCTGTGCGACGGTCGTCCCCGCTTGTTCGGATTGTAGCTCACCACGGCGCCTTCCTGGTGGCCGTAGAGCGGCTTCACGGTGGTGTCGATGTCGAGAGATGACTCTGTAGCCACGCCAGGCCGGCGCTGTCGTCGATCTTGTCGAGGGCGCGGCGCACCGCATCCTCGCTCACCACCTGCGTCATGCCCAACAGCGGCGGATTGACTGGGTCGCAACGCAACGTCGTCATGTGCGCGTAGCGCCAATGCCCGGCCAGCACCGAGAGCATCACCGTGCCGAGAACGTCGCGCTTGTTGGGCGCGTTCGGGCTCGTGTAATGCAGCGGGCAGTCGGCGACGAAGCCGTCGAACAGGCCGCCCTGCTTGAGCAGTTCGATGAAGAACGGCAGCTGGCCGAGCGGCGTCACCGTCGCGCTACCGTCCCATTCCACATGGATGCGCCCCGCAAAGGTGTCGGCCACCACAGGACCAGCCGACACCCGCTCCACCACCGGTTGCTCACCCGTCGGGAGCCTCCGCAAATCCCCGCGCTTCTTGCCCATCCCTCATGATAACAAGGATTTTGCCTCATCGTCCGATCCCGCTAACTCACGGATTTAGGTTCAAGCGCAGCGGCGGAGAGCCGCCCTTGCTGTTTGTGGAGCTGATAACGAAACGACTTGTCACATGTAATCTTGGCCGGCACTTAGACCGGGTAGGGGAGTGATTCATTAGGAGGTGGACGTCAAATCCCGATGCGAACCGCTTCTAGGCCCTGTATCGCCTTCGGATTGGACGATTAATCGGGATGACTTTGTCGCTGTCGACCATGGCATCAATTCGGTCGGCCCAATGCTGCATCAGCTTGGTGCGCGGTCCGATCAGGGCGAGCGGTCCAATCTTGTTATAGATCGCCTTGACACTCTCCTCATCGAGATGGGCGAGGCACAACTCGACCACATCACCATCCCACAGCTTGTTGTCGTCCCGGTCGACCTCCTGGTGGCAGAGAGTGGAAAAGGTGCTTCGGAAGCCATGGGCGCAATGCTCGGCGGCCGTATCATAGCCAATCACCCTCAGCCGCTTGCTAAGCGTATTGTTAGAGAGCGGCTGATCGTGCGTGCACGAGAAAATGTAACACCGATTGCCGGTCAACTCATGGACGGCTTTCAGCATTTCTAGCGCTTGTCGCGACAGCGGCACGACATGATCCTTGTCCATCTTCATCTTGGCGGCCGAGATAGTCCAGCGCGCCTTGTCCCAATCGATCTCGGTCCACTCGGAGTTGTTGACTTCGCCTGGTCGCACGGCGGTGAGCGACAGGAATCGCAATGCGTAGCCGACCAAGTCTCCGAAGCGTGAATTCTCTAATGGCGCTGCGATATCTTGGAACAATTGCGCCACCGCATTGATGGGCTCGGTGATTGCCGGACGCCGTTCGGATACATTTTCGATGAGAAAGTCGCCGAGATCGCGGAACGGGTTGTGCCCGGTTCGTTTCAAATCAGCGAATTTGCATATATCTTCGCCCACCGCGCGAACGCGATCTCGGGTTTCGAGCTTGCCTTGATTCTGGAGAGTCTTGAGATATGCAACCACCCTCTCGACAGTAATGTCGCTGATCATGGAGCTGCCGAATTGGTCCTTGAGGTAGCCGACAAACCGGCGCTTGCCCTTCATCGTGCGCTCGCCACACTCGGCCTCCTGTTTGGCAAGCCATTCATCGGCCCATGATGCGAACGGGCGGGCGGTCGCCTTCTCAAGCCTTTCCTCTTTCCTGGCAACGCCGGGATCGATGCCCTTGGCGATCAACGCTTTGGCCTCGTCGCGCTTCTTGCGTGCTGTGGCGAGCGACACTCGGCCCTCGTCCTCAGAACGATAGATGCCGAATGAGAGCTTCTTCTGCCTACCATTGAAGCGGTAGGCCATCTGCCAAAGCTTGGTTCCGCTTGGTTTGACAAGCAGATAGAGCCCAAAGCCGTCACTGATCTTTTTCTCTTTGCCGCCCGCAGCTTTCTCGGTTCGGCATTTGATATCAGCCAGCATTTGCCCCTCCCAAGAGTTGGCAATTGGTCCGAATCCCAAGCAAGGGCCGGGTCCCTTTCCGCTCCCGTGAAGCCAACGGGGGTCGACTCCCGAGCTCGGATTCGAGCCTAGCATTTCCCTGGTTCGAATCCGGCCGCTTGGCTGGCCCCTGGCAGAGGCCAACTAAAAGGCCAACAAAGTTGTCCGGCTGCCAGGGTGAGAGAACGAATGTGAACGGGCAATAATGAACGAAAAAACGTCCGCTACTCAAGGGCTTTTGCCGATGTCGCGGTCGTATGGGATCGTCTGCGAACGCCTGCGGAAGGGGCGTTTGGCTCCCCGGGACCGACGAAAATGCGAACTACGAACACGCCATACCGCTACTGCCCGGCACGCAGAAACCCGCCCAGATGCGCAAACGGGACCGAGAGCGCGCCGAAGCGCGACACATAGCGGGCGATCCCGGACCGTCGCTCAGAGAGCGAGCGGTATTGCTGGCACGCGAACGAGGCGTCGTCCTAACGCGGGAATTGACGAATATTGGCGTGCCACGGTGTTATCTTACCCGTATGTGCAACGAAGGCCTTCTCGTTAAGATCGGCTACGGGCGTTACCGCGCGGCAGACGACAAAGTGGCATAGAGGTCTACGGTTTGCGGCTTTGCGCGGGCGTCCTCCACTTGAGTGTAGGCGGCGGGCGTTGGGCGGATGGTGATCCGGCGCACAGGGGTGGCGGACGCCGGCAGGGGCGGGCGCTCTGAGGCCTTGTCGATGGCGTGCTTCGCCCAAATATGGGGCGCTTGCCGCGAAGCTCGGAACGCGCGATGCCCGAGGCGAGACCGCGACGCCAAGAGCCAGAAGACGACCTTTACCCACGACGTGGTTGGCCGCTTGGCCCAGAGGGTCGAGCCCGACATAACATCGGTGTGTGTCTAAGACACCACTGCCAACGGTATCGACAATTCGCCAGCGCCAGCACGTGGTGCTTCCAGTTTATCGCGGCTTGAAACCAGAAAAGAACTATATCGCTGGACGGGCGCGCGCCGCCGAAATTCTCAAGGATCTGGGATACGAGGCTCATACGTTTATCGAGAACGGCCGCACCCGAGCCCACTTAGGTCGCCGCGAATGCGGCTCGCGCCATTCTATTCAGGGCGCAGGCATCATCCTGGTGCACAACCATCCATCAGCCGAGGCAAAGCCGCTCGGTGTCGCTGTGCAGGACCGCGTTGTCAGCCGTGACGGCGTCGGATCTTCAGCGGGATGGTTGTGCACGACGCCATCACTAAGGCTTATCATACTGAAAAAAGAGAAAAATGTGATGTTTAGATGATAGTGTGGGGACGGCGATTGGGAGCGGTTGTGCGCACGCTTCCTCACGCGGATCTGTAATGGGTCGTTTTGACGCACGACACGTCACCATATTCTTTCGATCCCACGCTTCAAGCTCATCAATCGGATACAGCACGCTTTGCCGATCTTGAAGAAGGTCGGTCCGACTTTCATTGCTCGCCAGTTTCGCAGTGTTCCGACCGAGACGCTGCCGCGATAGCGCTCTGACACTTCCTCGGCTGTCAGATATTTCCGCTCATCCATCGAGCCCTCCGTATACCGGTTGGCGGTAGCGCTGATGGCAGCGTTCGTTGCGGTTCGAGTTCGACTCGGCAATTCCAAGACGTGCAGTCTCAGGAAGGTGCTCGAACTCTGGACCACGCTGCCACACAGCCATGAATGACGTCTGTTTTGCAGGGATGGAAAGCTTCGACGAACAGCATAGTAGTTCGGAAAGGGCCGGATAAGAATCGGACGGTTTGCAAGTCAACCCGGGAACGCAAAGTTCGAATTGCGGCGTACGCGAGCACAGGAGAGCACGCGCTGCGTGAAAGGCGATTGAGTTCACCGTTGGATGGAAGGCTCGTTTCTTCGCGGCTCATAGAACTGGGAAAGAAGCGATTCTGGGGGCGCGGCAGGGCCGAGATGCTCGCGCAGCGTCGTCCCCTCATAGTCGCGTCGAAACAGGCCGCGGCGACGTAACTCTGGAACGACGTCCTCGACAAATCGTCAAGCCCGCCCGGCAAGTAGGGGAACATCACAGTGAAGCCGTCGGAGCCTTCGGTGAACAGCCATTCCTCCATCTCGTCCGCAATCGTTTTCGACGTGCCCACCATGGCGAGACCGGAATAGCCGCCGAGCCGTTGCGCGAGCTGCCACACGTCAGATTCTCACGCCTGGCAAGATCGATCGCACGTCCGCCTAGAGGCGCCGCACGATGTCGACCTTGCCTCGGGGCAAGACGCCCGCAGGGAACATAGCGAAGCAGCGACGCACCGCGCGGGCCGCCATTCTCCTGCTTTCGCTTAAACTAGAGCGGAACGAGCGAGATTACCGTGGCGGTTGCCTGCGCGATGCGCGCGCGACCGTAGAGCAACGGCACATAGTCGCCCTTCGCCCACAGCGGCGCGAGATCGCCATAATGCGGCGACTGCGGATGGCCGGACTGGCCCGGCGCATTGATGCACACGCTGTTGTCCCAGGCTCCGACGTCCATCACGAGCCGCACGGTGGCGCCGGTGTTGCAGCGAAAATCGCTGATGCGATAGCCCGCGTTCATGACGGTCGACTGGCTGCCACCGAGGGGCAAAGGCCCGACATCCCATTTCGAGGTCTCGCCGCCGTCGATGATGGTGCTTGCAGCATGCTGGAAATAGCCGTGGTGAAGACGTCCCCATGCCCACCTGGACATCTCGGCGCCCATGCGCCGCGCGCAATCGCGTACGGCATCAGCGACAGTCTTCGCCATCAGATGATCGCGATCTCGCGCGGGGTGTGGGCCGAAACGCCCGTCCGGCTGCTCCAGCACGTCGATCAGCGTCGTGATGTCGCCGGGCGCGAGAAGCGGCTTCAAGGCCGGATTGCCCGACAAAATCGACAGCAGCGCTGGCCTGAGATGGATCATCCACCACACCTCGAACAGCGCCGCTGGCGCGCTTGCTGCCGCCAGACCGTGGTCCCAGCCCTGCAACAGGGCAAGACCGCGCGCGGCGTCCTCATCGGCCGGCGACAGGCTTTCCATCAGGCGACAGATGCGTTCGGCCGGCAGCGAGCGCACATCGTTTTGCAGACAGGCGGAAGCTTCGACCTATGTGCATCATCGGCTTCCAGAATAGCCTCGATGCGCCTGGCCCGGCTGTTGTCGGTCCATTCATAGCCAATGGGCTTCTCGTCATGCGGCCAATCGGATGGCAAAGGTGTGCTCAAGCCAAAGCGGACACGAAAAGCCGCGATGCGTGATGAGCCGATGGAAACCAAGATTGATTCCAAGAATGCCGAACACATACATTCCGACGGCAAGAGCGACGACCCCGGTCCAGCTGAAGAACCAGGGAAAAAACGCCAACGACGCAAGTCCGTGACAGAGAATAAATCCGACAAGGTTGTCAGTTTTCAATTTCATCGCGTTCTTATTCACCGATCCGGCGGCTTAGTCAAAACCTGTTTTCGGTGGTGTCGTAAGCACACGAGTTGTCCGGGTTAGGTAGCACACGAGTTGTCCGGTTTTGTGCCCCTGTGAGGGGGCGAATCGATGAACCGGACGGCGTGGCTACAAGACCGCAGGATGCAGAAGTTTCGCGATGTGTTGAGCCGCTGGGATGCGGGGGAACTTTCGATGATGGAGGCTGGGGAGTTGCTGGGGTGTCGGAGCGGCAGTTCCGGCGGTATCGGGACCGCTGTGAGGAAGACGGGGTTGAGGGGCTTCGTGACGGCCGGCTCGGTAAGCCGTCGCCGAAACGGGTGCCGGCCGGCGTTGGCGGGCCGCGCTTCAAGGCTTTCGGAGAGAGGCCTCGCCAGTCCCCCACCGCTGGGTGGTCAATTTTATACAGACTCCGGTCGCCGATGGGCGCACACTTGTTTTGATCGAGCCGTCGTCGCAAGCCGACCGGGCCTTCAATCCAACTTATCGACCGGAACCCATCTGGGTGTCCGTAACCTCGCACCGAAACACCTCGGGCGAAAGGAAACCACATGGAATTACCTGCAATGCTGAAGGGTGAGTCGCTTAAGCGCCTTGCTCTAGGAGCCTTCGCCGGCTTCCTCGCTACGGTAGTCATCGGCTTCAATTGGGGCGGATGGACCCTCGGGAGCACTGCCGAGGACAATGCCACGCGGCGCGTCAACATCGCGCTGGTGCAAGTCTATGCACCTGTGTGCGTAGAAAGGTTCGAGCACCAGGCAAATATCGAAGTAAAGTGGGCCGAGCTCACCAAGGTCGACTCCTGGCGCCGCGATGACTACATTAAGGAAAGCGGCTTCGCGACACCGCCCGGCTCAACTTCGCCGAATGCGCGGATCGCGGATGCGTGTGCAGACGCGCTCAGCAAAATAATCGCGATGCAGACAGCGGCTGCCAAGTAGCGCCCGTCATCTGCCCTTCGCATCTCCTGCCGCACTGGCAGGGATTTTTTTGCTTCGTATTTCAATAGGTTTTGGAGGACAGCCGCGACGCGGGTGGCTCCTCTTTGTCAGGCCGCACGAGCTTAGGCATGCCGAGTAGAACGAGTCGCCCGCGACACAGGATGCCGGGCGCATCTCCAATGCGTCCCCGCGGCACGGGCAGCGGCGATCAGACATCGACCATCATGCCCGATCAGCTGGTGGAGGGACTTGAATGACCGCGGCATCGAATATGCGAGAAAGCAATTAAGGGATAAACCAACTGCCCCGCATCCACGTCGTCACCGGACCACCGCCAAGCAAAAAGAAAACCGCGCCATGAGCCGCGGGCGATATTGGGGGTGACTATAATCCAGCTCAGCTTAGCGCGGCCGTCCGTAAGCGAACCGGGTCAAGCTCACCCCTGTTGACAGCCGTGGGGGCCACCGCCGGTCTAACCTCTTTTCTGAATGTGCCGCCGGCCGTACTTACGGACGCTACGCATCGTCGGTGTCCTGACCGAGGGGCTAGCTTTCCGTTGGCCGATCGAGCTGCCTCAACAACTCGGCAATCCTGTCGGGGACCTCCTCGCGTAGCACGTCAGAATGAAACGTCCGTAGCGCTGCGCCTATGCCAGTGCGCACCGCCTTCAAATCAGCTCGCGCTACTCCGTCGGTTTCTCTCTCTGGCAGACGGAGAAAGTGCTCGACATTGAGGCTGGCCACGGTCCTATCCTGGTAGGCTCCGCATAACTCAATCCAACGACCTGTGAAGCCGAAGTGATGATGCGCTCACTTATGATTGGAAGTCTGTTCAAAATTGATCACTACACAAAATTTGCCAGGAACTTCGGCAAGACCTAGTCGTGCAGAACGACGCTCAGCAATGAGCTATGGACTTCCAAGTGACCGTTGTAATCGATGAAGCCCAGCTTCCTGAATTTGTTCATAAACTGACTGACACGAGACCGGGTCGTGCCGACCATCTCCGCGAGTGT
>WNFI01253685.1_pt1 | contig 11893 bp, 15 predicted proteins | sample 5400471 | NCBI WGS metagenome assembly WNFI01 (sample SAMN13153348, study PRJNA577476) | soil metagenome | isolation source: 100 cm saprolite on Douglas fir-dominated hillslope | place: USA:California | collected 2013-09-17 | reverse complement strand
GAAGCAACACCGTCATCTCAAGCTTCTGCTTTCCATCGGTGGTTGGACGTATTCCCCGTCCTTCCACCCAGTGGTCGTATCGCCTGCACACCGTGCAGAGTTTGTCCGATCTGCCGTGAAATTAGTGGAGGATTATGGCCTGGACGGCCTAGACGTGGATTACGAGTATCCGCAAAATGATGCCCAAGCGAGGGGCTACGTGAGTCTGCTGCGTGAATTGAGGGCGGCATTGGACCAACATGCACGCCATAAGCATGCAGACTTCCACTTCTTATTGACAGTGAGTGTCATCACCGCCAGCCGAAAGTGCATCCCCTCTGACGGTTGGCAGATCGCAGCGCCGTGCGGACCAGACAACTACCATAAGTTACATATCCGGGAAATGGTTCCATTACTCGACTTCTGGAACCTTATGACCTATGACTTCTGTCAGTTTTTCATTGGTTCTGACCCTTTTTTCTATGGCTAAAGCCGATGTAGCTGGTTCCTGGGACAAGGTAGCCAACCATCAAGCGAACATTTTTGGGGGACCCATCAGTGCCTCACAAGCCGTCCAGTGGTACATCTCGAAAGGTGTTCCTTGCCATAAGATTATACTTGGCGTGCCTCTTTATGGCCGCTCCTTCCTCAATACCAATGGACCGGGTACACCCTTCTCAGGCATTGGTCAAGGTAGTTGGGAGTCTGGCGTCTATGATTATCGTACGCTCCCTCTCCCAGGATCTCACATTCTCCGCGACGAGCAGGCGCTGGCGAGCTGGACCTATAACTATGGGAGCAAGGAGATGATCAGCTTTGACAATGAGGCTGTTGGACAATGGAAGGGCGAGTATATCGCACGAGAGGGCCTGGGAGGCAGCATGTTCTGGGAGCTTAGTGGTGACAAGGGCGGAGCGCCGAGGGAGGGCATGGAAGGTGGTCATGGGAAGGAGGCACAGCCCGGACGAAGTCTCGTGCGAGTGGTAAAGGAGGCGATGGGAGAGCTCGATACGGCGCCGAACTGGTTGCGGTATGAAGGAAGCAAGTTTGAGAATCTGAGAAACGGCATGCCTGTGTAGTTTCACCTGTATGTACCATACAACTTATGCAAGTCCGAAGAAGGTTTTTTTTTTGTCTCGCACATGGAAGATGACCTCTTATTTGCTGTTAAGGACTTCATTACGAACTGTACACGTACGCGCTATGACGCCTGACTTTGGAAACCTCACACGGAGTTGGCGAAAAACGAGCATGTTCGACAGCCAAATACAGTACAGTATAAGATAATTATTACAACTCTTATTCCGGTGAGATGCCAATTCCGACCAGGGCAACCCAGCCAGACAAAACCCCCTCTGCCAGACGGCCAACTAGAAAGTGGACGACGGCACTATCGGCGGCCGGGCCACTGTCCGTGCGAAAGTAGAACTTGTTTTGTAACTTTGCCAAAAGGACGGATAGTTTAGTGAACTCATTCGAGTTCAGGACCTTAAAGGTTGGCGGCAGCGAGGTCGGTGAATTCAGCTGGCCAGAAGTTATCTGTCAAAAGAGATGAGCACCAGGAAAAGGGGCAAAGCAGGGCCGATAACGCGCTCGTCGTGTAGAGTCAAATAAGTTCAGGGCGCGAAGGATATTAGTTTCGTGTCCTTCGCTGTATGGACCGGTTCCAAGCCAGACACAAATGTCCCCAAACTCATCTGCCTCACTTGTCTGACCGGCAAGTACGCTCCCGCATGCGTTCTCATTGGCTGTACAATTGGCAGCAGAGGCGAGGTCCCTGAGGTACACTCGCACTTCTGTGGGCGGCGCCGATATCAAGGACGCGACTTTGATGGAGGAGTTACGATAAAGGTGGGCAAGCGTCGCCTTTTGGTAAGTGTTTTCGGAGTCAAAGGCGAATGCTGAGGAGAGGTTCGTTCTTCCGGTCATGGTGGAGAGTGTGGAGATAATTCAAGAGAGATACCGACTCGGTCGCCCATTTGAACGCGACGATAACGAGTATTATGTCATGTCATTTCGGATCACGTGGACGGGCAGGTCGTGTCTCCGCGCGTCTCGTTCGTCGAGCTGCTCAGCAAGATGTTGAGCCCACTGCGAGGACAGGGTTACCCTCACAGGTCTGTCGTCCCTTGTCTTCTCAACGTTCCTTTTTTACACTTTCTTTCGCAGGTATCATCAACTCTCCCGCAATTGCCGCCATCTCCCAGTGTTCCGCTCCACCACCTTCGTCATCGCACCCATATCCACATCCTCGAACAATGCCCGTCATTTATATCAAAGGAAAGCAACCTCCTCACATATATTCTTCATGCCGTCATGTTTTTTCTCCACACCCCCTACCTCCACTTCGAAGTCCAAAGATGCTCCCATTCCTCACACAATTCCGCCTGCCCCTCACAAGGCCAAGGTTGAACTGAGACCAGGCCCCTTCAAGCCGCCAATAGCGCCCTCCAGCTCACAGTCTTCAAGAACTAAGAAATTGCCTACGACAGACCTCTCGCCTCAACCCCAACCTACATTATCCACTGCAAAGCCGTCCAACATTGTAGTCGAGACCATGAAAGAAGACATGAAACAAGCATACATTCATGGGGTTCTTGCACGCCCGCCTCCAGGTGCGGGCAAAGCTGCGACGCTTTGGCACCAGGCCAAGGAACTATTTGTACGTTGATCCTTCACACTCCGAATCGTCGGTACCTATCTCCTTTTTTCAGAAATTCTACTTTCGAGGTCTCAAGTTGGTCATCATACATCGAAGGCAGGCCCGGGAGATTCAAGCACGGGTGAAGGCGGGCGGCGAACCTCTGTCTCGGTGGGAGTCACGATTCATTCAAACAAATAAGAGTGACCTTGCACGGTAACTAACCCCTCCGCCTCAATCTCTTGTTTTTTCCTTCCTTCTCACTTCCTACGAATTAGACTTGTCCCATTCGTCGCGATCGTTCTCGTTCTTGAGGAGGTTATCCCGCTCATCGTTCTGTACGCACCCGGCATGCTCCCTTCAACATGTATCTTGGCTTCTCAGCGCGAACGGATTAATGCAAAGCGCTGCGAGAAGCAGCGTGCCTATGCTGAAGAAATGCATGATGACCTTTTGGAAGTGTGCAAGGCAGGTCCAACAGCCTTAGCGTTATCGCTGCCAAGCATCGGCTCCAGCATTGGGCTCTGTGGGCAAGTCAATTTCGAGTCTGTAATGAATCGAGGACCGTACTGAATTACTCTTCATTGCATAGTATCTTGTCTCTGTCGACGTGGGGTTCCAATTTCCTGCGCAGGTGGAGGATCGAAAAGCATTTGGGATCTGTGGTTGTTGATGATGAGCTGTTGATCAAGGAAGGCATGGGTGATCGGTTAACACAACCTGAGTTACTCGAGGCCCTCTGGGAGAGGGGCATGTACGTGCTTCTGGGTGCTCTTTAATTGGTCACGCAGGCTGATTTTACTCAGTGTGACCAATGACTTGGACAAACCTACGCTGAAAGCCCGTCTTCGCTGGTGGCTCACCATCGCTAATAAGACTGTCGAGGCTCCCGTCAGCAGACGCATTGCTCTCGTTACGCAGAGCGCATTGGGTCAGTTTCAGGTTCGTGTGCTCGATTCGTTTGTAATTCAGAAGACCACACGCGCTCATTGTCGTCATCCAGTGAGGGTACTCATTAGAGGGAGTTCATAGTTTGTAACCACGCATATTTATTGTAAAGGTGGTATAGAACTACATTTTTGCAGATTTATAATGCCATCCCCGATCATTTATGACAATGCTTGGTATATTAGCTGCACTTTCTCACTGACACCTTAAGCTGGGCCGAGACCTGGTGACCCAGGGGGAGTCCGAAGGCACACAAAAGTCTACTCATCCCGATACGGCTAGAGCTAACGGCGGCTTTTTATGTACGCCAAGACGTTCCAACTCCTCCGGTCCCAAGGTGCCAACATAACACCCTTCTGCGCCAAGCTCCACGCCTCCTTCAGACCTTCCTCATCACCAGAGAGTGCCCTGGCCACTGCACGCAGCCCGATCGAGACGCGCAAATCGGCAATATCGCTATTTTCGCCCGCTTGGGAAATAACGGCACAGGCGGCGGCGGGCTCGCCACACTGTAGCAATAAGGTGGCTAGCGTACGGCGGGCATCTTCGCGCGCGGGTTCGACGTGCACGGCTTTTTGCGCCTCGCTCAACGCGGCTGTGGGGTTTCCCTGTGCATTTAAATTTTAAAGGTCGGCATGGTGGTTTAAGTGGGGGCGGGGCGAAGGGAGGTGAAGGTGAGACGGTGGTCACTTGCTTACCTGGCCTAGATGGTGCTGCTTTAGTATGTACGAAAAGTCGCGTCGTGGATCACGCCTTTGGCGGAGGTCAAGGGGAAGCGATTTGAGCTCGGATAAGGCCGCGTCGATTAGTCCGTCGTCGTCCGTTAGGATGCCCATACCGGCGAGCGCATTGATCGCAGTCAGGTTCTCCGGGTCCTGCGTGATGCTTTATCCCGTCCCCGGGGTGACTGTGATTAGTTCTCCAACTTACGAGAACCTTGTGGTGGCACGCTTACCAATCTAAGAGCTGGGTCTTTGCAGCCTCGCGTCCTTCCTCTGTGCCCATAGCCCACATCGTCTGCGCTAACAGCACTGTGACATGTCCACGCATATGCAAGTCATCGCCTGCCGTGACGAGCGCAGCCTCAAAACTCTCAAGTGCTGCGTCCAGCGCACCGAGCTTGAAGCTGGCGAGGCCAGACCCGAAGAGACATTGCGATCTCAGCACATTGTCCTCACCTTCCCCCTCTTCCGGTAAAAGTCCGAGCGCCGTCTGGTATGAATTGAGCGCATCTTCGTATTCTCGCAACGCGAGACGTAACCGAGCCACAGTCGTGCTCGCGATGATATACTGCCGCTCGATGATCGGGTCCTCGGTTTCCTCGTACGCCGCCTCGAGTATGGTAATCGCATGATCGGTGCGCTCGATGGCGAGCTCGATATGACCGATACGCTCACAGACGAGACCGAACATATGTAGAGCTGATGCGTCATCAGGACGCCGTTCAAGGTATCTATCGAGCGCAAAGAACGCAGGGAAAAGATCGTTTGAAGACGCGCGGTGGCTGTGCCCGGCCCCGAGGTACTGGTCGAATTCACGTCTGGAAAACTCGATATCGGCTTCGGGCTTGAATAATTACAATAGTACTAAAATCAGTAATCACGCAGGGTGTGCACATGGGTTTTGCTGACTCACGACGTCAGCTGACAAACTCACAGCATGCTCGAACAGTATGCGCGAGTCTGCGTGATGTCCGTTTCGCGTGGCGATTAGGGCTTGTCCGACCCATGCCATTGTGTGATCTGGATCTAAAGTTTGTGCCTTCAGGAACGCTTCGCTGGCCAGCTCGAGATCGTCATGGTGGAAGCAAAGGAAGCCGAAGCTCGTCCAGACGTCAACATTCTAGATACGAGGGATCAGCGAAAACTCATCGGGCAATCCGGCAAGGAACACGAGCAGTCACCTTGGAGTTGATTTCTAGCGCCCGAATATAGGCGTGCTGGGCTTCTTTTGGCTGAGACACCAGACTCATATCGCCTAACGCACGCCAGTAGTTGTCTTCGCCTGGCTGCACGCGGATAGCTTCCTTGATAGACGCGAGTGCTTGCTTCAGAGCCTTGTCTCGTTGCTCTCCCTCAGGGAAAATACTCCGCGCGAGGTTGAAGAGTGAAAGGCCAAAGTCAAACCATGCGCTGCCAGTAGCGGCAGCCCCTAGAAGACCAAGTGAAATGCGGTGGCTGTAAGCTGCGACAGCAACCTTCAAGGCATCCGTCCCCGTGAGGCGATCGTCAGGAAGCTTAATTGGCATCGTCACGCTTCCTGCGAGTCTATCCTCAGAATCCGACGACAGGTAGCCGCAAGCTTGCGAAAGAACAGATCGGACTGCGGCCTCATCCGTAAAAAACGATACACGCGAGAGGTTGTAGATAGCATCTGCAACGGTCTTCCAAACATAACTATGGAATGATGTGTTGGCGCCCAGGAACTGAAACGAGATCTGCAGGGAAGCCATGAACGAATCTTGCGCACGAGATATAAATCCAGTAGAAAGCTCCGAGAGACCCAGATCGATATACGTCCGTGCGAGGGATGTCAAGACACCAGGCTCGTTTGGTTGAACTTGTAAAACAGAACGGAAAGACTCGATCGCGTCCTGAAACCGTCCCGTCTGGCGATGAACATCTCCGATCAGGAAAGCGCACATCCAATCCTCTGGCTGTAACTCCTCGGCACGATGAAGAGCCTTAAAGGCAGCGGCATGTCGACCGGCTTTAGAGTATGATTCTCCCAGACGAATCCAAGCTGGCTGGTCATCAGGGTCAGTACGTAGCGCTACCTGGAAAGCCTGAATTGCAGAAGGCAAGTTCCCTCGGTTCTCCTCTGAGTGTTAGTCCAGCATGGGTGTTCTATGATGGATAAGAAACCTACCAGATGGACCACCCCAGAAGCTTTCCATGCCCACGCATTAACTGGTAAATAACGCCCAGCCATGATTTCCTGAGAGCCTTCAAATCCACCTTCGCCTTCGATAGTCCGGTTCGCTATAACTTCAACGAGATCCCATTCTCGCTCGTCCGCAAAACCTTCGGCAAGTCGTCTGGCAGCATCGCCCTCCCTCGCATCTAGCTCGAAGGCCTTCTGAAAGCATTTCGATGCTCGAATTGGATCTGGTGGATTTGCGGCTTCCGAATAATAGATCCCAAGCGAAGTGAAAGCGGGGGCAAAGGATGAGGAGTGTTTGAGAGACGTGATGAAGTACGCGAATGCTTCCTCCCGGTGGTCAGCTATAAATTGTTTAGAAATATGCCATGATAAGTTAGGAACTGACTCTTACCTCCCATCTCCCAGTAAGCTTTACCTAGTCGCCACCAGCAGCGCGACTTGTCCTCATCGCTGTCCTTTTCATTCTCCAATAATTCGATGACAGTTCTGAGCTCAGTAATTGCTGTATCAATGTGGTTCAGCTGCACTTGACACCAGGCATGTTCCTCCTGTGCACGTATATTGTCGCGAATTCCTTCCGGGTGAACATCGGACGCTCGAGAAAAGCAGGACGCTGCTTCACGCCACTTCCCAGCGCGCTGTAGAACATAGCCACGCCCCATAAGGCAATTTACGTTGTCCGGGTCCTCGGATAGTACGTCCTCTAATATACGGAGGGCTCTGGTGTGATGTTTAGGAGGATATAGGTGAACAAGTGATGTCGCTAAGGCTACATTGAACGCTTTTCTAACACTGAACAGAGTCACCAATCAGGCATTTGGGTTGTGAATCTGAAAGTTACACACAGTGTCAAGTCAGATCCGGTGTCAACCCGATGGGTATTGACTAGTTCTAAACCAGCTTCGGATACAACGATGGTGGCTTCATAATCTTGGTCATAAAGATACACTTCTGTCATCAACTTCCGAGCAAAGATAGACGATTCCAAGTCCGATTCGGTTTTCTGTTTTGCGGGGTTTAGTGGCGCGCAGCAGGATGCAATAGGAGGAAACGAACCATGATAACCTTGAACACATCATCTAATGAGGCGGTGAGCAAGGGTTTTTCCTCTTCGTCCGAGAGAGGGACGACCAAATAGGTAAGAAAGGTGTGGATGAGTTTTGCGAGTGCCTGTTCAGGAAATAACTTCAGATATTGACGCAGAACATCAAAATCATATTGCTCTGGGTGGTCGATCAGGATATGCGCTGTCAGGTGGAGAAATTGGGGTACCAATGGTTTCGTAGTCTTGTCCATCTATGAAGGCCGACCATGCCAACTCATCTGGAATACGCAGCAAAACTACGCCGCTAATCAACTGCTCAGCTTCTATCGCAAGTTGCTGTTTCATGGGATCATCGAGAGGCAGAGAAAAAAGGAGATCTCGCTTGCGGCGAAGTTGCTTCGATTCCGTCTTACGACGAAGCTCATCTGAAGTATTAGGATGGTTGAGAATTTCATCGTACAGATAAGGCAGCTTATAGTGATGCGTGAGTGCAAGGATACAAAGTGGAATAAGGTACCATGCCTTCGAGCTTCCGTAAACTTCTCGTATGACTTCGTTTCTAACACTTCGCGGACTGCCAGCATGCAGTCGTGTGCGACGATTGTCTATTTCCTTCTTCAGCCTCTCCGTTTCGTCCGCTTCGTTGAGAGAAACAATATCTTCGATAATAGGTAGAGAATTATATATCGCTGCCTGACTGGAGGCTGTTGTAGTATCGGTTAGGTTTGTTAAGTCAGGGACAGGTAGTGTGGATAGTGTGGGGTAGATCGCGGAATCTGGAAGGTACAGTGACAGTGCATCAGCCAACTATAATGGATCGTGAGCCTAGGCCATGATTCAAGGCAGCTGGGAGACACGCCTGTCGCCGAGATCCGTGTTCTCTACGCAGGTCGATCAACTTTTGGACCGCATCTGCACACTTAGTGGCATCGTCACTGGCGCCAAGTCATCATGGAGCATGTCCGATGCCCGAGGTGTGCGTACGAATTTCCAAAGAGGATGGCAAGCTCCAGAAGAGTCTCGGCACATTTATCCCATTTCTGGCAGCGGTCATATGTCTTCCACAAACCCTAACGATGAAGACAGTAAGTGGTAAACACACAGACTCGGAGGGGGTACGCTATAGTACCTGCCATCCAAGATACTGCTTTGGATTTAGTTCTATCGCGGATCGAAATGCCTTAAAAAGTAGGGCGATATGATGACTTGGGATCAAAGAGACACAGAAAGGAGTGCAGTTACTTGCTCGCTTTGATCGATCTTTTCAAGTTCCAACAAGGACGTCCCATAGAATATCTCACTGCATATGGTCAAAGCGTGAGATTGCCGCACACGGTGGAACGTACGCGAAATAGTTGTCCGGTTCGTACTCGAGTATTTGAAGGCTGGTATCGTGGGCCGATTGGAAGTCCTTTTTGTCGAGCGCACGTCTCGCCGCCTTGAGCTTCTCCTTGAGGCCAGCGGAGGACATGACGGCAACAAGTCACGATCAGCTCACGATGTCGCGGAACCTGAACGCGGCACCGGAAGGCCGGGCCGGTCGTTCGTTGAATTATTGATTGCCGAGAAGCTGGCTCTGGAGCAGTGACAGCGCTCAGACCGACGACTGTTGTACTACGGCCAGGTTCACTCCCCCCGTTACAAGACGGCGCGCTCTGCGCGGGCTCGGGTTTTTTTTACCTCCCCCTTTCCACACCAGGTTGACCTACTGTATATCAACATTGGTACTGGCCCCACTGGCACCCCGGCGCACAGAGGGAATACCAATGTTATCAACACTCCCCACCGTGGATATTGTCACCGAGGCGGGGGGAACAGTCGGCACCTGGTCTTCTCCTGTTTCCGAGCTGGATCTCGAAAAGAAATTGGCTGTGCAGGTAATCTATTGATCGCGTGTTGCCGTTATCTTCTCCTGCTAAGTAATTACATTTTAGCTGGTGCACCTAGCTTCCCAATTTCAAGCCAGCGATTACGCATGCGCTAAATTTGGTGCTGGAGGTGAGCCAATTTTTATAAGATGTAACGACGCAACGTTAAATTCAGCAAATGCTCGGGATAGGGTCTGCTGTTGCCTACGTTCCGCTCTCTATATACCTGCCAGACTACTTTCAGCAACTCAAGCAACGCCAAGCGTCGTATGCGAGCACGGAGGCCTGGTGGTTATCCGAGCCAGAATCCCAAAGGACGGGTTCTGATGCGGTTCCCCACGAATTCGTACCGAAACCCCATTCGTCACACTCTGTTATGTTCACTCAAGCGTCTCCTAATCTACAACACGAACTCGGCTTCGCCATAGATACCCCCTTGATTCCGTCTGCGTGGTTGAGTAGGGAATTTCCTCTCCCCAGAACGTCTCATACCCATCCAATTAGGTGTGTTTGCGTTCTCGCGTTCTGGTCTTCTTTTCTCAATTCTGTTCAGTGTTTCTGCTATAATACCAGAGGAACTTTTATCTTCGATATCTTTGCACATTTCTCTAGCTGACTCCTCATCGCCAACTATTTTCAATATTCACCCTGCTTTCTCTCTGCATCGATTAGCTTCTCTACCGGACCCAGCACTTACCCCACTATCTGTTGTACTAACACCTACTACGCCCCTCGTGCGTCCCGCCAACAAAACCTCCTTACCCCGTGCTGCTGCACCGTCAAGAACGCACCTGCAAATATGGAGCCGCGTCTCCATGAAGAGCGCGCTTCAATCTGCGCTCGCTACCAACATTCATCAACCCGCTCAACCACTTGCTCCAACTCCGAAAAATTCTGTGGCGCCACGGTTACCGCCCTTATCAATTGGCAATATAGACCTCATTGGCGAAATATTCAGCACTTCTCACTTTGAGCTCGATGTAGAAAGGTCCTCCGGCACTGGCCTGCAAGCGCGGCATGAGCGCACTTGTTCTGTTCCATTTACACCCTTGCAAGGTGTTCCTGTAGATTCGACGCATGGTGCCAACTATCTCCAGAACAGGCGCTCATATCTGATGTGAGTTGATAAATGGGCCACGTGTCTCATCGCTAATATACACGTCGTTCCATTTTTTCAGTCCTCCCTCACCTTTTCAAGGGATCGCGCGTCGTCCAAAGCTGGCTCATTCGGGCTCATCGCCAGTATCGCACCGCGCCTTTGCTGATGATTCATCACAACATCCATGTCCTGCCCTCGGTAATCTATATCTATCATCTTGTCCTGGTAAAAAAGGTGAAGCACGCGTGATTGCTGTATTTGAACATGGTTTCGCTAACGATGTAATTGTAAAAGTACGCCTGACGGGACCTGTGCGGGGGCGGGGTGCGATTTGTCGCGATCTCAAGCAGGACTTACGGAGAATTAAAACTCTGGGCGTTGGATGCATCGTCTGGTGCGCTGAAGTTTGACCTACTTCGTATGGTCTTGAAGCTCATTGATGTACAGCTGTCTTGATGATGAGGAATTAGAATTACTGGGTGCATCATGGCCGGATTACTTTCAAGCCGCACGTGACTTGGGGCTTGATATTCTCCGGTGAGCTGAAAATCGGATCAAAATTCATTCATTTCTCTAAAGGACTTCCTGTAGGATCCCAATACCAGAGGGGCTAGCCCCAGCTTCGCTAAGCTTATTTGATGCTCATCTTACGCGACTAATTTGTGATTATACGCTTGCCGGGGTTCATGTTCTGGCACACTGCCGCGGGGGTGTTGGGCGTGCTGGATTGGTGGCTTGCTGTTGGATGCTTAAACTCGGGTTGTGCGGGTGGGCATCCGCGAGTGACTGTACAGGGCCTGTGGACGAAGGACAGGTGCGCCGAGACACACTCGAGCAGGTGGAAAGGGCAATCGGGATTATTCGGAGGCGGCGCAGCTTGAAGGCGATTGAAACATATGAACAGGTGAAGTTTCTCGTTGGATACGTTGATTATCTCCGCGGCAACAGATCATAATATTTTTTTTGGCGATATACCTGTAGTTTTTAGATACCAATTACACAATACGGCGTCTTTTTCTAGTTGTCGGCCAAATATTAAATACTTATTTGCTTTGCCATCGCTTGCATCGCTTCGTTGCTCTTGTTGTCGTCACGGATCCCTCCCCTCGGCTCGTTCGTTCGAAACACCTCTTTCTTTAGTCTCGCCTCAGTTGGCCAGTGTTCTCTCTTTTTTTTCGCCCCTCCTTTCTCCATTATGGCCGTGCACTACAACAACGATGACATCCCCATCCCTACCACCAATCCAAGACATGGTCCTACAATGCGCAGAGCAAAGACTCTCACCCGTCCAGAGCGCGGCGTTGCGCCCCCACCCCTCATCACCCCACAGTCCCAACTATCCCCTTTCCCCGTCCCCGAACCATCATCTTCCATAGATGCATGGGTCATCTTCTCCCGCCTGGTCACGTTTTGGGCGCCATCATTCCTCT